>Ga0208324_1000250_pt1 | contig 27407 bp, 24 predicted proteins | sample Sb_taG_2_FD_187707 | JGI IMG/M metagenome (GOLD analysis project Ga0208324, IMG submission 187707) | Peat soil microbial communities from Weissenstadt, Germany - Sb_50d_5_LS metaG (SPAdes) (version 2) | ecosystem: Environmental > Terrestrial > Soil > Wetlands > Peat | place: Germany... | reverse complement strand
CCCGAGTCCGACTCTCTATCTCCTCGGGGGGAGCGATCCCCCCCAGACCCCCCCTGCTCATGGGGGGACCCATCCCCCCATACCTCCCTTGGGGGGGACGAGCCCCCCGGGCGTCCCGACCTTGGGGGGGACGAGGCCCCCGGGCGTCCTGACCTTGTGGGGGACGAGCCCCCTGCCTGGCCAGCGGGCAGCACCGCCAGCTGGCCGGGCGGCAGGGCGGCGGCGAAGAACCAGGTGTCGAAGCGCCGGGGCGAGATCTCGGGGGTGATCCAGCGCGCCCACGGCGTCAGCAGATCGGCCCGCAGCGCCAGGCCATGGCGGCTGAGCAGCCCGCCGAGCGACAGCGACCCGTTGAGCAGATGTTGCCGGTCCTCCACCGGGACCACGCTGTCCGCCACCAGCTCGGCCGGCGCCGGGCCGGCCAGCAATACGCCGGACTCCTCGAACGTCTCCCTGACCGCCGCGCAGACCAAGGCGCGGGCGCGGCCGGCCGAGATGCCCAGCAGGCGGCCGATCTCGGCCGGCGCCGGGCCGACCCAGCCCGCGTCGGCGATGGCCGGACCGGCGTCGCGCTCGTCCACCGATCCTCCGGGAAACACGTAGGCCCCCGGCGCGAACTCCAGCGCCTCGGTCCGCCGCAGCAGGAATACTTCCACCCCGCCGCCCCCCGCTCCGGGGCGGACCAGGATCACCGTGGCGGCGTCCCGTGGAACGGCGGGCGGCAGGCCTGCCGCGGCATGCTCACGCGCCCGGTCGGCCATCCCGCCCGGCACGCGGACACGCGAGCGCGCCCGGCCGTCGTCCATCGGCACGGCTCAGTCGTGGATTTCGGCGATCAGCTCGACTTCCACCGGCGCGTCCAGCGGCAGCTCGGCCACCCCGACCGCGCTGCGGGCGTGCCGGCCCGCCTCGCCGAACACCTCGATGAGCAGTTCGCTGGCTCCGTTCACCACCTGCGGCTGGGCGTTGAATCCCGGCGCGCTGGCCACGAACCCGGTGACCTTCACGATGCGGCCGATCGCGTCCAGGCCGCCGGCCGCCCCGGCGGCGGCCGCCAGGGCGTTCAGCGCGCAGGTGCGGGCCATGCCCGCCGCGTCCTGGGCGCTGACCGCGCCGCCCACCTTGCCAGTGGCCGGCAATTTCCCGTCCGTCACCGGCAGCTGACCCGAGACGTACACGTACGCGCCGGCCCGCACGGCGGGCACGTAGGCGGCTACCGGAGCCGCCACCGGCGGCAGGGTGAGCCCGAGCGCGGCCAGCCGCTCGGCCGGGCTCATGGTTTCTCTCGCTTCATGTAGGCCACGAGCTGCTCGGAGTTGGGCCCGGGTATCACCGTGACCAGCTCCCATCCGTCGTCACCCCAGTTGTCGAGGATCTGCTTGGTCGCGTGCACGAGCAGCGGTACCGTCGCGTACTCCCACTTTGGCATGGACTGACCTTACGCCTGGTCCTTGGCGGCCAGGTCGGGGGCCGTTACTTCGCGGATCTCGGGCGGGGGGGCCTCTTCCACCTCGGGCGCCGGCGGGATGGACTCCTCCGTGAGCTCGGGTACGTGGACGTTGGAGATGGCCGCCTCGGCCGCCGCCACCTCGGCGTCGCCGAGGTCGTCGAGGTCCGCGATCGGCTCGTGCTCGGGTTGGGCCGGGCCGGGCGCCATCTTCTCGAAGAACCTGAGCAGCTCGACCGGGACAGGCATGACCAGCGTGCTGTTCTTCTCGCCCGCCACCTCGACCACGGTCTGCAGCAGCCGCAGCTGCAGCGCGGCAGGATCGCGGGCCATCACGTTGGCCGCCGCGGCCAGCCGCTTGGACGCCTGGTACTCACCGTCGGCGGTGATGATCCGGGCCCGGCGTTCACGCTCGGCCTCGGCCTGCCGCGACATGGACCGCTTCATGCCCTCCGGCAGCGACACGTCCTTGATCTCCACCCGCTCGACCCTGATGCCCCACGGGCCCTCGGTCGGCTCGTCGATGTTCCGGCGCAGCTCCCGGTTCACCGTCTCCCGCTCGGCCAGCAGCTGGTCCATCTCGGACTGGCCGATGATCGACCGCAGCGAGGTCTGCGCCTGCTGGGAGATGGCGAACATGTAGTTCTGGACGTTCACGGTGGCCTTGATCGGGTCCACCACACGGAAGTACACCACCGCGTCCACCCGGACGCTCACGTTGTCCCTGGTGATGCCCTCCTGGGCGGGGACGGCCATGGCCACGATCTGCATGTTGACCTTCTGCATGCGATCGCCGATCGGCGCGATGAAGTGCAGCCCCGGGCCGGCTATCTGGGGCCTGACCTGCCCGAACCGGTAAATGATGCCCTTCTCGTACTGCTGCACCACCTTGATCGACCGCGCAGCGGCGGTTATGCCGAGTATGACCAGGATCACGATGACGGCGACAACTGCACCCACCGGGATCACCTCTCTTCCTAGATCCCAGGGTAGTGACTAACGGGTCACACGCCATCCCGCGGTCGGCAAAACCGGCGGGCGACATCGAACCATAAGGTATCCGCGCGGAGATAGCCTCCGAGGGGAGAGAACTACGGAGGCAGACTCGGGATGACCACCAGGGATACCGACTGGGACGGCGTGCGGCTGCACGTGGTCACGGGCAAGGGCGGCACGGGCAAGACCACGGTGTCGGCGGCGCTGGCGCTGGCCCTGGCCAGGGCCGGCCGCCGGGTCCTGCTCATCGAGGTCGAGGGCAGGCAGGGCATAGCCCGGCTGTTCGACTGCCCTCCGCTGCCCTACGAGGAACGCAAGGTCGCGCTCGGCCTGGGGGCCCAGGGAGCCGAGGGCGGGGACGTATACGCGCTCGCGCTGGATCCGGAAGGCGCCCTGCTGGACTACCTGGAGATGTTCTACAACATGCGCCGCGCCGGGAGGACGCTGACCAGGCTCGGCGTGGTGGATTTCGCGACTACGATCGCGCCCGGCCTGGCCGACGTGCTGGTCACCGGGAAGGTCACCGAGGCGACCCGGCGGCGTGTGGCCGGCCGGACCAGCGGCCACCTGTATCACGCGGTGGTGATGGACGCCCCGCCGACCGGCCGGATCGGCCGCTTCCTCGACGTGAGCACGGAGGTATCCGGCCTGGCCAAGGTCGGCCCGATCAAGACGCACGCGGACACCGTGGCCAAGGTGATCCGGTCGCCGCAGACCGTGGTGCACTTCGTCACCACGCTCGAGGAGATGCCGGTCCAGGAGACCCTGGACGGCATCGCCGAGCTGCGGGAGCGGACCGAAGGCGCCATCCGGCCCGGCGGCATCATCATCAACATGGCCCGCCCGGCGATCCTCGACGCGGCCGACCTGACCGCGGCGGCCAGCGGCTCCCTGGATGTTACCGAGCTCGTTCTCGGCCTGAAGGCCGCCGGGATCAGCGACAATCACGGCCTGGCCGCCGACCTCATGACCGAGCTGAGAGAGCACGCGCAGCAAGTGGCCCTGCAGAACCGGGAGCGGGATGAGTTGCTGACCGCGGGCCTCGCGCATTACGAGCTGCCGATGATCCCGGACGGGATCGACCTGGCCGGGCTGTACCAGCTGGCCGCGAAGCTCAGGGAGCAGGGGGCAGCATAACCATGGGCGCTCCGAAGCTGGACATGGACCGGATCATCGATGACCGCCGGACGCGGATCATCGTCTGCTGCGGTTCCGGCGGCGTGGGCAAGACGACGGCCGCGGCCGCCATCGGCCTGCGCGCGGCCGAACGCGGCCGGCAAGCCTGCGTGCTGACCGTCGACCCGGCCCGGCGGCTGGCCCAGTCGATGGGCCTGACCGACCTGGACAACACCCCGCGCCAGGTCGACGGCGTCGATACCTCCGGCGGGGGCAGCCTGCACGCGATGATGCTGGACATGAAGCGGACGTTCGACGAGATCGTCGAGGGGCACTCCGACCCGGACCGCGCCACGCAGATCCTGGCCAACCCGTTCTACCAGTCGCTGTCCTCTAGTTTCGCGGGCACGCAGGAGTACATGGCGATGGAAAAACTCGGCCAGCTCAGGCACGCCGACGAGTGGGATCTCATCGTGGTGGATACCCCGCCCAGCCGGTCCGCGCTGGACTTCCTCGACGCGCCACAGCGGCTCGGCCGGTTTCTCGACGGCAGGCTGATCCGGCTGCTGACCGTCCCGGCCAGGGCCGGGATGTCCTACATGAAGGTGCTGAACGCCGGGTTCTCGATGATGACCGGCGCGCTGACCAAGATCCTCGGCGCGCAGGTGCTCAAGGACGCGCAGACGTTCGTCACCGCGTTTGACACCATGTTCGGCGGCTTCCGCGAGCGCGCCGAATGGACCTACCGGCTGTTGCAGGCCCCGGGTACCGCGTTCCTGGTAATCGCCGCGCCGGAACCGGACGCGCTACGCGAGGCCTCGTACTTTGTCGAGCGCCTCGACGCCGAGCGCATGCCGCTGGCCGGGCTCATCCTGAACCGGGTGCACGCTTCGTCCGCGGCCCGGCTGAGCGCCGCCCGGAGCCTGGGCGCGGCGGAGACCCTGGACGCCTACGACCAGCCGGACATCGGAAAAGGGCACGACGGGTCCGGGCCGCGGTACAGCATGGCGGCCGCAGTGCTGCGGATGCACGCCGAGCGGATGAACCTCGGCAAACGGGAACGGCGGCTGGCCGAGCACTTTACCTCGGCCCATCCGGCCATCCCCGTCGCCGAGGTCGTCGCACAGCCAGAGGACGTCCACGACCTCGACGGGCTTCGGGTGATCGGGACGAGCCTGTCCCAGCAGAGTCCGTGAGCCCGCGAGCAGGTCAGGGACGGAAGGACCCGGCTTGCTCCGGGGCCGTCTGTGGCCGCGTGAGCTAACTGGGGTTTCCCATCGGGACGGCTGGCCTGGTGGCCAGCCGGTCGGCCAGCGGCGCTGATCAGCTGGCCACGAGCTCGTCGATGGACTGCCGCTCGTACTCGTCACGGGCCCGCTCGAGCAGGTCACGCCACGAGGTCACTTCGGGCCGCCGGCGCAGGAGCGCCCGCCGCTCCCGCTCGGTCATGCCGCCCCAGACGCCGAACTCGATGCCGTTGTCGAGCGCATCCGCAAGGCACTCCGTGCGAACCGGGCAGCCCCGGCAGATCAGCTTGGCGCGATTCTGCGCCGCGCCCTGGACGAACAGCTCGTCCGGGTCCGTTCCCTTGCATGCGGCGCGTGTGGTCCAGTCAGTGATCCACATGTGCCCACTCCTCTTGATCGTCGAGCGCGAGAGCCCAGACGGTCGTCTCGATGGGTTGCGATCCCGGGCTAGCGTGTGCGGCCGCGCTGCCACGGTTATCTGTTCGTGATCCAGCAACTTACGGAAGTCGGGCCGGGATGCCAAGACCCCGGCATGGCCATTTACCAAATAGTTCTGACGGGCTATATGCAACCGGGTGGAGTTACCCTCCGGGTGCGGTCATGTCCTGTTGGTAACTCGAATGGTTCGATAGGCTACGCGCGCCTTGTGGCGTGAATTCCGATTTGTGCATGGTTCGGCCAGCCTATACGGGTCTAGGCGCCCGTAGGTCCCATTTGTCCGGTACGAGCGCGCTCACCAGTGCCGAACGCGGCGTACTCTAAGTCGCGTGCAGCACGGAGAGACGTTTTTCACCCGGACGAGCGTACTAGGGCGTCTGATCATCCTGGCCGCCGTGGGCGGGGTTCTCGCCGCGGCCATGATCATACCGATCGTCGCCGCGACGGGGGTCCTGGTCCGGAACGAGGCCAACAAGTTCACCACATTGTCGCTGACGGCTGCGTCCCTGCCGCAGCGCTCGGAGATCCTGGACCGGAACGGCCACCTGCTGGCCTACGTCTACGGCGTGGACGTGCCGTATTCCACCAGCGCCAGCAACGCCACCGTGCTGCAGTACTACGGCTGGGACCGGCAGCCGGTGGCCTACAGCCAGATCGACCAGAACATGGTCAACTCCATCGTGGCCATCGAGGACTCCCGTTACTGGGTGCACGGGGCGCTCGACCTGCGGGGCACCATCCGCGCGGCGGTCAACGACATCCAGCACCAGCCGGTCCAGGGCGGCTCCACCATCGCCCAGCAGTACGTGAAGAACGTCCTCCTCCTGTCCGCCGAGGAGGCCGACGACACCGCGGCCGAGAAGGCCGCGTACGCCGATACGCTCAGCCGCAAGCTGAACGAACTGCGCCTGGCCGTAGGCGTCGAGCACAACGACACTAAGCAGCAGATCCTGGCCGGGTACCTGAACGACGCGTACTTCGGTAACAACGCCTACGGGATCGAGGCCGCGGCCGAGACCTACTTCGGCACCTCGGTGACGGAGCTGACCGTGACCCAGGCGGCCACGCTGGCCGGCATCGTGGAGAACCCGTCGAAGTACGACCCGATCCTGGACCCCACAACGGCCTTGACCCGCCGCAACACCGTGCTCGCCCGGATGGCGCAGACCGGTATCGGCCTCACCGCGGCGCAGGCCACGGCGGACGAGAAGCAGCCACTCGGGCTGCACGTCTCGGTGCCCCAGAGCGGCTGCGAGTCAAGCACCATCGGTACGGCCGGCTTCTTCTGCGAGTACGTGGAAGAGGTGTTCCTGCACGACCCGGCCTACGGCGCGACTCCCATAGCGCGGGCCAAGCTGCTGTCCACCGGTGGGCTGCAGATCTACACCACCCTGGACCCGCAGGACCAGCAGGCCGCCAACAGCGCGGTGAACCACGTCGAGCCCGCCAACAGCAACTACTACAACCCGGGCCACAACGCCGACACCGAGGCAGTGATCCAGCCGGGCACCGGGCAGATCAGGGCCATCGCCGAGAACGCCCCGTACGGCACCGGCCGGGGCCAGACCGAGATCGACTACGCCGCGAACACGGAGTACGGGGGAAGCTCCCAGGGCGTCCAGACCGGTTCCTCGTCGAAGCTGTTCACCCTGATCACCGCGCTCAAGCAGGGCTATCCGTTCGGCTTCACGCTGCACGTGCCCGGCAGCACGACGATCAACGGCTACACCAACTGCCAGGGCGGGCCGGCCGGCAACTACCAGGGCATCCCCGGCGCCTACAACGTGACGAACGCCGAGGGGCCGCAGTCGGCCTCCACCCAGTCGCTGTACACCGGGACCACCCAGTCGATCAACGTGTTCTACGCCGAGCTGGAGAAGAAAGTCGGCCTGTGCAACGTGGTGCAAACGGCCTCCTCGATGGGCATGACCAGGGTGGACGGCACCTCGCTGCTGAGCAATGACCACACCCCGTTCGGCACCCTCTACTCCGCCGACAACATCCCATCGTTCACCCTCGGCTCGGTCGGCGTCTCGCCGATGTCGATGGCCGCGGCGTACGCCACGGTCGCCGCCCAGGGCACCTACTGCTCGCCCGTCGCCATCGACAAGGTGATCATGGACACCGGCGTCTACCTGCCCGTCCCGTCGGCCGACTGCCACCAGGTGCTGTCCACCGACGCGGCCGACGCGGTCAACTACATCCTGCAGGGCGTCCTGACCACCGGTACCGCGGCCAGCGTGGGCGGCCTGAACGGCCGCGAGGCGGCCGGCAAGACCGGCACATCCAACGTGGCCAACGGCTTCGGCACCCCCTACGCCGCCTTCGCCGGTTACACGCCCAGCCTGGTGGGCTACGTCTCGGTGTTCAACCCGGTCTCCCCGACCGTCCACGACACGATGGGCGGATCGGCCAGCTGCTACCAGCTGGAGTTCGGTGGCCTGGACTGCCCGGGTGAGATGTTCGGGACCAACGCCCCCGCGTCGACCTGGCACATGACGTTCGACCACGCCGGCCTCGGGCCGGTCACGTACTTCGTGCCGGTCCCCGCCGACAGCCCGTTCAACGGCCTCGGCAACGGCCAGGTCGTCCAGCAGCCGAAGAAGAGCGGCGGCAACGGCGGCAACGGCGGCAACGGCAACGGCAACGGGGGCGGGAACGGCAACGGCAACGGCAACGGAGGCAACGGAGGCGGGAACGGCGGTGGTCGCGGCCACTGAGCAGGCACCCGTGTCCAGGGACGCAAGCCATCCCGGCTGGATCCGCGCGAAGGTGACCCGCCTGACCGGCTAGCCGGTCAGGCGGTCAGGCGGTCAGGCGGCGGCGGACCTCGGCGGCGACACGGGCGCCGTCGGCCCGGCCCGCGACCCTGGGTGTCACCGTCTTCATGACGTGGCCCATGCCCGCCATGCCGCTGGCTCCCGTCTCGGCGATCGCCGCGTCCACCAGGGCGGCGAGTTCGTCGTCGCTGAGCTGCGCCGGCAGGTAACCGGCCAGAACATCTCCCTCGGCGCGCTCGGCCGCGGCCCGGTCGCTGCGCCCGGCTGCGCTGAACGCCTCCGCAGCTTCCCGCCGCTTCCTCGCCTCGCGGGTGAGGATCCTGACGATCTCGTCGTCGGTGAGGTCGCGGGCTGAGGCACCGGCGACCTCTTCGTTGGTGATGGAGGTGAGCGCCAGCCGCAGCGTACGCATCCGCACCTGGTCACGCGCCCGCATCGCGGCATTCAGGTCCGAGCGGAGCCGCTGCTTGAGTTCAGCCACGAAGCCCATCCTAGAAAGCGGCGGATCACCCGTGGGTCGGTGCATACCCGCAGTCATGGCACCATGGGTGCGTGCGATTGCCAACCCTTGTCCCGGTCACCGCCGCTGCCGGCCTCGTTGCCCTCGGTTATGCCGGGATAGTCGAGCGGAACTGGTTCGCCCTCCGCAGGTTCGAGATTCCCGTATTGCCGCCCGGCACCGGGCCGCTGCGCGTGCTGCACATCTCCGATGCTCACCTCACTCCGGGCCGGAGGCGCTTGCAGTCGTGGATCCGGTCGCTGGACGACCTCGACCCGCACCTGGTCGTCAACACCGGGGATTCCATCGCGCACCCGCAGTCGGTCCGGGTCTTCCTCGACTCGCTGGGGCCCCTGCTCGACCGGCCCGGGGTCTTCGTACTGGGCTCCAATGACCTGTACGCGCCCGAGCCGTTCAATCCGGCGCGCTACCTGCTGGGGCCGAGTTCCCGCCGGCGCCGGAAGAAGGAACCCGACCTGCCCTGGGAGAAGCTGCGGGACGGCATGACCGCCGCCGGCTGGCTGGACCTGGACAACCAGCGGGGCCAGCTGACCGCGGGCGGCCTCGACATCGCGGCGGCCGGGGTCCATGACTCGCACATCAAGCGAGATCGTTACGCGCAGGTGGCGGGGCGCGCCGAGGCTCGTGCCGACCTTCGCCTCGGCGTCATGCACTCACCCGAGCCGCGGTTGCTCGATCAGTTCGCGGCCGACGGCTACGACCTGCTCCTGGCCGGGCATACCCACGGCGGCCAGCTATGCCTGCCGGGATACGGCACCTTGATCACCAACTGCGGGATCGACCGGAAGCGAGCCCGCGGACTGCACCGCTATCCTGCCGACGGGCAGGCCTGGCTACACGTATCCGCCGGGCTGGGCACGTCGCCTTGGGCTCCGGCCAGGTTCGCCTGCCGCCCCGAAGCCAGCCTGCTCACCCTAGTGTCACGCGATACCAGCTGAACCGGCGAGGCTGCCGGTTTCTGGTGCTCAGCCAGGCCCGAGCGAGTCCGCGTTTCCGCTAGACTGTCGGAAGTTCGCCCGGCACCGATGTTGGGTGCGAGCGACGGGGTGTAGCGCAGCTTGGCAGCGCGCTTCGTTCGGGACGAAGAGGCCGCCGGTTCAAATCCGGCCACCCCGACCAGCAATACCGGCGACCCGCCGGTCCCGGCACTGGCCCCTGCTATGTCATCCTCGCGAGGGTCATCGGGCAAGCGGCCATGGCTCGCCGCATCAAGACCGCCTCAGAAGAGTCACCTTCCCGGCGCCGATCACAGTCCTCCAGCACCTCCAGGCGGCCAGGAGCGGCGCGGCCGTCAGGACCGCGAGGTGCAGGGCGTCACTGGACCGGGCATCCACGAGCTCCAGGCCCCCGGTCCTTCCACCTTCGCGATGGCGGCATAGGCCCCCGCGACCAGCCCGTCGAGCCGGACCTGGCGGATGCGACCGCGCTATGGCGGTGGGCGGGGGTGCGGCCAGGCGCCCCGCCTGCCCCGGCAGCCTCACCCGCCCCGCGCCTGGCGGGCACGATCATGATCACGAAGACTTCAATACTCCGTGGAGTAGTAAACCCTTCATGGAAAACGGGCGACGGATCGCAGCGGGTAAGTACGTTCGATCCTCAGCCGACGCGCCAGGTTTACCTGGGCCGGCGTGGGACCTGGACAACACCCTCTATCCGTTACGGCGCCACTCTTGTTGGTCCGGGCCTGGGCCTCTGGCGGTGTGACGGGCCGACATAACGACTCGGCACGCCCGACCGACAAGGAAAACCGCGATCTGAGCGGCACTCATTATGACATGAGGTAATCTTTCGTAAACTTAACGTAACTACAACTCGATGCGGGTTGGAAGACGCGGCAGGAATACCAGTTGCGGGTATCGACAGCCGATGCGACAGCCGGAATACGGGTGACGAATCTCCCCGAGGACCGGCGGCGCTATCCGGCGGTGATCTGCCGGCGGGTACCGCTGGCGCCGCCGACCAGCCCGGTACGCAGGGTCGGTGCGGGAATGGTCACCGGCACCGAACGGGTGGGCATCAGCATGGAGTCGCTGAGGCGCAGGGCCAGCTCCGGGCACATGTGCACCGCCTGCTGAGCGTCCTTCTCCAGCCAGGCCGGGACCGGGATGTTGAGGATGACCGGGTAGCCCTGGGCGTCCAGGTGGATGATCTCCGGTACCAGGTGAGCGCACAGTCCGTGTCCATGGCAGCGCGTCCAGTCCACCACGAGCCGCTGGCGCCCTTCCTCCTCGGGGCCAGTCGGCAGCGGCAGGATGCTACGGACGGGGCGGCCGCAGGACGAGTGGAAGACGTGCGCGGCGAGGTCTTCGGTGAACACGTCCAGCGCCGAGAGCACAAACCTGGTCACCCCGTCGGGATGCGAGCACGCACCACGTCCGTTCACCCCGGCGGCGGACCGCCTGGCCACGTCGAGCGCCTCGATTCCGCCCGATCCGTCCACCAGCGCCGCCAGGGCCCGCGCGATGGCGGGCAGGCCGAGCTTGCACGGACCGCACTGACCCGCTGACTCGCCGGCCAGGTAACTGGCTATCCGCGACACTTCCCCCAGCGGGCAGGTTCCGTCACCCAGGGGCAGGACGATGCCGGAGCCGAGGGTGCCGCCGACGGCGGCAAGACCCTCGCGGGAGACCGGGACGGCGTAGGCCGTCTCGGCCGGAAGCCACATGCCGTGATAGCCGCCGACCAGGACGCCGTCGCCGGCGGGAGCCTGGCAGATGTCCAGGACCGCGGCCAGCGGCAGACCGACGGGTACCTCGACCACGGCGGGATGCGCGGCGGAACCGCCGACGCTGAGCAGGATGGTGCCGGGCTCTTCGGCGGTACCGACCGCGGCAAAGCGCTCCGGTCCGAGCAAGGCGAGCACGGCGAGCTGAGCGAATGTGGACGCGTTCGAGAGCAGCGTCGGCAGGTCGTCGACTCCGGAGTCGCTGGCCAGGACCTTCGTCCCGGGCGGAACCGGCCGCTTGCCGTTGATGCCCCGGATCAGCGCACCCGATTCGCCGGAGATGAACCGGTCCGGCACCTGCACGACCCTGACCATCTTGCGCAGGCCAGACTCGGCCGCGATGGCTGCCTCAATCGATCGGTTGGCCAGTTCGTTGCCCGCCACGCCGACGATGACCTCGTCGGCGTCCAGGGCCTCGGCTACGAGAGCCGCTCCGCTGAGGATGAGGTACGGCGAGCGGATCATGAGCATCTTGTCTTTGACGCTACCCGGCTCGCCCTCGGTGGCGTTGACGACCACGATCGTGGGGCTGTCGCTGGCCTCGGCGGACTGAATCACCGCTCTCAGCTTGCGCCCGAAGGGAATCGCCGCGCCGCCTTGGCCGCGCAAGTCGACCTGCTCGGCCATCGAGATCAGTTCCTCGACGGAGAGCCTGGGCAGTGGACCGAAGATCTCGCGGTGGGCGTCCAGATCGAGTCGCGGCATCCGGTCCAGCCCGGCGGTCAGCCGAGCCGCCCCGATCCTCATGATCGCGGGAGCGTCGAGGCCCTCGATCTGACTCATCTCCACTCGTCGCCTCCAGCGCGCCCGGGGATGTCGCGGTTGCTGGGATCCGTGGCATGCGTTCTGCGTGACCGGCGGGTGGCCGTGGCGGGCATGGAACCGGTGCGCGGCCCGTGCGGCGAGTCAGGGCTCGGCACTGAGCCGGGAGCTAGCCTGGGCGCGGCGTCGGCACGAGGCCGGGGCCCGGTGGAAGACCGAGGATTCGGACCCGTGCCCGACCCAGGCGCCGGGCCAGTTCCGGTCCGGGGAACCGGGCCGGAGTCCCTGGTGTGCATGGCACCGGATCCGGGCCGGGGCATCGGACCGGAGTCGGCACGAGGCATGGGACCGGTCCCCAGCCGCGGCAGGGGACCTGAGTCCGCGCGCGGCATCGGACCGGTTCCGAGCCTGGGCATGGGGCCGGTGTCAATCCGTGGCATCGGACCGGTTCCGAGCCTGGGCATGGGGCCGGTGTCAATCCGTGGCATCGGACTGGTATCGGCGCGGGGCATCGGGCCCGTACCAGGGCGGGGCATCGCGCGCGGCGCCGGACCTGGCCCCGGACGGGACACGGGGCCGGGGTCGACGCGGGGCATCGGGCCTGATCCCAGTCGCGGCATGGGACCGGAGTCCGCACGCGGCATCGGGCCCGTCCCGGGCCGCGGCATGGGGCCGGGGTCGACCCGGGGCATCGGGCCCGTCCCGAGGCGCGGCATCGGACCGGTGTCGACCCGGGGCGTGGGAGCGCCGCCGAGACGAGGCGCCGGGCCGAGGGGCAGCGGGCTGCGGTCAAGGTCACCGCGCCCCTGCTGATGGCTCGGCGGGGCGTACGGGTACGTGGACAGATCGTCCTGGGGCACGTGTTTCCTCGGTGCTCCCTCGAAGCGCGGGGGGCCGTCGTACTCCGGCTCGTACAGAGGCCGCCTACCGGGGGCGGCGGGATACGGGTAGCCTCCGGTCCCGGCGTCGCCGTACACGGGCGCGCCCAGCGGCATGAATGCGGGATCGGCGGGTGCCGCGCTCAGCGCGGGTAGCGGACCGGATGACGAAGCCCAGTCAGACGCGGGCGGAAGCGCGGCCCAGGCCTGGCTGCCCGGCAGGCCGAAGCCGGTGCCCTGCGCCCCGACGGTGGCGGGCAGCATCTGGATCGTCCCGCTCAGTTGGGCCTGGGCCATGTTCAGCGCCGCGGCACGCAGTGGTGACGTCCCCGAGTACCCCAGCCCGCCCGTGGCCCGGTCGGCGCCGGGGGGTGCGCCCACCCTGTCCTTGGAACGCAGCGAAATAGCCAGGAACCTGACCACGACGGCCAGCGCCGTCAGTGCGATCGCGAACCCGTAGCTCCAGTCCACGTACGGTTTGGCCGCCCGGCCGCCGAGCAGCCCGTGCAGGACCCCGAACACGAACGCCAGGTAGGAACTGTAGTGGATAGCCCGCCAGCGCCAGGCCTTGCCGTGCGCGGTGAACCGCTTGCGGAAGATGCTCGTCACGACAATTAGCAGAATGAGATCTGACGCGATCGTGCCGAGCCCTATGTAAAAAGTCCGGTACGGCGACAAGAAGGGGATGAACGCATCGATTACATGCGATCGCTGCGCGAGAATCTCCGTCGTGATGTGGATGACCAGGAAGGCCAGCGCGCCGAAGGAGACGGCCCGGTGCACGGCCTGGGCCATCACCCGGTGTCCCGGGGTCATCACGATCCGGTCGGTCGCCACCAGGCCGACGCCCACCGACGCGGTCAGCCCGATGAGCGCGAAGACTCCGGCGTAGAACAGCATGAAATGCTGTGTAGCTGCATCAATGTCCCGCCCCGGCTTGGTCAGGACCAGAGCGAAGACGATCACGACGGTGCCGGTGATCAGCGCCGTCATGATCTTCGACAAGTGCTCGCCAACCGCTCCCTGCGTCCCCGAACGCACACCCTGACGGCCGCGTGAACGGCCGGCGGTCGTTGGCACGCTTATCCTCCTCAGGATCGTGATTGACGAGAGAAAGCCAATTGCGAGGCCCGGAACGCTGGCTGTTATCTCTTGTCCGTATGTCGTGGAGTGCGACTATATCAGCGGCAATAACGCTTTGACTGCGAAATGGTATAGGAACGATTTCGCGGCTGTCCGGCGCGCACGCACCCGGCGCGGACCGGACGGGTCTCGCTGGTCGCGCCATCACGAAGCTGAGGCGGTGGTGATCCCGGGGCGGGTCGGGCTTCGGCCCGGCCGGCCGATCCGGCGGGGCATGTCCCCCAGTCCCGGGGAACCCGCGAACGAACCGGAGCACAGCGATATGCGAGCACGTTCCTCCTTCGCCCTACCCCGCCTCCTCGCCTGTTATATCGCCCCCGACCGTGGCAGATCTGCCAAACCGGCAAGGTCCTTGCTTACGGAACTCTTCCAGCCACCCGGCTCCGGTTACACACGTGTCCATTCGGACTGACTCATCGGTTCTCGCCATAAACCGGACATCTACCTACATATGGGTAATAAACGCCCGATGTGGAGGCGGCCACCGGGCCAAATTACGGCGCTCCGGGACTTCCCCGGCGAGCGGCGCACACGGCAGGCGGGCTGGCGCACACGGCAAGCGGGCTGGCGCACACGGCAAGGGAGCGGGAGCACGCGGGGGCGGCCGCCGGGACCGCCAAGCCCCGCCGTCCGCCGGAACCAGCGCGGCCGGTAAGGGTCTTGTAACGTTTTCGTTATGCTCCGGCCCGGGTCACGTGCGCTGCCCGAGCTCGGTCGCGACCAGCTCCGCGATCTGGGCCGTGTTCAGCGCCGCCCCCTTGCGCAGGTTGTCGCCGCAGACGAAGAACTCGATCGCGCGAGGATCATCGAGCGACTGACGCAGGCGCCCGACCCAGGACGGGTCGGTGCCGACCACGTCCACCGGGGTGGGGAACTCACCGGCCTCCGGATCATCGGTCACCACCACGCCCGGCGCGGCCCGCAGCACGCCCCACGCTTCCTTACGGCTGACCGGGCGGGTGAAGACCGCGTGCACCGCGACCGAGTGCGTGGTGACGACGGGGACCCGGACGCACGTGGCGGAGACCCGCAGCGAGGGCAGGCCGAGGATCTTGCGCGACTCGTTGCGGATCTTCAGTTCCTCCGACGACCAGCCGTCCGCCTTCAGCGAACCCGCCCACGGCACCACGTTCATGGCCAGCGGCGCGGGGAACGGCCCCAGGTCGCCGACCGCGGACCGGACGTCACCGGCCCGCTGCCCGAGCGACCGGGTGCCCGCTACCTTGTCCATCTGCGCGTAGAGCGTGTCGATGCCCGCCTGGCCCGCACCCGAGGCAGCCTGGTACGACGCGACCACCAGTTCCTCGAGCCCGAACGCCCGGTGCAGTGCGCCCACGGTCACGATCATCGACAGCGTGGTGCAGTTGGCGTTGGCGATGATCCCCTTCGGCCGGTTCGCCAGCTGCTCCGGGTTGATCTCCGGGACGACCAGCGGGACCTCGGGATCCATGCGGAACGCGCCGGAGTTGTCCACGGCGACCGCGCCGGCGGCCGCCGCGGCCGGCGCCCACTGCGCCGAGACCTCGTCGGGCACGTCGAACATGGCGACGTCGATGCCGTCGAAGGCCTCCGGTGACAGCGCCACCACCTCGGCCTCGCGGCCGCGCACCGTCAGCCGCCGCCCGGCCGAACGCGGCGAGGCGATCAGCCTGATCTCGCCCCAGATGTCCTCGCGGCTGGACAAGATGTCGAGCATCACCGTGCCGACCGCACCGGTGGCTCCGACCACGGCCAGGGCGGGCCGGTGCCGCGGGGTGGGGTTCACCGGCCGGTCCCCCCGTACACGACCGCCTCCACCTGCTCGGCGTCGAGCTCGAACGCCCGGTGGGTCGCGTTCACCGCGGTGTCCAGGTCATCCTGGTCCACCACGACGGAGATCCTGATCTCGGACGTGGAGATCATCTCGATGTTCACCCCCGCCTCGGCGAGCGCGCCGAAGAACCGGGCGCTCACGCCCGGGTGGGACCGCATGCCGGCGCCGATCAGCGACACCTTGCCGATCCGGTCGTCGTACAGCAGGGACTGGAAGCCGACGGCCTCCTGCAGGCGCTGCAGCGCGGTCATCGCGCGCTGCCCGTCGTCGCGCGGCAGCGTGAACGAGATGTCGGTCAGCCCGGTGGCCACCGCGGAGACGTTCTGCACGATCATGTCGATGTTGATGTCGGCCTCGGCGATGGCGGTGAAGATTCTCGCCGCCTCGCCCACCCGGTCAGGCACGCCCACGACGGTGATCTTGGCCTCGCTGGGGTCGTGCGCCACCCCGGAGATGATGGCCTGCTCCATACCGGCTCCCTCCGACTCCTCGCCCGCGTGCCCGGTGACCCACGTCCCGTGCCTGTTGGTGAACGACGACCGCACGTGGATGGGCACCCCGTACCGCCGTGCGTACTCGACGCAGCGCAGCATCAGCACCTTCGCGCCGCAGGCGGCCATCTCCAGCATTTCCTCGTAGGTGATCCGCGGGATGCGCCGCGCGCTCCGCACGATGCGCGGGTCGGCGGTGAAGACGCCGTCCACGTCGGTGTAGATCTCGCACGCGTCGGCGGACAGCGCCGCGGCCAGCGCCACCGCGGTGGTGTCCGACGCGCCACGGCCCATCGTGGTGACGTCCTTGGTGGTCTGCGACACGCCCTGGAACCCGGCCACGATGGGGATCGCGCCGTCGGCCAGCGCCCCGGAGATCCGGCTGGGCCTGATGTCGATGATGCGCGCCCGGCCGTGTACGTCATCGGTGATCACGCCCGCCTGCGACCCGGTGAAGGACCGTGCCTCCAGGCCGAGGGTGGCGATCGCCATCGCGAGCAGAGCCATCGAGATGCGCTCGCCCGCCGTCAGCAGCATGTCGAGCTCACGCGCGGGCGGCAGCGGGCTCACCTGGCCGGCCAGGTCCATGAGCTCGTCGGTCGAGTCCCCCATCGCCGATACGACGACCACTACCTGGTCGCCGCCCTTGCGGGTGGCCACGATGCGCTGCGCCACCCGCTTGATGCCGTCGGCGTCCGCGACCGAGGATCCACCGTATTTCTGCACGACGAGGGCCACGGTCGACGAGTCTATCCGCTGGAGGCTGGTCCGCTCCTAACCCACGTCGAGGCTGGCGTGCGCGACCACCGCGTGCAGCGCGCGCAGCGCGGCGCCGCCGTGGGTTCCCCAGTGGTTGAAGTAGGAGTACTGCCACCACCAGAGCGCCTCGAGGGACCGTCCGGCCTGGTAGTGCCTGAGCCCGTGGATGAGGTCGGCGGCGACTGCCGCCACGTCATCGGAGATCCGGAACGGCAGGCACGACGTGTCCTTATACGGGTCGAACACCTCGGCGTACTCGTCCACGGCGGCCAGCCGGCGCGCCAGGCCGGTCCGCATCGCGTCGAGGTCCGGGTCGTCGCCCACCTCCGGCTCCCAGTTACCCGGCAGGATCACGTCACGGCTGGCGCCCAGCTGGGCTCCGGCGAGCAGGATCTGCGACACCTCGAGCAGCAGCATCGGCACGGTCTCGTCCCCGCCGGTCTGGGCGAGCGCGTCCACGCCGTCGATGAAGTTCTTCACGTTCGCCGCGATCTGATCCGCGATCGGCCGCCATTCGCCCCCCTGAGCTGGCGGTTCAGACATCAAGCAGTCTCCGTCCTTCGAATGCGCGGCCCAGCGTCACCTCGTCGGCGTACTCCAGGTCGCCCCCGACCGGCAGTCCGCTCGCGGGCCTGGTCACGCGCAAGCCCATTGGCTTTACCAGCCTAGCGAGAAAGGTGGCCGTTGCCTCCCCCTCGAGGTTCGGATCGGTGGCCAGGATCAGTTCGGTCACCGTGCCGTCGGACAGCCGGGTCATCAGCTCCTTGATCCGCAGTTCGTCAGGGCCGACCCCGTCGATGGGGCTGATCGCCCCGCCGAGCACGTGGTAGCGGCCACGGAACTCGCGGATCTTCTCCACCGCCGCGACGTCCTTGGGCTCTTCCACCACGCAGATCACCGCCGGGTCGCGCCGCGGGTCGAGGCAGATCCGGCACTCCTCGGCTTCGGCCACGTTTCCGCAGGTCCGGCAGAACCGGACCCGCTCGGTGACCTCGATCAGCGCGTCGGCGAGCCGTCTGACGTCGGCCTGGTCCACGGCCAGCAGGTGGAAGGCGATGCGCTGGGCGCCCTTCGGCCCGACCCCCGGCAGGCGCCCGAGCTCGTCGATGAGGTTCTGGATGACCCCTTCGTACACGGCAGGTCCTAGGTCTCCGGGTCATCCTCGTCGTCTGGCTCCGGCGCACCGGGAATCTGCGGGCCGCCGAGCCCGAGGCCGGACAGATCGAGTCCGCTGGGCAGGTCGAGGCCGCCGGGCATGCCCGGTATCCCGCCGCCCTGCATGGCTGCGGCGAACGGTCCCATCTGCTGCTGCTGAAGATCCTCGACCGCCCGGTAGGCGTCGCGGACCGCCGCGAGCACGAGATCGGCCAGGGTGCGCGCCGTCTCCTCCGCGTCGTCACCCTCCAGCGCGCCCGCGGAGATGGTGAGGTCCAGCAGCTCACCCTGGCCGTTGACCATGGCCTTGACCAGCCCGCCGCCCGCCGTCCCGGTGACCTCGGCGTCGGCTAGCGCCTGCTGGGCGTTCATGAGTTGTTCCTGCATCTGCTGCGCCGCGGCGAACAGTTGCTGCATGTCCATCTGGGGTTCCACATTGCCCTCCTACCCAGAGCCTACGACCAGCCCGCTGCGGTCAAGCCCAAGCAGGGCCCTGCACCTTCTCGGGGTTCAGTCCTCGAACTCGCCGATCACCTGGCCGCCCAGCTCACGCTGGATCAGGCCCATCCCGGTGAGTTCCGTCGCGGCGGGAGCCGGATCGCCGTCGGGTTCGCCGGGCGGCGTGTCGTCCGGCGGGATCTCCTCGGCCGGCGGCTCATCGTGACGCGGGCGGCTCCGGGCCGACGTGGCCGCGGCCAGATCGTTACTGCCGCCGGCCACGCCCTTGACCGTCACGTTCAGGCCGAATCCCGCGCTCAGGACCCGCTTGAGGTCGGCATCGCAGCCGCTGGTGGTAAAGCCCTTCAGGTCCCCGTCCCGGGCGAAACCGAGGGTCAGCACCCCGTCCTCGAGGGACTGCACGCTCGCGTTGCTGAGCAGGATCCACGCCACCCGGCGCTTGCGCTTGACCTCGTCCAGGACCGCGTTCCAGTTCTGCCGGAGCGAATCAGCCGAGGACGGGCCGGCCGCGGCCGGCGCAGCGGGCGCGGCGCGAGCGGGGGCGGCGGGCGCCACGCGGGGCGGCGCAGCGGCCAGGGCCGGTCCCGCCGGCTCGTCGGTCTCGGCGGGCCTGCTGTCCTTGCGGTTCGCGGCCGGGGGAACGACGGCCCGTTCGGGCACATTGTGGTCAGAGCCAGAACGCGGCGGGCGCGGGGCCGAGGCCGGAAGGGGAGCCGACGTTCCCCGGCCCCCGGACTCCAGCCGCTCCAGCCGGGCGAGCAGCGATTTCTCGTCGGTGGCGGCGGCGGGCAGCAGGACCTGCGCGCACATCAGCTCGAGCAGCAGCCGGGGTGAGGTGGCGCCGCGCATCTGGTCCAGGCCCGCGCTGACGATCTCGGCCGCACGGGTCAGCCCCGCCTGGCCGAACCGGCCCGCCTGGGCCGCCATCCGCTCGGCCCGGTCCGGGGACAGGTCGAGCAGCCCGGTCTCGGCCGCGTGCGGCACCGCGGCCAGGATGATCAGGTCACGGAACCGGTCCAGCAGGTCCGCCGCGAACCTGCGCGGCTCGTGCCCGCCCTCGACGACCCGGTTCACCGCGGCGAACACCGCGGCGCCGTCGGCCGCGGCGAACGCGTCCACGATCTCGTCCAGCAGGCTCGCGTCGGTGTAGCCGAGCAGCGCCACCGCGCGGTCGTAGCTGAGCCCGGACTCATCGCTCCCGGCCAGCAGCTGATCCAGGACGGACAGCGAATCGCGGACCGATCCCGCCCCGGCCCGCACCACCAGCGGCAGCACCGCGTCCTCGAAGGCCACGCCCTCGGCGCGCAGGATGTCCTGCATCAGTTCCCGCAGGATGGAGGGAGGCACAAGACGGAACGGGTAGTGGTGCGTGCGGGACCGGATGGTCGGGATGACCTTCTCCGGCTCGGTCGTGGCGAAGATGAACTTCAGGTGCGGCGGGGGTTCCTCGACCAGCTTCAGCAGCGCGTTGAAGCCCTGCTGGGTGACCATGTGCGCCTCGTCGATGATGTAGATCTTGAAGCGCCCGGCCACCGGGGTGTAGAATGCCCGCTCGCGCAGTTCCCTGGCGTCGTCGACGCCGCCGTGCGAGGCGGCGTCGATCTCGATCACATCGATACTGCCCGGTCCGGACGGGGCCAGCGCGACGCAGGAATCGCAGACCCCGCACGGATCGGGCGTGGGTCCATTGACGCAGTTCAGCGACCGGGCGAGAATCCGGGCGCTCGAGGTCTTACCGCACCCGCGGGGGCCGCTGAACAGGTAAGCGTGGCTGATCCGCCCGGTGCGCAGCGCCTGCCGGAGCGGGCCGGTGACGTGGTCCTGCCCCTTCACCTCAGCGAACGTCGCCGGACGGTACTTGCGGTACAAGGCCAGGCCGGATCCCGGAACCGGGGTCGCCCCCTGGCGCTGCGAAGCGGCTGCGGGCATCAGCTCATCCTCACCGGTAATGGAAGGACCCCCCGCACACCCGTCAGAGCCCGCGTACCCTTGCTGCCTTCCGGCCCTGGGGGGGTTGGCGGGGTAAACGCCGTGCGGGGGGTCACCGGTCAGTGTAGTCAGCCCCGGGACCGGATGTGTCCCCGACCGCGACTGCTCCGGTCATCCGCTCGTTGCCCAGCCGACGGGCCTCCCGCTTCGGGTAAGCTTCCCGGCGGAGGATTCGCCTAGTGGCCTAGGGCGCACGCTTGGAAAGCGTGTTGGGGGCAACCCCTCAAGAGTTCGAATCTCTTATCCTCCGCCAGCCGCGCCCGGCCCGCCCGGGCCTACTTCTTCCGCGGGACGGACGGCGGCGCGGTCGGAGGCTTGGGCCGGTGGGCGGTGCGCTGAGCGGCGGCCGCGGCCGCGGCGTTCGCCGCCGCGGCTTGCGCGGCCAGCTGCGGAGTCATCCAGGCGAGCATCGGGCCCAGCGCGGCACGCCACACGCTGCCCTGATGGCCGCCGCCCTGAATGATCACGAACGGCACGGGCGCCGGCCGGGGCCGGAGCAGCAGCCGGGTCTGCAGCAGCAGCCGGGCCTGTACCTGCTGCCGGAAGCTCGCCGCCGCGCTGACGTCCGCCGTGTCCTGCGCTCCGGCCGCGAACCAGAAGGCAGGTAGCTGGACGCTGAGCGGGACCTTGGTGATGTACGCACTCGGTGTGTTGACGAGCCGCTGCGCCGAGTGCCCGACGAACACGTAGTCGGTGTACGGCTTCGCGCCGGGCTTGTTGCCGGTGGGCACCTGGCTCGGGGTGGGGGCGAAGTAACCGGACATGACGCCTGCGGCGCCGTACTGGTCCGGTTCCTGCAACGCGATGTTGGCGGAGCAGTAACCGCCCTCCGAGTAGCCGGCCACGCCCCAGGCCCGGCCCGGCGGCTGGACCCGCACGAACCGCGCGATGTAGCTCGGCACATCCTCCGCGACGAAGGTCATGTCCTGGATGCCGCCCGGATCATTGAGGCACTGCAGCGCGTACTGCTGGCCGCCGTCGGTATCGGGCATCACCAGGACCGCGGCATCCGACGGATGAGCCACGAGCAGGCTGAGGAAGGTCGGGATCACATCCAGCACGGCGACCCACGCCTCCGGGTTACCCGGGGAGCCGTGCAGCAGTTCGATGACCGGGAACTTGTAGTGCGCGTAAGCCTTCTGGAAGTACTGCGGCGGGAGGTAGACATACACGTCGCGGACCAGGTGGCTGCGCGGGCCCGTGACCGTCGTCTGGAACAGGTAGCCGACCTGGGCGTCTTCGGCGGTGCTGGTGACCCGGCCGATGTCCTTGTCGAACTGCTTGTTGGAGCCGGCCCCGGCGACCGCGTACTTGGGAATGGCGTTCGCCCCCTGGCCGGTGAGGTCACTGACCATGCCGCCCCAGGTCTGGTAATAGTCGTAGAACTTGTTGACCGAGGCCACCCCGAAGGCCATGGCCGGAACGAACGCCAGGCAGGCGGCGAGCACGCGGAACACGACCTGCTTGGCCATGGCCACCCAGACGATCAATGCCGCGAAGACCACCATCAGGAGCAGGAAGAACCCGGTTCCCTGAGGTTCGAACACTCGGATCTCCTCGCCGGACTCTGGCCACTGGGCTGGGTTCGCCCAACCTGGCAGGCCGCCTCAGCGCAGCCGCATGATCACTTCTGCGAACGTCCGAGACGTGACATTGAGTTCCCCGGTGAGCACGCCGGACACACCCGCGGCCTCCGCTCAGCGGTGGAGGTGGGATTTGAACCCACGGAGGGGTTGCCCCCTCACACGCTTTCGAGGCGTGCGCCCTCGGCCACTAGGCGACTCCACCGTGGGTGAGCTTACCCGAATCGGCGGCCCGGTGGCAGGGTCGGGCCGGGTGCTACCCGCCCCGCAGCCTGCGGGCGGCGAAGAACTCACGGAGTACGGCACCGCACTCGTCGGCCAGGACGCCGCCGATGACTTCCGGCCGGTGGTTCAGGCGCCGGTCCCTGAGCACATCCCACAGCGAGCCCACGGCGCCGGCCTTCGGATCCTCGGCCCCGTAGACCAGCCGGCCGAGCCGGGCCAGGGTCACCGCCCCCGCGCACATGGTGCAGGGTTCCAGGGTCACGACCAGGGTCAGGCCGGTCAGCCGCCAGCTGCCCGAGACCTGGGCCGCCTGCCTGATCGCGACCATCTCGGCGTGCGCGGTCGGATCGCGGTCGGCCTCCCGGCGGTTGCGCGCCCGCGCCAGGACCGTGCCCGCCTCGTCGAGGATCACGGCCCCTACTGGTACGTCGTCATGGCCGGTCCCGGTCACCTCCTGCCGGGCCGCCGCCGCCTCGGCCAGCGCCAGCCGCATCGCGGGCTCGAAGCCCGCGGCATAACCGGTCACGGGCCGAGCGCACGATCCAGGGCCCGCTCCACCGCCTCGCCGAACCGCAGCCGTTCGGCGATGCCGGCCACCGCGTCTTCGGGGTACAGGTCAAGGTCGGCCGCGAGCGCCCCGAGCTCCATCTCCTCCAGACCGAGGTCCGCGAAGATGGACAGGTCACCCGCCGGGAGCACCTGATCGAGCTCGTCATCCGACGGCACCGGGATATCCAGGGCCTCGAGCACCTGGCGGGCCAGCGGGTAGTCCACCGCCGCGGTGAGGTCGGACAGGAACAGGGACACGTCTTCGCCGATGACCCTGACCGCGAGCCAGAAGTCGTCGCCGACCCCCGCGAAGCCGATGGTGCCGCCCATGCTCGGCTGCTGGCGCAGCGCGTGCACGAGGCCGTCCAGGTCGGCGGTGAGCGCAGCGGGCAGCGCATCGGCTTCCCACTGTTCTTCTTCCCGGTAGATGATGACCGCGAAGTCCGTCTCACTCACGTCTGACATCGTCACTGCACCAGCATGCTCTGCACGGAGGAATGCTGTCAGATGGGCCGCGGCCGCGGCGGCAAAATCACCGATCAGGCCGGCCCCGGGCAGGTCGGTCTGAGCTGCGCCGGCGTGGCCTGCCCTGGCCGCCGCGCAAGACTGCCGCCGATCCGGCATACTGGAGCGGGGAACGGGGCATACTGTTGCCGACACGGCAGCTTCACCCCGTTAGCGTTGGCCGGAATTCCGGTTCAAGCTAACATTGGTTCTCTGACGAGTAGGACGAGTCCGGGCGCCTTTGGGAGGCGACGTGAATCTTAAGACAGTCCTCGGGTGGCTGGCTGTCGCCTTTGTCGTCTGGTGGATCATAGAAGACCCCACCGGGGCCGCTCACGTCGTGCACAATATCGGGACCTTCCTGACCTCGGCGGCACATGGGATTTCTGACTTCTTCGCGTCGCTTTAGGGCACGATGCCTGGGATGAGGCTGGCCCCGAATACTGACACGGTCCCGGCCTCGGTCAATAGGTACCTTTTGCCCCATGAGCGTCAGGTCATTAGCGTTCATCAGCATCCGGCCGTGCTGATCGGGCCGATTTTCTGGGTTCTGCTCGGGCTGGCCATCGCGGGCTGGCTGAGTAACGCGTTCACGAAGGGCAGCAGCACCGCCATCCTCATCATCTGGCTCCTGTGGGCGATCCTGCTGGTGCGGCTGGCCTGGAAGGTCATCCAGTGGCTGCTGACCTACTTCGTCATCACGTCGCAGCGGCTGCTGCTGGCCAAGGGCTTCCCCACCCGCAAGGTGGACATGATGCCGCTCACCAAGGTGACGGACATGAGCTTCAACCGGTCCCCGACGGGCCAGCTGCTCGGCTTCGGCGAGTTCGTCGTGGAATCAGCCGGGCAGGATCAGGCCCTGCGCCACATCGAGTACCTGCCCTACCCCGAGCAGCTCTACCTCGAGGTATGCGGGCTGATCTTCAAGGACCACGAAGAGAGCCCCGACTAGGGCTATACGGTCACGAGGACCACTCCGGCCGCCGCGAGCAGCAGGCCCGCCCGCTGCACCCAGCGCATCCGTTCCCCGAGCAGCACCCGGGCCAGCAGTACCGTCATCCCCGGGTAGAGCGAGGTGATCACGACGGCCAGCCCGAACAGGCCGGCCCGGGTGGCGAGGACGTAACACACGTTGGCCGCGGCGTCGATCGCACCGGACAGCGGCGCGATGCGGGTGATTCCGTCCCGGCCGGGCCGCAGCCGCGTCCGGGTGGCCAGCGCGAGGCCGAAGGCGACCACGGTTCCGGCCGACCGCGAGATCGCCACCGGCCAGAGCACCCCCGACTGGCCCGCGTTCTTGAGGAAGATGAAGAACAGGCCGAAGCCGACGCCGGCGGCGGCGCCGTAGCCGAGCGCCAGCAGCCGTCCCCGGGTCCCGGCGTGGTCGGCTGGCTGCGCGCTGACCAGGACGATGGCCACCAGGCAGATCAGGCCTCCGGCGATCACGGTGGCGGCGGGCCGTTCGCCGCCGGCGATCGCGACGCCTGCCGGCAGGACCGCCGAGACCAGGGCCGCGACCGGCGCCACGACGCTGATAGGGGCCGAGGCGAAGCCGGCGTAGAACGAGATCAGGCCGCCGGCACCGCAGACGCCGGATGCCGCCGCCCACCCGACGGCACTCCAGTCCCCGGCCGAGGCCGGCGCACCGACCCCGCCGTGCCCCAGGAGGCCGCCGAGCGCCGGCACCTGGCCAAGCAGTGCGAGCAGCACCATGATGACCGCGCCCGCTGGGACGGTCAGCGCCAGCACCGCGAACACGCTCGCTCGCCGGGACGCCACGCCGCCGAGAAAATCGGCGGTCCCGTAGAGCACGGCAGCGGCCAGGGCCAGGATCGTCACCACGGCTGGTTCCTCAGGAAAAGTCCGATAACGGTCAGAATATTGATACGTATAGTTCATCATACCGACCGAATGTCCGTCCCCGGAAGGGAATTATGGCCGACGTACCCGACATAACGACCGCCGTCGCGCGGACCCTGCAGGCGCTGCGCGCCGATCGCGGCTGGTCGCTGGACCAGCTCGCCGCGCGCTCCGGAGTGAGCAAGGGCGTCCTGGTCGCGCTCGAACAGGGGCGCTCCAACCCGAATCTGGCCACGCTGGCCCGGATCGGCGACGCGTTCGGCGTTCCCGTCACGCTGCTCGTCGACGTGGGCGGTGAGCCAGCCGTCCGGGTCAGCAGCCCGGACGCCTCACGCGTCCTGTGGCGCGGCCCGGCCGGCGGCACCGGCACGATCATCGGCGCCACGGACCCGCCGTGGGCGGTCGAACTGTGGCGCTGGGAAGTGATGCCCGGCGAGGAGTTCGGCGGTGACGCGCACGCGCCGGCCACCCGCGAGATGGTCTGGGTAGAGGCCGGCCGCCTGACCCTGACCGTCGCCGGGGAGCGGCATACGGTGGAACCGGGTCAGTGCGCCCGTTTCCCGGCCAGCCGCCCGCACCGCTACGGCAACGAAGGCGGGGAACCGGTCCTTCTGACCATGGTCGTCGTCATCCCGCCGGTCCAGGGGTTACAGCCCGCCGGACTGGACTCCGGCGTCCACGCCGGTGAGCCAGTCACGGGCCGCGATAGCGGACCCACGGGCACCGGCCATATCGAGGTCAGGCACCAGGGCGATTTCCGCCGCCCTGGCCTGCTCTTCGCGCAGCACGGTGTTGGCCCGGACCTCGGCCAGGAACCAGTCGCGGAAGTGCGGCGCGGCCTCTACCACGCCGCCGCCCAGGAAATAAGCGCCGGGATCGAAGAAGTTCGCGGCGACCGTGAACAGCCGCCCCAAGGCCATGGCCTGCTGCCTGAAGATGGCCAGCGCCAGGGCATCGCCCTGCTCACCGTAGCGGCGGACCTGCTTGGCGGCCTCGCCTGCGGGCAGGCTGGCGACCGGGTGGCGCTCGTATCTGCTGAGCCAGTACGGCAGCAGGTTGTTCTGGATCCCGGTGAGCGAGGCCACGCTTTCCGCGTCGGCCCATTGGCCGCAGTTGCAGGCGGGCGTCGGCTGGCCGGGACCTAGCAGGCCTTCCATCGGGATGGGAACATGGCCAAGCTCTCCGGCCATCCCGGCCGCGCCCTTGACCACCCGTCCGGCCTCAATGAGGCCGCCGCCGAGCCCGGTGCCCACGATCGCGGAAACCGAACTGTGGCGCACCGAGTCCACCCCGAACTCCACGTGGTGCGCATACAGCGCGGCCGCGTTCCCGTCGTTGTTGTAGATCACCGGCAGCCCGGTGCGTTGGGCCAGCGCGCCCCGGATATCGAAGCCGCCCCAGCCGGCGTCGCCGAAGTTGGTCGCGCCCTTCGACGAGATGACGCCATCCGCGCTGGCCGGACCGGGTGTGTCCAGGCCTATCGCGCGTACCGCCGCCAGCGGCACGCCGGTGAGCCCGAGCACCTGCTCCACCGAGTCGACCAGAGACTGGATGGCCTTGTCCGGGCCTTCCCTGACGTTGCTGGGAACCTCCGCCATCTGGTCGAGGAGGAATCGGCCTTCGGCGTCCAGAATCGTTCCGTTGTTCATCGTCCCGCCGTTATCCAGGCCGATGACAACCCAGTCGACTGGCATGCGTCCTCCTCGTCCGGCCGCTGAGCCCCGCTAAAGTCTAGGGAAATGCGTTAGCAGAGAGCAATATCGCCACAGCGGTCGCCGACCAGCGCGAACGCAACACGGCACCGGCCAGCCCGGCCCGGCATCGCCGCACGGGAACCCGGCGGGCTAACGACAGAACTCGCTGACCAGGGGTTACGCGCCGCTTGCGGGGCGCGGTTCCCGGGTTAAGCGGGCTGATCTCCCGGCGTTTTGGGTGGTATGGGGTGGTTCGGGACCCGGGCGAGCTTGG
>Ga0208324_1000248_pt1 | contig 27647 bp, 27 predicted proteins | sample Sb_taG_2_FD_187707 | JGI IMG/M metagenome (GOLD analysis project Ga0208324, IMG submission 187707) | Peat soil microbial communities from Weissenstadt, Germany - Sb_50d_5_LS metaG (SPAdes) (version 2) | ecosystem: Environmental > Terrestrial > Soil > Wetlands > Peat | place: Germany... | reverse complement strand
GGTGATCCCGTGTGCCGCTGGCAGCCAGGTTCGGCGAACATCCTCTTGCCGCGGTGAGGGATGTCCGGGACACCAAGCGCAGGTCGCTGGACAGCGGCTACCAGGAGCGCGGTTCCGGTTCCCGGCTCGAAGCTTGATCACAGAGCGTGATCAACCAACGGGTGGCAGCCGCGCGTGTAACCGCCGTTCTGGGCGGCCAGCCGCCCCTCGGCGCTCGTCAGCTGAGGCACGCAGACCAGGTCGATCTGGTTCGCCACAAATATTCCGTGCGTGTCCTCGGAGACGACCGGAGTAGCCGATGAGCGGAAGTCGTGAAGCGGCACCTACCCCGCACGCTTTTCGCCTGAGTTCAGGTTCACCGTCAAGTCGCCTGGGGACAGCCCGCAAGGGCCGGGGTCCGCACCTCAGTCGCAGGCGGCGCACCACCTGTGTCTTCCCCGGCTCCGGCTCTGCCAGGTGGGCTGTCGCTGATCTCGCCGAATATGCCCAGCCGGGTTATCCCGGAGGCTCACCGGGCGGCTGGGCCGCCAGGGTGGTGCCATAGCTGGCGGATTCAATGTCAAGCCGCTGCTGCGGCTCCTCCATGGCGCCTTGTGGCAGGTGCCGGGCGGTCTGCCTTACCTGGGCTGGTAGTGATCTGGCTGTTACGGTTTGAGGTAGGTGGTGAAGAATGCCGCGATGCGCCGACGGGCGTCTTGCGCCGAGGGTTCGTGAAACGCCGTTCCCGACAGCCTTCCCATCACCGCGAACAGGACCGGCATGTCGCTGGGGTCGTGGTCGTTGAGGAAGCCATGGCCGGCGCCGGGGTACTCCTTGATGTCGTGGTCCACGCCGGTCGCGGTCAGGACGCGTTCCAGCCGCTTGGCGGTGCCCCGGTTGACGCGGTCCTTGGCGCCGTAGCTGCCCACGATGGGGCACGCCCCGGTCAGGAAACTCTCGGAGTAGACGTCCTTGCCCGCGGTGCCGTAGTTCACGCTGGAGGCGGAGAAGCCGCGGCCGGGGGCCAGCAGCAGGGCGAATCCGCCGCCCAGGCAGTAACCGATGACACCGATCCGTCCGGTGCAGTCGTCCCGGTCAGCTAGCCAGGCACGGCTGGCCTCGAAGGTCGGGCCGCGCCGGGCGCGCCCGGCGCGCATGATAGAGCGCATGCAGGTGAGTTTGCGGCCCCAGTGGAACAGGTCCGGTGCCACGGCCAGGAATCCCTCGCCCGCCAGCCAGTTCGCCTGGTTGCGCAGGTCGTGGCTCATGCCCAGTGCGTCGTGGATCACGACCACTCCTGGCCAGGGGCCTGGGCCTGATGGAGTGGCCAGGTAGGCCGGCATATCTCCGTGCGTGGCGGGGATCATCACCTCGGTCATCACATCTCCTCGCGGCCCGGTCAGCCCTGCCCCCGCGCCTCCGGACTTCCCTGACGTCATGGTAGGGGCGTCGAGTTCGGAACGGGCGGTGGTGGGAGCAGATCCGCCTGATTGGTCGTCCCGGCGTGGGATGGCTGCCCGAGCGCGAGGTTACAGCGCTCGCGATAGGTCGTTCCGTTGCCCGGGTTTCCGCTGCGGGCGCGGGCGCCCTGGCTCTGGGCGAGGGCGCGCACCGCCGCCGCGGTTGTGGCGGCCCGCGCCTTGGCTCCGGTCACGCTCGCCCGCACGCAGCGGCCCTGCGCGCCGTCGACGGCCAAACCCGCCGGCGATGCAGGACCCGGCCCCGGCAGGGATTGTGCTATGCCCGGCTGGATGTGCCTATCTCATCTACGCGGAACACCGGATGGTCGCTGGGGTCCGGCAGTTTGGTGAAGCACGGGTCCACAGCGCGTCCGCAGACCTTCCGGTAGGCCGCGATAATGACTGCCCGGCCCGGGACCGCTATCTCGCCCGCCTGGACGGTCTCCACCTTGCCCTTGCGAGCGAGCGTGCCCTTGCCGGCCGCTCGCAGATTGCCGACCCACTGCGATTCGCCGTACGGGGATACCAGGTACCGGATGCCCTCGACCTCGACCGGGATGACCGGCACCGTGCGGACCCTGCCCGTACGCCGGCCGGGCACAGTCAGCGTGGCGACGCCGCCGGTTTGAAGCCTCGATACCAGCGGGTTGACCACGTGCCGGGTGAACGCTGGTGGCTCCAGGTAGGCCATTACCACCACTCCCTCATTGGGATCGCCTATTTCACTACCAACGTGCGCCTGCCGTCCCGGCCAGGGCAGGGCCATTAGTCCCGGAGTGAGAGCGAGTTCACGCGCCGGCCTGGTTCAGTAGTTCTCCGACCGCGTCGGCTATCCGCGATGGATCTAGCCTGCCTCGGCCCGCCGTTTCACCCCGCGCAGGAAGTTCCGGGCCGTGATCTTCTCGCCCCAGACCAGGACGATCGGAACGACGTACGCCCGGAACAGCCGGGGCCCGCACCTCAGCCGCATGCGGCGAACCACTCGTGTCGTCCCCGGTTCCGGCTCGGTCAGCAGGCAGCTGTCGCCGAGCTCGCCGAAGATGCCAAGCCGGGGGTTGTCACGAAGGCGGGCCGGAACCAGATACCGCAGGTGCGTGTCGGTGAACAGGACCCATGACTTGCCTGGTTCGGCCTGCCGCACTACGTAATAGGCTGTCCCAGGCGGCCCATCTGCGATGATGTCCCCCACGTGCGGATTCTGCCAGGCCGGGACGATCCGGTCCGAGGCGGCGACATGATAGCCGACCGCTTCCTTCCCGGGCTGCTTACGGGAAAGGCGGCGGTAATACCAGTCCACCGACCGGTCCCAGAACCGCGAGTCCGAGTAGAAACCGGCACGCCCCTGGCCAGTCTGCACCAGCCATGGCCAGACCCGCTGCGGCGGTGCGTTGATTGTCACGGCGTGGGTGGTCTGCACCATCGGAGCTGGCACTAGATCGTCTCCTGGCAGCGCCATCGCCTTTTCCTCGGTGGTGGCGCTCCAGGAAATCCGCTGCGGCCGAGCCAGCCGTCGGCTGGTTTCACGTTGAGCGCTCATGGTAAAACGATGCGCCCATCCCCGCCGGTGCGGCCTGGGTCCGCAGGCCCAGCCGGGTGGGACCTTCGTCGTGAACAGCGGGCAGCAACGCGAGCGGTACCATGCTGGCAGCAGCCTGCGCTGGATGAGCACGGCACGGAAGTCGCTGGTAGGCACGCCGGGTCGGGCAGAACGAAGCAGGAGTGCTCAGATGCTCGCCAGGGCAAGGGAGGACGAGCATGGTCAGGAAACTAGTGCTGGCCTTCACCGGCCTGGGAGTGGCTTCGGCTGTCGCCATCTTCCTGCTTACGATCCCGCTGTTGCGTCGTCTTCCCAAGCCAAGCCGTGTGTCGATGGATGGGATCACCACGATCGCTGACGCAGTAGAAGCATGCAGGCGAACGCAGTTGCACGGCTGGGATCTGGTGGCGTATGCGCAGAACCTCGCTGCCAGAAAATTCACCTATTCTCGGCTCAATACCTGGGATACACCTTCCAGGGCCTTTGAACGAGGTATGGGGTACTGCGAGCAGCAGTTGCTTGCGCTGAAACGCATTTATGACCAACTGGGGATCGAGGCAAGGCCAGTGTTTGCCTTGCGTTGCACGTTTCCTGGCACGGTGGTTGATGGCGTGCTATCGCCTGAAGGAGTCTCGGGCCATGCCTGGCTGCGAGTCAGGATCGGAGACGAGGAACTCGATGTGTGTTCTGGCTCAGTCAGCAACAAGCCTGGCGTGACGCATTTTGAGGTCCTGTCGAAGGTGCATACTTGGCAGCCGTGGCTGCGTCCGTTCACGCACCTGGGATCATCCATTGAAAATATTAGGCGAGAGTACCAGGCCAGAAACACAGCTAGACACCCTGGCCGAGCTTTGCAAGCGGAGGGTCACTTCTGCGTGCAACCGAAGGTGAGTGACCAACTGAGTGACGATCGTGGCAGCAGCGAGCACACGCCCACGGACTTAGAGCGCCCGGCGATAGGGATGTGCCGGGCGTGTCGTGACAGGGCACAGGCACGGAATCCGATGATCATTGGCTTACCACAGTCGATGATCTTCGAGGTGTCCCGTGCCTGTCGTGCCATCATGCCTGCTGGAGCCGGCCTGGGCCGGGTCTGCGCCCTGCTCGATGAGCGCCGCGATGGTGAGCTCCCGCAGTTTCAGCCAGGGCATCCGCTGGGCTGCCACCGCCGCTGGGTGCCGGGCCCGGTGGTGTTTGAGCACGTGGTGGCCGCGTTGGTGCACGGCAGCGGGTATGAGCGGATCGCCAGCCCGGGGTGCTCGACCGCACCATCCGTCGGCGGCTGGCCGAATGGGCGGAGCTGGGCCTGGCCGAGGCGCCCTGCGGCGAACGGGCCGGGCCGTCGCCGGTGGACCGGCGGAAGGGCGGGTGTTGACGGCACGTCTATCTGGTCGGCGCGGAACCACGGTCCAGGTAGAGGGCCACATCGAAGCGCGTACGAGCGACCGGCGGCCATCACAGGGGGTAACCAGACTCCCCTTGGCGGCTGCCCAACCGTCGGCTGCCGAACGACTTGTGTGGATTCGGAGTCGGCTGGCCGAAGGACTTGCTCAGGCCGTGCGCGCCGGGTCGGGCTGGCGAAGGTCGGTGTCGAGTAGCCGCAAAGCCACTCGGCGGATGAGGCCGCTGAAGGGGCCGATGACCATCCAGTAGCGCCGGAAGCGGCGCAGGCTTGCGGCGTCGGTCAAAGCGACCCGGGTTTCCATCGTGAGGATCGATGATGTGGTTCCGCGAGGATCTACCCGGAGGCTGAGGGCGAGCTTGGCGTAGCCGGGCTTGTCATAGGTCGCGAACGCGGCCGGCGCGACCACCGGGCCGGCTGCGGCCTCAGCCGCCTTCCAGGGACGGCCGACCTGGCCAAGGACGATCTCGCCGGGATTCTCACCGAGCAGATCCCAGCCGTAGCGGGTCATATCTTCTACCCGGAACGTGGCGGGGACATGGTCCCCGCCATCACGGCGCCCAGTCAGTAGGCTGGCAGCACGGCCGGGAAGTGCCCGCAGGTCCAGCAGCACCCTGATGGCGGGGTGCCGGAACAGGTCAAGGTTGCGGGCCGCCCGCAGGCAAACCCAGGGCGGGACGCGGAACACCTGCGCATGCACGACTGCGAAGTCGTAGAGCGGCAGGAACTGATCGATCAGCAACTGCGGTCCCTGCGCTGCCCCGGCAGCGGGGACGGCGGGGCCCTCAGGTTGCGGCGCCGGGAGCGCGTCAAAGGCGGGCATCGTGTTGCCCGTCAGCTGTCCGCGCCGATCCTGTCGGCACCCCCGGTGCCGAGCGCGGGGTCGCGGGCGATGCCGCGGGCCCAGGCTTCGATCTGCGCCCAGTCGCGGAAATCGCCCTCGGGCATGATGGCGCGGGCGGCCGGCAGCTTCCGCAGCGCCCGTTCGCGCCGCCCGAGCCTGCCCGGGTCTAGCACGCCGAAGAAGACGCGATGCCCGCGGGGATGAATGGCCTGGGTGAACTCGGCGAGTTCCTTGGGCTCTGCCGCGACGGTCAGGTCCCGGCCCTGGGCGTCGACAGGCTCGGTGCCCAGCGGCCCGCTGCTGAACAGCCACACCGGGTGGCCGGCCAGGACAGCGCGGTTGCGCCGGACAAACTCTGTCGCCTCCTTCTGCCAGTGCCCCATGTACACGGCGCTGCCCACCACGAAGGCGTCATAGCCAGTCAGGTCGCCGGCTGCCGTCACCGGGCGCGCCTGCGCCTGCTGTCCTGCTGCCGCCATGGTCTGCGCGACGCGCTCGGCGATCTCCTGGGTGGCACCATGCTTGCTGGCGTATACGACAAGGACCGGCATCTCGATCACCTCTTCATCCAGCACCTATTTGCTCCACTGTGATAGCGGGGGGGCGAGGAGCTAGAGGCGAACGTCCCACCGGGCTCGCCAACTGCGCGCCGGGCGCGATGGACGCCTGCTCGTGGCCGCTGCCCGATCCAGATTGCCGCCAGCACCAGGCCCGGCGCAAGATTGAGCTGCCGGGAGGAGCGGGGGATGCTCACGGAGTCTTGCCGAAGCGTTCCCACAGAATGCAGCCGCTGGATCTGCAAATAGCGAGGTCGCTGACAGCGGGCTGAAACGCTCGGTGGCCAGCGACGGGTACGGCATCCTGCTGGGCATCGCCTCAGCCGGGGCGAACCGACACGACTCGCCGTTGCTGGCGCCCACGTTGCAGGCCGCCAGCCGCCAGCTGGATCACATCTTGCCCGCAGACCGCACCTGCCACCTGGACCGCGGCTACGATAGCCAGCCCACCTGCCAGCTGCTTGACCAGCTGGACTTCAACGGCGAGATCGCCCGCAAGGGCGTCCCCGCCCCCGTCCAGGCCGCACCCGCTGGGTAGTAGAGCGAACCCACTCCTGGATGAACGGATATGGCAAGCTGCGCCGGTGCACCGAGCGCAACGGCAAGGTCGTGGACTTCTACCTCTACCTCGCCGCCGCGCTCGTCACGATCCGCCAGCTGATCCAGCGAGCCCGCGCGCGGTACCGCTGGGACACCCGCCCGGCCACCAAGCGGCTCAAGTAACACCTATTGCCAGGCACTCGAAGCCGGGTATGCCCAGCGGCGGTGGCCGGCCAGCGCAGCGAAGCGATGGTCCTCCGGCTGGCCCGGCGCAGCCGCGAAGTCGTGCATGACAGAGGCTGGGCATTCATCGCCGCGGACGCCGGCAGCGCGGGACCTTCGGCTCTGGCGGATGCCTGAAGACAGACCATCTTGGGACATGGATCAGATCCGGGCAGGGGGTGAGGCCGGCGGAGGCCGGCTTACGCCAGCCCCATGGTTATAGCCAGGAGGCCGCTGCTATGAGTGACATCCTTGTGGCATTCGCTACCCAAGCCGGGTCGACTGAGCAGGTGGCAGCGGCCATCGCCGACACCCTGCGCAAGTCCGGGAACATCGTCGATCTCCGGCGCGCCCGCGACGTCCGTGAACCCGCTTCCCGATGGGGGTGCATCGTGCTCGGCGCGCCGATCTATTCAGGGCGGTGGCATCGCGACGCCCACCGCTTCCTCAAGCGCCACCGCGGCGAGCTCGAACGCGTGCCGGTGGCGATATTCGCCATGGGACCCAGATCCCCGGAACAGGAGGCGTGGCAGCGGTCGCGCAGCCAGCTCGACCGGGCCCTGGCAAAGAGAAGCTGGCTGGCTCCCGCGGCCACGGCCGTCTTCGGGGGCGCCGACCCGCCGAACCGCCGCCAGACCCCCCGGCGGGACCTGCGAGACTGGGCGGCGATCGAGAAGTGGGCCCGGGAGATCTCCGCCATCGCGGCCAGCCACCCGGCCTCAACCGCTCAGCTGTAAGCCCGTCTCACTCGATTCGGGGCGATCTGGCCGTCCGCCAATTCAGGGGGGCAGGGGATGAGCGAGCCCACCGAGCCGGCCGAGATCCACCACGGCCTCGCTGTCTACCAGCGAGGCCAGGGCCACCCGCTGCTGGCTTTGCCATACCCGCACGCCTCGGGCGGGGGCCCGATGATCGACGGCCCGCTGGTGTCCCTGGCGGCCGGATGCGGCTTCCGGGTCTCGACCTTCGACCCGCCCGGGCAGTACCGCTCGACGCGGCCAGCCCGGGTCAGCCTCGATGAGATGCTGGACTGTGCCACCGAGACGCTCGGCACCCTCCGGCTGCCCGCGCGGGCCGCGGTGATCGGCCACAGCATGTCCGCGCTGTGCGCCTTCTACTTCGCCCTCGCCCACCCCGGCCGCGTCGCGAAGCTCGTTCTGGTGGGCACGCCGCCCGGCAGCGGCATGGCCATCGTCCGCTACCGGGCGATGCCCTTCTGCTGGCCTCCGTGGAACCCGGACCTGTGGCGCATGGCCGGCTGGGGGATCCTCCTGGCGTCGGGGCACGGGAGCCTTGCGACACACAAGAAGATGGACCTGCTCAGTGAACGGGCCAACTTCGTCAACCAGGCTCTTGTCTCCCCGATCGTCATCGAGCCCGGCGACCGCCACCGGCCAGCGCCGCCCGGCGACCGATGGTGGCACGCCATCAGGAAGACCCGTGTAATCAGCCGGGCAAGCGAACTTCGCTGCCCCACCCTGCTGATCGTCGGCCGGCACGACCCGCAAACGCCAGTCAGGATCAGCAAGGCGATACACAAGCGGGTCCCGGACTCCGAGCTGGAAATCTTCGAGCGAAGCGGGCACTCACCCTTCCTGGAAGAACCCGAGCGATTCACCCAGGTCCTCAGCGCCTTCCTGCAGTAGGAGGCCGGGCACCGCGAACCGCGGGCGGGCGCCCGGCGCGCCGGCAGGCTCAAATAGCGGCCACGAGACCGGGCCGGGCGGCCAGCGCCGGAATGACGCTCGCGCCAGGACGTCCGGGGAACACGCCGGGCCGCTGATGCGCCACGGCTCCATCCACTGACCGACGTCCGCCAGCCTCAGCCGCCGGGCGGTAGAGCGGAACCCACTCCTGGATGAACGGATACGGCAAGCTGCACCGCTGCACCCAGCGCAACGCCAGGGTCGTGGACTTCTACCTGTACCGCGCCGCCGCTCTCCTCACTATCCGCCAGCTGATCCAGCGAGCCCGCACCCGCTACCGCTGGGACACCCGCCCGATAACCAGACTCCTCAAGCGACACCTATTGCCGGGCACTCCAAGTGGCATTGACCCTGGACACGGCGGCCACTCCCAGGAATCTTGGCGCCTGCGAAAACGGACAGGACCAGGACTCTGATCGAACAATGAACGCGGCCTGGCCGCAGGATGGCGGGACCATCGTCTCTTCTGAAAAGGACAGATGGACAGGGCGGCGCCGGCGGCAGCGGGCGAGACTGAAGCGATGAGAACCGAATCCCTCGGCACCTCGTATCTGGCGCTGCCGGACGGTCCGGCGCCGTATCCCGGTGTGGTCGTCATCCATGAGGCCTCCGGGCTCAACGACAACATCCGCGGCATCTGCCGCCGGTTCGCCGCAGAAGGTTACGCGGCGCTGGGAGTGGACCTGTTCGAGGGCCGCAACCGCACAGCGTGCATGGCCCGGATGTTCATCGGCGGGATGGCCGGAAACCTCAACTACTACGGCGTTCCCGCCCTGAAAGCCGCGCTCGGGCAGGTGGCAGGGCATCCCGAGGTGGACGCTGACCGGATCGGCGCCATCGGGTTCTGCCTGGGCGGTTCGATCGTCTTGACCTGGGCATGCACCGACGGGCGGCTGGGCGCCATTGCCCCGTTCTACGGCGCCGCGCCCAAGCCCAGGGAAGCTATCCGCCGCCTGTGCCCGGTCGTCGGGTCATGGCCGGGCAAGGACTTCACCACCAAGGCCGCCGGGGTGCTGGAGGCCGGCCTGACGGCCGCCGGGATCCCCCACGACCTGAAGGTCTACCCGGGAGCCAGGCACTCCTTCTTCAACGACCAGTGGCGCAACTACCACGCCGCGGCCGCCGCGGACTCCTGGCAGCGGGTGCTGGCCTTCTTCGCCGAGTACGTCCGGGGCAGCCCGGCAGCAGACTAACCGGCGGCTGTGGGGCCAACTGGATGCTCTCCGCGCCGGCTGGCGGGGGAACCCGGCCCGGAAAGGAGCGAGGGCGGCAGTGACCGCTTCGGCTGTGGTGCCTCCAGGTACCGCTTCATGGCTGCCCATACAGTCCGCTCCTGGCGTTTGCCCATCCCGTTGATCACTGGCGCCAGCAGCTTGGAGGGACCCTTGGGGCGCACCTGCCACGACCAGCGCATCCGCGTCCCGTCAGGCACGGGCTCAAACGTGAGCGTTCCGTCTATGCCTGCCTGGCGCATCGTGGCCCGCTCGGCCAGCCACGCTGGCCTGCCATAGCCGGTGAGTTCGATGCGCATCTCGGCTGCCCTGCCCATGGACTTTGCTGCCGGGTGAAACACGGCGATGGGCCCGGGCAGCGGCATGCCGGCCCGGAGTTCGTGATCACTGCCGGTGATCAGGCGTTTTGTCGCCCGTACGGCAGGACCGGCGTCCGTGGTCGCCGTGGGTTCGCGTGTTACCGCCCCGTGCACGCTCAGCGTGGCGGCCGGCCACGAGGGGGATGCATTCGGCCTGCCGATCTGCGCGGCGACTGGTATGTGCGCCGGCTGAAGATCCAGCACAGGCAGATCGATCATGTTCCTGGCGGTCCGGGACGGGGTCTTGCGGGCCATCCGGGTAAGGCGCTTCGCTCATTTGAGATCGAACGTATGAACCGGCGGGACGATGACCGCGACTCGGCGATCATGGCCTGGTCCGTGCCCGATCTGGCGCCACTGCGAGCGTCGTAGAACGTCCGCTTCGGCCGCCTGTGATGCATTCTGCTCAGGTCGTGCCCGGCCGTGGGGGCCGATCGTGTGTGGCCGTGGGGACGGGGTCAGGCTGAGCGAGCGGGTCCGTTGTTTTCGAGCTGGTGCTTCAACTCGGTCCAGATTCTGCGCTCCATGCGGCCGCCGAGGGGCCGGACCAGCGGGCCGAGCATCCGCATCCAGCCCTTCGGGTGCACCTGCCAGTCCCAGCCCATCACCGTGCCCTCGCCCTCGGCGGCAAAGGTCAGCGCCCCGGAGGTCTCCATCATCGAACTGGTCGTGCGCGAACCAAGCCGGTGCGGCCGGTCGAACGCGGTCAACTCCACCAGCATCTCCGTGCCCGCCCTGCCCATGCGGGCACGGAACCGCGTCCCCAACCCGATAGGCAGCGGGGTGAGCAACTCGACACCAGCCATGGCTGGGTTGAATGACGGCTCGTTACGCGAGTCGGCGACCGTGTCAAATACCTGCCCGGCCGGCGCCGCGATGCGGACATGACCGGTGATGTGGGCCACGGCTCCACGGTACCCGGGCCGCTGCTCACCGGGGCGTATGGCACCACCGCGTCCTCCCGGTCCCCTCGCGTACGCCGAACGGGTGCAGAAAGGCATACCGATAGAGGTTCAGCCGCTTGCCGCCGTGAGGTACATCGGGACCGCTGCGGGTGTCAGCTGATCGCCTCCACGGCCCTCGCCAGCTCGTCCTCCTGGGCCCAGTTGCCGGCGAAGTGCTGGTTCGGCACCTGCATCTGGTTGTTGTACCACCAGAACATGTAGATGCCGAACGAGAAGACGGTGGCCACGATCCGGCCCACATAGTTGTCTGGCCCTTCACCCGGTCCTGATCGGGTGAACGCACGTGCTGGCCCAGCCGGCCGTAGATCAAAGACAGCTCAAACTCGGCGCCGACCTCGGCTCGGTCGTGCTTGATGAGGTCCTGGTCGAGCAGCACGAACGCGACGATCTCGGCCACGCCGCGGGCGACGATAGCAAGCATCACCCAGATGACGGGCTCACGGAAGTCAGTAGTCATCTGCCTCAGCACGGCCAGCTGACCGGCGGCCCGTGGGCCGGTCCGCGCGGAGCCTGCTGAGGCCCTGGCGCCCGGCCTGCTCCCATGCCACGGTGGTCGACGCGTCGAGGAGTTCGAGCCGCGGGCGTTGTGATCACGCATCCGGCGGACGAGCTGGTAGAAGACATAGAACCCGTAGATCCCGAAGGTAAGTACGGTCCAGCCAAGCGCCGACCAGTAGCTGAAGGCATAGTCCGACGCGCCCCGCTGCTGCGCCGCCAGGCCGACCCGCTCGGCAGCGGGCATCGGCGGCGGGCCGGGCATGCTCCCAAGGCCCGCAGGCTGGCTCGGCTGCGCAGCCTCCGGCATCGGCTCCGGCTCGTGCGCCTCCGGGGGTTGTTCGGTCATGAATGCTCCTCAGCAGTCGCCGGACGGCGTGTCCGCCCGGAGCTTGGCTTAGATGGTGATCGCCTCCGCGACCCGAACGTCACCCTCGGGCCCGCCGGGCCTCGGGTCACGGGCGCCCCAAATCGATTACCGCGAGCTGTACTTGGCGTCGGCACAAGTGCGGCCGTGCGTCCATTATCTCGTCGGGACGACCGCCAGCACCAACGCGCGTGCCAGTGACCAGCAGATAGCGTTAGTCCTCAGGAAGGACAGAGCAGAACTGGCCGATCTGTGCTTAATGCATCTCCAAATTCAAATCGTTGACAGGCGCAAATAATCGGCAGGGAGACTGCGGCCGCAATCCTGACCGACCGCTCGATCTGTTACCGAGTGTGCAACTGATCTGCGCTGTCCTTCCTGGCGCCGGTCCCAGCCATCCGGCGAGTGCGACTCCGGTAGCCCTGCCGCCAGGCCCAACTCGCTCCTCAGGCGAGGGGTCATCTTCGACGCGGTGGCGGGCGCTCCTTCCCTGTGCCGGGATATCGTCATTTCCGGTGCGGCTCCGGGAACCACTTGCGGGAACCACCGTGCAAACTATCCCAGGCACCTCAGGGCATCTCAGGGCATGGTTTCCGCAGGTCAAGTTCATGAGCCGGGCTCTGTGAGCTGGCCGTCTTTCTGGGCTTATTTCGCCTTACAAGCGAGGGGGCGCTGGTTCGAACCCAGCTGCGCCCACCAAGTTTTCCCAGCTAGGTTGCTTTTTTGAAACACTAATCGGAGACTCGAGAACCACAGCCGGGAACCACCCGTGCATGCTCCCTGGTGAGGGAAGCGTGCCTGGCGGCCATGGCCGCGTCCCTCCGGCCACCTCCCGGAGGGATGGCCATGGGGCTGAGCTACGATCGCCGCGTGCCCGAAGAGCCCCTGAAGGCTCTGGAGCCCGGCGGCTTCGCGCACTCGCTGGTGCAGTTCGGCGGCAGTGGCATGTGGGCGCTGGACCTGCAGTTGCGCGGGCTCGGGGAGGCAAAGAAACAGGGCAGGGCGACTTTGTACGTCGGCACGACAAAAGTGGTTGACCTTCACCTGAAAGGCCAGTCGTTCGCGCTATCGGCTCACCCGACCTTTGCCTGCGAGGCCAACGGGTGGGTCGCTGCGTGGGCGCAGTGGCACCACGACCGCTGGTTCGCAGACCGATGGGCCGAGGTCGATAACTGGCTCTTCGAAGTTACCAAGGCGAAACTAGGTTTTTGGAGGCTCTTCCGTTTTCAGGCATAGGCGCGACGGATATAGGCGAGGTGAGGGTCGGCGAAGAATGCCTGGATTTTCGCCGGGGCCGCGTGAAGCCTGCGGAGCGCTCGCCTGGCGATTTCAAAGAGGTGACCGGGCCGCTGCGGGACCTCGCGGGCTATATGGTCGTTCTTCACGTTTTTCCAGACCCATTCGTCCGGGTTGAGGTCAGGGGAGTAAGACGGCAGGAAGAAGAGCTCGATACGATCCCTGTGCTCTTTCACCCATTCGCTGGTCTCTTTAGATGTGTGATATTTGACGTTGTCCACGATAAGAAATATTTTGCCGTCGATGTCGTGGATGAGGAGATCCAGAAACTCGGTGAAAAGCGCCGAGTTCATGGTTCAGCGCCACCCCGGAGGAGATCACCGGCAGCAGCCACAAGAACGGGCTCCGGTAGGTGATCAGCAATATCAGGATGACGACCGCCACGGTCGAATACAGCAGCGTGGTATCGATGCCGCCGAATACCTTGCTCAGGTCGGCGTTGATCCCCAGCGGGCCGGTGATGTATGAGGTCAGCGGGCCGGTGAGGTGCGGGGTCAGGCCGTTCGCGTTCGAGCTGGCGATCGCGTGGATGGCATCGGCGGCCTTGGTAGCGCCCGCGCCCTGCGGGCCCACGTTGACCAAGACGATGGTCTGCAGGGCCTGCCCGTCCGCCGACGGGATGGGGCCTGCTACCCGGCCCGGGCCCACACTCGGGAGCGCGGCGAAGCTCCGGGCGTCGGCGGCGGCCTTGGCCCGGTCCGCGGCGGTCAGGCCCGAAGCCCGCGCATAGACCACGACCGCGGATTGGACGTTGGGCGGCTGGAAACGCGACTGCAGGTCAACGACCTTGGTCGATTCCGCGTTGCCGGGCAGCCACTGCTTCGCGTCGTTCTTCTCCGCGCCGTTGAGCTTTGTCGACAGCGGGAACAAGATGACCAGCGCGACCACCCAGAAGCCCACCACCACCCATTTGGTCCAGCTTCCGGCCGGGATCTCCGCGATCTTCCGTAGCGTGCCCATCGCTTCCTCCTCGGGCTCTTCCGCCGGGCGGTCCAGGTCACTGGGGCCTGTCTTCCGCAAGCCCTGCCGTCCGGTTGGTCCTGCCGGGCACCGAACTGAACACGGCGATAAGCGTGCCGCGAGGTACTGCGATGTCATTGACGCTGCGGACCAGGCCTCCGCGGGTCGCGCATCGGCGATGGCAGTCCGGTTCGTTCCTTCACGGCCAGCGTCACGTCATCGGCCGCCCGGGCCAGGGCCGAAGGGCAGCAAGGTGGAGGCCGAAAGGCCCTGTCGGCACCGTGCGGCCGCCGCGCAGCGTGAATGAAACGGCGCGAGTCGGCGTCGCCGGCTAGCGCCGCTGCAGGATGTGCCCGCGGAGACGAGGGTCGGCAGGTGGGTGAGCGAGGCTGGTTCCGGCCGCTCAGGATGGCGATGGCGGCGATGCTCGCCGCCATCGCGGCCTGCGGCTGCGCGGGCCGCACCGCCGCCGCTCCCGGCCAGGGCCTGCGGGGGAGCAGGCTGGAGGTGGTGGCCGTCTGGTCGGGGGTGGAGGAGCAGCATTTCCAGCTCGTGCTGCGCGCTTTCGAGCGCCAGACCGGCGTGACCGTCAGCTATCTGCCCGCGGGCTACAGCGTCCCCGCGTTTCTGCAGGCCAGGCTGGCCCGGGGCCAGCCGCCCGACGTGGCGTTCCTGCCCCAGCCGGGCCTGCTGCGCAGTTACGCGGCCGAGCACCTGCTTGTCCCGCTCGACCCCGCCGTGGCCCGGGTCGTCGCGCAGAACTACGACCCGGCCTGGCAGCAGCTCGGCTCGGCCGACGGCAGGCTGTACGGTGTCTGGTTCAAGGCGGCCAACAAGTCGCTCATCTGGTACAACGAGGGCGTCTTCGAACGTGTCGGCGTCGCGCCGCCAGCCGATCTGGCCGGGCTCGAGTTGCTGGCGGGTAAGGTGAGCGCCGCGGGCACGCCGGCCTTCTCGGTGGGCGGCGCGGACGGCTGGACGCTGGCGGACTGGTTCTCGAACCTGTACCTGGGCCTGGCCGGCCCGGCCCGCTATGACCTGCTCGCCGGGCACCGCATTCCGTGGACCGATCCCACCGTCAAGGCGGCCCTGCGGCTGATGGCTGCCATCCTCGCGCCGCCGCTGGTCGCGGGTGGCCCGCGCGGGGCGCTGCGCGTCACCTACCAGGAGTCGGTCATGCAAACCTTCGCCGCTGTCCCCGCGGCGGCAATGATCTACGAGGGTGACTTCGTGGCCGCGGTGATCACCGGCAGCACGCGGGCGCGGCTGGGCGTCGACGCCGACGTCTTCCCGTTCCCCGCGGTTGGTCAGTACGGTCCCATGGTGATCGCCGGCGGCGACGCCGCCGTGCTGATGCGCCAGTCTCCCGCGGGCGAGGCGCTCATCAGCTACCTGGCCAGCCCGCAGGCGGCCGCCATCTGGGCGGCCCAGGGCGGCTTCGTGTCACCGAACGCGGGCCTGGACCTGTCGGTTTACCCAGATGCGATCAGCCGGTCGATCGCCCGCGGCGTCATCGAGGCGGGCGGCGACTTCCGGTTCAGCCTGTCCGACCTGGCACCCGCCGCGTTTGGCGGGATTGAGCACCAGGGCCTGCGCGGGATCCTGCAGGACTTCCTCGTCTCCCGCAACATGGACGCCACGGCGGCGCGGCTGGAAGCGGCGGCGAAGGCGGCGTACGGGCCATGACCGGCCTGGCCAGCTCACCCCGGCTCCGGAAGGATGCCCTGGCGCTCCAGCCAGGCCCGCGCCTCGGCGAGCACGTTATGGCCGGCGACCGTGACCCGCCAGTTGAGGAAGATCAGGTCGTTGGTGGTCAGCCGCGCCGATACCGCATCGAGCGCGGCGGCCAGGCGCGCGCCATACCGCGCCACCGCGGCGGCGCGGACCACTGGCACGATGTTCTCGGCCGGCTGCAGCTGGCGGTCATCGGCGAGCAGGACGAGGTCACCGCTGGCGAGATAGCCGTCGGTCGTGTCCAGCACCACCACGTCCACCACGCCCTGCTCGATGGCGTCGACGCGCTCCTGCTCGGTGTCCAGGGGCACGAACCTGGCGAACTGCAGGCCGTACACCTGGCGCAGCCCGGGCAGGCAGTATGGCCGCTGCGGGCACTCGGGCGGGCCGCCGAGGACCATCCGCGGCGCGAGCGGGCCCAGGTCGCTGACGGTGCGCAGCCGCAGCCGGCTGGCCGTGGCGCGGGTCACCACGAGGCCGTTCTGGTCCTGGGCCGAGGCGGGTTGCAGGACCTGCACATGCCACCGGGCCAGGGCCCGGGCGAGCTCACGCCGCACCGCCACCGGGTCGAACATGGCCACGTCGGCCGCTGGCTCCAGGCTGGTCAGCGCGGACCCCAGGTACTCCGGGACCACGTCCACCAGGCCCTCTGCCAGGGCGGGCTGCACGAACTCACGAGGCCCGACATCGAGCTGCAGGCGCGCTGGGATCCCGGCATGCATCAACGCGAGGGCGTAGATGGCCGCGAGCAGCTCGCTCTCCGGGAAGTTGAACGACGCCACCACCACTGCTGTGCCGGGCGCGCGCTCAGGCGGTGTCGCGGCCGTCCCGCCGGGGGCGCACGAGGCGAGCACGGCGAGCGCGATGGCCGCGGTGACGGCCAGAAGAGCCCGGCGCCACCGCGCACCCCGCTTCGGCATGGCGTCACCTCCCCGGCCCGGGCTGCGGACCGTCTACCCCATCCGGCCCTGGCACGGCCATTATGGGCACGCCGATCGCGCCGGGCGGCAGAGCCGGAGGTCCCGTCCTCCCGCCCGTGCTGGCCACATCACCGCTCGGCCGCCGGCGCCGGCCGTCCGGCGAGCCGCCGCCGCTGCCCCGGCACATCGAGCACAGCACCCGGTGGTACCTGCTGCTCCTCGCGCTCACCGCAGTCATCTGGGCCGGGCTGTCGATCCGGCCGGTCCTCGCGCTCGTCACCCGCGGCGACCTGGCCGTGCTGCACGCCGTCGCAACGCTGCGCAGCACCCCGCTGACCAAGGTGATGCTGGACGTGGACGCGGTGCGGTCAGCGTGGACCGTGCGAGTGGCCTTCTACGGAACGATAGCCGTGCTCGTGGCCTTCCGCCGGTTCCAGCACCTGGCCGTCTACCTGGTCGTGTTCCTGCTCACCGCACTGCTCGACTCGGCCGTGGCGGTAGAGATCGGCCGCATGCGCCCGGCCGGGATCCAGATCCTCGGGCACTGGAACGGCTACGCGCAGCCCTCACAGCCGGTCGCCACCCTCGCCGTCGTCCTGGCCGGGCTGCTGTACACCCTCGTGCCGGCCGGACGGTGGCGCAACCGGGGAAAGCTGGCCGCCGCCGCCATCCTCGGCGCCGTCTGCGCGGCCAGGCTCTACCTAGCCGTCGACCATCCGACCGACCTGCTCACCGCGGTCATCGTCGGCTGGTCCCTGCCCGTGGTGGCATACCGCCTGGCCGTACCGGGCGAGGTATCCCCGGTCTCCTACAGCCGGGAGCGCAAGGCCCACCTCGAGGTCGGCGGCCGCCGCGGCCCGGCGATCGTGGACGCCCTGGACCGCCAGCTCGGCCTCGACGTAATCGCGGTTGAGCCGTTCGGGCTGGCGGCATCGGCCGGCTCGACCCCGCTGCGCCTGCGGGTCCGCACCAAGACCGGCGACGGCAGCGGCGATGACGGTGACGGTGACGGCGGCTGCGGCGCCGCGCTGTTCGGCAAGCTGTACGCGCTCAGCCACCTGCGGTCGGACCGCTGGAACAAGCTGGCCAGGACCGTCGTGTACGGTCGGCTCGAGGACGAGAAGCCGTTCTCCACCGTCCGGCGGCTCGTCGAGTACGAGGACCACATGCTCCGGCTGATGCGCGACGCCGGGCTGCCCACGCCGCAGCCGCACGGGTTCGTGGAGATCACGCCCGAACGCGAATACGTGGTCGTGATGGAGTTTTTCGACGGCTCGGCAGAAATCCTCAAGGCCGGGGTCGATGACCGCGTCATCGACGACGCCCTCAAGACGGTGCGGACGATGTGGGACGCGGGGGTGGCGCACCGCGACATCAAGCCATCCAACATCCTGGTCCGCGACGGGCGGGTGCTGCTGATCGACGTGGCGTTCGCCACCGTCCGGCCGACGCCCTGGCGGCAGGCGGTCGACCTGGCCAACATGATGCTCACCTTGGCCCTGGCCAGCACGCCCGAGCACGTCTACGAGCGCGCGCTGCGGGTCTTCGCCGCCGAGGACGTGGCCGAGGCGTTCGCCGCGACCCGGAGCATCACCATCCCCACCCAGCTGCGGTCACTGGTCCGCGCCGACCACCGCGGCCTGATCGGGCGCTTCCGCCAGCTCGCCCCCAGCCGCCCGCCCATCCCCATCCAGCTGTGGGATCTCCGCCGGATCGAGCTCACCAGTGTCTGGACAGTACTGCTGGCCCTGGCGGTGGCCGTCGTCGTCGCCTATGTACGGGTGGCGGGGCTGCTATGAACGGGGCACGTGGGATCGAGGCGGCCCTGCCCGGCAGCCGACGGCAGCATGACGACCAGGCCACCCGGCCAGCAGCCCCGCCCGAGCCGCGGCGGGGCGCGGCGCCTGCGCGACGGTGGTCGCGGCTGGTCGCGGCTGTTGCTGCCACGGCTGCCCTCGTGGCAGCCATATTCCTCACCGGATGCTCCGCCATTCCCCGTAACACCGTGCCCGGGTGCGGCGAAGCGCAGCGGCTGGCCATCATCGCGCAGTCGGTGCCCAGCGCCTCCTACGTGCCCTGTATCGCGCCAGCCGGGCTGCCGCCGGGCTGGCGCGCCACCGCGTTCGACCCCGCCAGCGGCGGGACAAATTTCCTGCTCCAGTCCGACCGCAATCCAGGGCGGCCGGTACGGGTCAGCCTGACAGCGGGCTGCGCCTTCGCCCGCGCCACACCTGAGCCCGCCCGGGCTCCCGGCGTCAGGACCTACCTGTGGTACGACTCGATCTCACCCCGGTTCACTGGCACCCTGTACGATGTCTTCCCCGGCGGCTGCGTGACCTACAGCTTCGACTTCGTCCAGGGACCGGACCACATCGCGCTGATGGAGCAGTGGGAGGCCGCCGTCGGCCTGTACCCCCGGCAGCAACTCCGGCTCGACCTGCGCAACAAACTCGGCGTGGAGCTCGACCCGTGAACCGGCCACCGGACCCTGATGCGCCGGCCTGCCGACGCCACGCGGCACGGCCTGTACCGGGCCCGGGCCAGCGCCGTGATGACGGCCCGGCCGGGCACACCGCGAACAGGCCTGCCGCGGACCGCACCCGGCGGCACACCGGGACGAAGGTCTGGCGCGTGGCCGTGGAGTTGCTGGCCGATCCGCGGGTCCGGCTCGGCGCAGGCGCAGCAGGGGTGCTGATCACCGCCCACGCGGCGCGCGTCGGCACGGTGGGGCCCGGTGAGGCACGGGCGTTCCGCGCAGTCAATGGCCTGCCCGACTCGCTCTACCCGCCCTTGTGGCTCATCATGCAGTTCGGCGCTCTCGGCGCCGTGCCCGCCGTGGCCGGCGGCGCCTGGCTGGCCGGCGACCGGCGCCTGGCGGCCCGCCTGCTCGCCGACGGGAGCGCCACCTGGGCCCTGGCCAAGCTGGTCAAGCGGAACGTGCAGCGGCCCCGCCCCGCGATGCTGCTCGCCGGCGCCCACGGCCGCGGCCGCCCGCCCGCCGGGCTCGGCTACCTGTCCGGCCACGCCGGCGTCGCCACCGCGCTGGGCGCCGCCACCCTGCCGCACCTCAGCCCCGCCGGCCGCGCCGCGACCCTCGGGATCATGTCAGCGGTCGCCCTGTCCCGCATCTACGTCGGCGCCCACCTGCCCCTCGACATCGCGGGCGGCATCGCACTCGGCATCGCCGTCGACGCCGCCGTCGCGCTGCCCACAGGGCAGGCTGACAGCAGACGGGATGATCAGTAAAGCGGCTCGGGCGACGGTGTCTTTGACGACGCTGGTGATCGGGGTGTGTCCGGCGTGCCCTGTCGTTGGCCCCTGGGGTATCCCGCCGTTAGCCCCGGCCGGGAAGGGACCAATGCCTCTAGCAGGTCCTGCCCCCGGCTCGAAAGGTGGCCGAAACGACAGAAGCACTGGAACCCCCGGGCTTGTGTCAGCTGAGTTCCAGCGCATCAGCTGACAAGGGGGTAATCCGATGGCTGAACTGTCGACCGGCACGAGCACCGCGCTGCACGTACGTGCCGCGGCCCGCACCGTCGAGGCCTGCAAGATCTACGGCAAGGACCAGACCGAGGTGCGCGCCCTGGACGGCGTCACGGTCGCGTTCGAGCAGGGCCGGTTCACCGCGATCATGGGACCGTCCGGGTCCGGGAAGTCAACCCTGCTGCACTGCAGCGCGGGCCTTGACTCGCTCAGCTCCGGCCGGGCCTTCATCGGCGAGGTCGACCTCGCCGCCCTGGATGACAACGCCCTGACACTCCTGCGCCGGGAGAAGGTCGGGTTCATCTTCCAGGCCTACAACCTGGTGCCGACCCTGACCGCGGCGGAGAACATCACCTTGCCGTTGCTGCTGGCCGGGAAGAAAGGCGACCAGGCCTGGATCGACCAGGTCATCGCCACCACGGCCATCGCCGACCGGCTCAAGCACCGGCCCGCCGAGCTGTCCGGCGGCCAGCAGCAGCGCGTCGCGGTAGCCCGCGCCCTGGCCAGCCGCCCCCAGATCATCTTCGCCGACGAGCCCACCGGCAACCTGGACTCCCGCGCCGGAACCGAGATCCTGCACTTCCTGCGCCAGGCCGTCGATGAGATGTCCCAGACCATCGTCATGGTCACCCACGACGCGAACGCCGCCAGCTACGCCGACCGGATCGTGTTCCTGGCCGACGGGCGCATCGTCGACCAGATGGACCACCCGACCGCGGCCGGCGTCCTGGAGCGGATGCGAAAGCTGGGTGAGTAGTCATGCTGCGCACGTCATTCAAGACCATGCTCGCCCACCGGCGCCGCCTGGCCGCCACCGCCGTGGCCGTCATCCTCGGCGTATCGCTGATCGCCGGGACGCTGGTGCTCACCGACACCATCAACCAGACCTTCACCGGGCTGTACACCACCGTCTACCAGGGGACCGACGCGGTCGTCAGGGCCAAGGCGGCCTTCACCGGAATCCAGAACAGCGGCGCGCAACGCCCCCCGGTGGACGCCAGCCTCGTCGCCACGCTGCGCACGGTCCAGGGCGTGGCCGCTGACGACGGTGTGGTCCGCGGCTACGCGCGCCTGGTCGGCAGCAATGGCCAGGCGCTGGGCAACCCGAACACCACCGGGACCATCGGCCGGTCGTGGCCCACCACCGGGCAGCTCAACCCGTGGGTCCTGGCCGCGGGCCGCCCGCCTCGTGCCGACAACGAGATCGTCATCGACCAGAAGAGCGCCAGCGACGGCCACCTGGCTGTGGGCGACACGGCCACCGTGCTGGTGGAGGGGCCGCCCCGGAAGATGCTGATCACCGGGATAGCGCGCTTCGGCAATGCCTCCAGCCCCGGCGGCGCCTCCGTGATCCTGTTCACGGTTCCGGCCGCGCAGAAGCTGGTCGGCCAGCCCGGCAAGTTCGGCGAGATCGACATCGCGGCGCGCCCCGGGGTCTCGCAAACCCAGCTGGTGCGCAACCTGCAGGCGGTGCTCCCGGCCGGCCTGGAGGCGGTCACCGGCCAGCAGGCCGCCAACGAGGACCGGTCCAACACCCTGAACGCGGTGGGCCAGTTCAACACCCTGCTCATGGTGTTCGCCGTCGCCGCCCTTCTGGTCGGGGCGTTCATGATCTTCAACACGTTCTCGATCACCGTCGCCCAGCGCACCCGTGAAAACGGCCTGCTCCGCGCCCTGGGGGCAACCCGCCGCCAGGTCCTGTCCTCGGTGCTGCTCGAAGCCGTCACGGTCGGGCTGCTGGCATCGGCGGTGGGCCTCGGGCTGGGCGTGGCGGTGGCCGCCGGGCTCAAGGCCCTGCTCGCCGCCGCCGGCATCGACATCCCGGCCGGCGGCATCGTCTTCACCGCCCGCACCGTGATCATCGCCCTGCTGGTCGGGACCGGCGTTACGGTAGTGGCCGCGCTGTCTCCGGCGCGCAAGGCGGGTAAGGTCCCGCCCATCGCCGCCATGCAAGACGCCGTGGTGACCAGCACCGGCTACGGGTCCAAGCAGCGCGTCTTCGTCGGTCTCGGGGTGCTCGCGCTGGGCGCCGCCGCCTTGTTCACCGGCCTGCTCGCGGGCGTGTCCAGGCCGCTCGTGCTCGTCGGCGCGGGCGCGGTCCTGGTCTTCTTCGGGGTGGCCATCCTGGGGCGCACCGTGTCGCTGCCGATCAGCCGGGTGCTCGGCGCGCCGCTGCCGAGCCTGCGGGGCGTGGCGGGCACCATCGCCCGGCAGAACGCCACCCGCAACCCCAAGCGGACCGCCGCCGCGGCGTCGGCGCTGATGATCTGCGTCGGCCTGGTGACCTTCATCAACATCTTCGCCTCCTCCGTCAAGGCGGCGGCCAACACCGTCTACAGCCAGTCCTTCACCGGTGACTTCCTTATCAACTCCGGCGCGGGCGGAACCGGCGGCGTCGACCCCGCCATGGCCCAGCGTGTCAGCCAGCTTCCCCAGGTCGCCCTGGCCAGCGGGCTGCGGGTGGGGATGGCCAAGATCGAGGGCGGTGGCCAGCAGGTCGTGGCCGTCGACCCCAAGACCGCCTTGTCCAGCGGCATGTTCAACGTCCAGCCGCTGCAAGGGAACGAGAACGACCTCGGCCGCGACGCCATCGCCGTGTACAAGACCGTGGCCACCGACCATCATCTCAAGATCGGCGACCACATCCCGGTCCTGTTCGCCGCCACCGGCACCAAGTCCATGCGCGTCGCGCTCATATACGGCTCCGGCGAGCCAGCCGGGAACTACCTCCTGGGCATCAGCGCCTACCAGGCCAACTTCACCAACCAGTACGACCTGCTGGTGTTCGTGAAGAAGGCACCCGGCGTCTCCACGGCCGCCGCCCTGGCCGCGATCCAGACCGTCACCAAGGACTACCCCGGCACCACGGTCCAGAATGAGGCGCAGTACGAAGCCCAGAGCACCCAGTTCATCAACCAGCTCGTCAACCTGGTCTACGCCCTGCTGCTGCTGGCCGTGATCACCGCCCTGCTCGGCATCGGTAACACCCTGGCGCTGTCCATCTACGAGCGGATCCGGGAGATCGGCCTGCTCCGGGCGGTCGGCATGACGCGAAGCCAGCTCCGCTCGACCATCCGCCTGGAATCGCTCGTCATCGCCCTGCAGGGCACCGCGCTCGGGCTGCTCATCGGCGTGCTGTTCGGCTGGGCGATCGTCCACGCCATCAACATCTTCGGCACCGGCGTCATCAGCATCCCCTACCGGATCCTGGTCATCGTCGTCATCCTCGCCGCCATCGGCGGCGTCGTCACCGCCGTCCGCCCCGCCAGGCGGGCGGCCAAGCTCAACATCCTGCGAGCGATCGTCACCGAATAGAACCACGCCAGACCACATCCAGCAACTCTCCGCCAGCCCAATCGGCGTCCGGTCCAATACTCGCGGGTCCCCGCCAAGCGCGGCCGGACCCGCGAGCTACCCGGCGAGGCGCGCCCGTCGGGCAGGGACTGTACCTGTCGCGGCACGAGGCGGCAGGCATGCCGGATGGCTCGGACGGCTGAGCCTGGCCGATGCTCCGGCCAGGCGGGAAAGGGGGTCGTGATGAGGCTGTCATCGCGTCGCGGTGCCCCCGTGACAGCAGTAAGCCGGGCGGCCGGATCCGGCTGTGACCCGGATACCGGGGCCGCTATCGAGATGCCACATCCGCGCAAGACCCTGCGGGTCCATCGCGGCGGTCGGCGACGTGTCGTGCCCGGGACGGCTGACGAGAAGGTCTCGTCCCGGGCTGCCGGGGTTGGCCGGCTCGGCGCGGCCGCCGCGTGGATCTCGGCCGTCTGCTGCCTGCCCTACTTGGTCCTGAAGGTGGCCTGGACGGCCGGGGCGCCGGTGGGTATCACCGATCGGTCCGTGCTCCACAGCCACGGGTGGGCGGCGGCGAATGCGCTGATGGCCGCGATCGAGCTGGCGGGTTTGCTGCTGGTGCTGGCCCTGACCCGGCCGTGGGCGCGCAGATTGCCAACCTGGCTCCTGTTGTTCCCGGTGTGGATGGGTACCGGGCTGCTGTTCCGCGTCGTCGTCGGCACCGCGCTGCTGGGCCTGTTCGCGCGCCCGTCGCAGGCCAGCGGGAGCCTGGGCGGTTTCCAGCCGTGGGTGTTCGTGATGGTCTATGCGTCATTCGCGGGGCAGGGAGCCGCGCTGGCCATCGCCTTCGCATGTTACGTCCGGGCCCGGTGGGGCCGGCTGCTGGGCGAGCGGACCGGTGAGGTCGCTGCCAGGCGGGCAGCCCGGGCGCGGTCGTGGCCGGAGGATCACCTCGCGGAGATGGCCGGGGCCGTTTCCGGCCTGGCGGTCGCGGCTGTCGCCGTGTTCTGTTACTGGGCGGCCGACGGCTCGTTCGGGCTCTCCGCCGCGCAGCCGCACCCGTCCTGGGCACTGCAGGCGTCCCGGGCAGCCGGGGCTGTCATCGCCGTGGCCGGGCTGCTCGGCCTGGCCGGCCGGTGGGGACACCAGACCCGGTTCTGGCTGCCGGTGGCTCTGGCCTGGGTCGGGTCGGGTTCCCTGGCCGCCTTCGACGGGCTCGAGCTCATGCTCAACCAACTCTTCCTCATGTTCGGGACAGGCGCCTCCGGATCGGGCTGGAGCCTGGCCGACACAGTGCTGGTGATCGAGGTGGTGATCGGGGTGTTGTGCGCTGCTGTGGGCGCCCTGGCGCTCACAGCAGCCGCCAAGGACGACCGGCCAGCCGGACGGCAGGGCTTGAGGAGGACAGGCCCGGTGACCGGTCCGACCGCCGGAGGAGCCCTGAGGAGGACGCGATGAGCAGGCTACGAAAGATCGCCCAGATCCCCGGGCGCGAGCTGGGCCAAGTGGGTGGTCGCGGACTTCTGGGTGCTCATGCTCGTCATCTTGTTCCCGCTGTCAGCAAAGCGAAGGTCACGGCGGCGGGGACACCGCGATGCAGAAGAAGCTGCTCGAAGGCATCAAGGTCCAGGCCGTGCGGGCGGACAGCCCGTTTGGGGTCGGCAGGTCGGCTGCGCGGGGATCGGGACCAGCGCCAGAGCAGGCAGCAACCTGGTGGGCAGGCAATGCGCCCGCCAGGACCGCCGCGACCTGAACGCGAGGTGAGCACGTGAATCAGACTCTGTGCCGGTGGACCTGTGTATCCGGCCTGGCGGCAGGCGCGCCCGGCCCCGGGTCTATCAACCTGCTCGCCCCTTCGATCATCTTGGGGAACTTGGTCGGGATACTGTTTGTGGCCTGGCTGGCGGGCCGCCTTCTCGGTGTGCGGCGACGTTCCTGGGTCAGCGTCCTGGTCTGCGGGTTCACCGGATTCCTCGCCGGCGGGACACTGACCTTGCTGATGGCTCACGGGAACGCCCGGGCACCAGGGTTCACCCGGAACGCGATCATCTTCATGATCGTTTTCACCATGGTCGCCACGGCTGGCTGGGAGCTTGTGGTCAGACCCGGAAGACACCCCGCGGCCCCGGCGCTAATCACCTCGCTGCCGCGTCCGCTGCGGGCCATCCGGCGGTCGGGCCTGCGTACCCGCCGTTACCTGCAGATCATCCATATCGCCATCCGGCACGGACTCGGTCCCTATCTCGGCTTCCGGCACCGCACCCGTGGGCCGGATCGGGCGGCCGATCCCGCCCGGCAGGCCCGCCTTGCTCTGGACGAAGCCGGCGGCATGTTCGTCAAGCTGGGTCAGATGCTGTCCACCCGGCCCGATATCGTCTCCCCGGGCCTGGCCCGCGAGCTCACCCGGCTCCAGGAACACGTCGCGCCCGCGGACCCCGAGGCGGTGCGGGCGCTGGTGGAGCAGCAGATCGGGCGGCCGGTGGCCGAGACCTTCGCCGAGTTCGACTGGGCCCCGATCGCGGCCGGCTCCATCGCCCAGGCCCACCGGGCCGTCCTGCCGGGCGGCCACCAGGTCATCGTCAAGGTCCAGCGCCCGCAGATCACCGAGGCGGTCGACTGCGACCTGTCCATCTTGGGCCGGCTGGCCCGCATGATCGAGGCCCGCACCACGTGGGGGGCCTCCTACGGGGTCAGTGACCTGGCCGCCGAGTTCGCCGGCAACCTCCGCGCCGAACTCGATTTCGGTGCCGAAGCCCGCAACATGACCGAGATGGCCGCCGGGCTGGCCGACGTCCCGGAGATCCGCGTCCCGGCCGTCTTCGACGAGCTCTCCACACCACGGGTGCTGGTGATGGAACGGCTGCACGGCGCCAGCGTGTCGGATGCCGGACGGCTGCAGCGGCCCGGGATCGATCAGCACAAGCTCGCCGACATCCTGCTCCGCTCCGCGCTGCGGCTGATGATGCTGGGCGAGCGGTTCCACGCCGACCCGCATCCCGGCAACGTGTGGCTGCTCGACGACGGCCGTCTGGGCCTGCTGGACTTCGGGTCCACCGGCAGGCTCGACGCCCTGGAGCAGGCCTCGGTCGCCGACATGCTGATCGCCATCCGCCGCCGCGACCCGGCCCAGCTGCGCGACGCGGTGCTCGCGGTCGCCACCGTGCGCAAGCCGCTGGACGAACGCGCACTGGAGCGGGCCCTGGCCCGGTTCATGGCCCGCCACCTCGGCCCCGGCGCCACCCCGACCGCCGCGATGCTCACCGAGCTGCTGCAGATCTTCCTGACGCTCGGCATCGCCATGCCGCCCACCACCAGCCTGCTGTTCCGCACCCTGGCCACCCTGGAGGGCACACTGCGCACCCTGTGCCCCGGCTACCCGCTCTTCCAGGCCGCGGAGGACTTCGCCGCCGAACTGATCCACGAACGCACCGCACCGTCCACCTGGCAGGAAGCCGCCCAAGAAGAACTAACCGGCATGCTGCCGCTGCTGCGCCGGGCCCCGCGGCACCTGGATCACCTGGCCGCCATCATCGAACGAGGCGAGGCCAAAGCCCGGCTGAGCCTGTTCTCCGACGAGCACGACGTGCAGGTGATAACCAGCCTGGTGAACCGGGCTGTGCTTGCCGTGCTCGGCGGCGTGGTCGGGCTGATGTCGGTGGCCCTGCTCGCCGTACCAGGCGGCCCGCAGGTCACCCCCTCCACCTCGCTCTTCGACGTATTCGGCTACATCGGCCTCTTCCTGGCCACCGTGCTCCTCCTCAGAGCGCTGGTGACCGTGATGCGAGACTGATCCTGGCTCCGCCCGAACAGGGACCGAGCCCGTCGCTCCCGATCCCCAGCGGGGTCATGCCGGTCGCCAGCGCCGCCGCGTCACCGCCGCTGGACGCGCCCGGGGTCCGGGACGGATCCCACGGGTTCACCGTCTCTCCCCACAGTTCGCTTTCACAGTGCCAGCGAACCGTGAAGCTGGCCAGGTTCGCGCGGCGGCTCGCCGGGTGATCGACCCGGTTTTTCTCGACACTCCGCTGTACCGCTGCGAGGCGCTGGAGCCCGGCCTCGGGTGCACGGTGAGCATCAAGCTCGAAACGGCGAACCCGGTCCGCAGCTTCAAGGCCCGCGGCACCGAGGTCGTCGCGAGCCTGCTCGCCGGCACTGGCCCGCGAGCCGTGGTATGCGCCAGCGCGGGCAACCTCGGCCAGGCCCTGGCCTGGTCCGGTCGCGGCCGGGGGCTGGAGGTCACCGTCGTGGCATCGCGCTTTGCGCCTGCGGCCAAGCTTGATCACATCCGCGCA
>Ga0208324_1000244_pt1 | contig 28099 bp, 30 predicted proteins | sample Sb_taG_2_FD_187707 | JGI IMG/M metagenome (GOLD analysis project Ga0208324, IMG submission 187707) | Peat soil microbial communities from Weissenstadt, Germany - Sb_50d_5_LS metaG (SPAdes) (version 2) | ecosystem: Environmental > Terrestrial > Soil > Wetlands > Peat | place: Germany... | reverse complement strand
GCCAAACGCCGCTGTCAGACCCCAATGCCATACTGAAAACAGGTCACCGGCACAGTTCTGTCGGCACGATACCGGCAGTTCTGTCGGTAACCCGTAGTGCGGGCGGGGGGATTTGAACCCCCACGGTGTCGCCACCAACAGGACCTAAACCTGCCGCGTATGCCATTTCGCCACGCCCGCCGGCCGCTACCGCCTGGCCGTTAGTAACGGTACCGCCTAGGCTCCGACCTCGGCCCGCAGGCGGGCGACGTGGCCGGTCGCCTTGACTCCGTACATCGCCTGCTCGATCGTGCCGTCGGCGCCGATCACGAACGTGGACCTGATCACCCCGGTCGTGATCTTGCCGTACAGCTTCTTCTCGCCGTAGGCGCCGTAAGCCTGCAGTACCGAACGATCGGGGTCGGACAGCAGCGGGAAGGTGAGCGCCTCCTGGTCCCGGAACCTGGCCAGCTTGGCGGGCTGATCGGGAGAGATGCCGAGCACCGCGATGCCCTGGCCGTTCAGGTCGGCCAGGGCATCGCGGAAGTCGCAGGCCTCCTTGGTGCACCCGGGCGTCATCGCGGCCGGGTAGAAGTACACGATCACCCGCTGGCCCCGGAACGAGGACAGCGACACCGGGTGGCCGTCCGCGTCGGGCAGGGTGAAGTCCGGCGCCGGTTCACCGGGCGCGAGGCGCTTGTCGGTCATGTGAGGCTCCCAGTGATGGACACAGTGATGAACCGGGCGAGCGCGCGGAAGGCGCGCCCGCGATGGCTGATGGCGTCCTTGGCTTCCGGGGTCATCTCGGCCGTGGTCAGGTCGAACCCGTCTGCCTGGAATATCGGGTCATAGCCGAACCCTCCGCTGCCTCGGGGCGTGCGGATCAGCCGGCCCTCCACCTCGCCGGTCACTACCCATTCGCGCGTTATCCCGTCAGCCGGGACGACCAGTGCCGCGGCGCACACGAATCGGGCGCCGAGCCGGGCGTCCGGTACTTCGGATATCTGGGCCAGGACCAGGTCCAGGTTGGCCTGGTCGTCGCCGTGCTGGCCCGCCCAGCGGGCCGACAGCACACCAGGCATACCGTTCAGCGCGTCCACGCACAGGCCGGAATCGTCGGCGACGGAGGGGAGATTGGTATAGGCGGCGGTGGCGCGGGCCTTCAGGAGCGCGTTCGCCTCGAACGTCGCCGCGGTCTCGGGCACGTCCGGCGCGGCGGGAAAAGCGTCCAGCCCGGCCAGCCTTATTTTGTCACCCAGGATCCGGGCCAGCTCGCGGAGCTTGCCCTCGTTCCTGGTGGCCAGGACCAGGGTGTCAGCCGGCATCGCGGGACAGAGCCTCGTTCTGCAGCCTGGTCAGCTCGGCGCAGCCGCCGACCGCGAGGTCGAGGAGCTGGCCGAGCAGGTCGCGGCTGAACGGTTCACGCTCGGCGGTGCCCTGGATCTCGACGAAGTCCCCGGCGGCGGTGCAGACCACGTTCATGTCGGTCTCGGCCGCCACGTCCTCCTCGTACGAGAGGTCAAGCCGCGGCTCGCCGTCGAGGATACCGACGCTGACCGCGGCCACCGAGGTGAGCAGCGGGTCGCCCTTGGTCTTCTTCCGCTTCCGCAGCCACGCCACGGCGTCGGCCAGCGCGACATAGCCGCCGGTCACCGCGGCGGTACGGGTACCGCCGTCGGCTTGCAGCACGTCGCAGTCGATGACGATGGTGTTCTCGCCGAGTGCCTTGTAGTCCACGCAGGCCCGCAGCGAACGCCCGACGAGCCGGGATATCTCCTGCGTCCGGCCGCCGAGGCGGCCCCTCACCGATTCGCGGTCGCCGCGGGTGTTCGTCGCGCGCGGCAGCATGGCGTACTCGGCGGTGACCCAGCCGAGCCCGCTGCCGCGGCGCCAGCGCGGGATCTCCTCGGCCACGCTCGCGGCGCACAGCACCCGGGTGCGGCCGAATTCCACCAGCACCGAGCCCTCGGCGTGATCGAGCCAGCCCCGGGTCAGCTTGACCGGCCGTAGTTCGGCGACGGATCGCCCATCGGGTCGAGACATGACGGACAGCCTATCGGGCGGCTCCGGGCCCGAGGACCAGGCCGGAGGTCGCCGCCGACAGCAGGCCGCAGTAGCTCTCGGCCGCCTCCGCCAGCGACCGCTCCCGGTCGTACCACGGCACCAGGTGGGTGAGCACCAGCTGCCCGACCCCGGCCCGGGCCGCATGCTCCCCCGCCTGCCGTCCGGACAGGTGCAGGTTCGGCGGGTTGGTGTCGTTACTTTGGAACGACGCCTCGCTCAGCAGCAGGTCCGCGCCCTGGGCCAGCCGGACCAGCGCGTCGGTCTCGCCCGTGTCGGCCGAGTAGGCGAGCTTCCAGCCGGCGTGCTCGACTCGGAACCCGAACGTCTCGACCGGGTGGTTCATGTGATCGGTGGTGATCCGGAACGGCCCGATCTCTCGCGATCCTGGATCCAGGTGGTGGACCTCGAACCGGGCCTGGATGGGCGCCACGTCCTCGCCGCAGAAGCCCGCCACCCGCTCCGCGGTCCCCCGCGGGCCGTAGACCGGGATCGGCGGTCGCGGCCCGCCCGGCGCGTACTGCCGCGCCACCCAGTAGGAGCTCAGGTCGATGCAGTGATCGGCGTGCAGATGGGATACGCAGATCGCGTCGATGCCGAACAGCTCCGCATACCGCTGCAGGACCCCCAGCGCCCCATTGCCCATGTCCATTACCAGCCGGAACCCCTCCGCCTCCAGCAGATAGCACGAAGCCGGACTATCCGGTCCCGGAAAACTCCCCGAGCACCCGATCACTGTGAGCTGCATGCCCGCCATTATGGCGCGAGGGGTGAGGTGGGGCCGCATCTCATGAGATGAGAGGTGGGTGGATGAGAGGTGAGCAGGGGCGGAAAGCGGGAAGACAGAGCGGACGGGGCAAGCATGCGGACGGGGCAAGTATGCGGACGGGGCAAGTATTACGCCCAGAGCTGGCCTTCCAGGCGGGCTTCGGCTTCTTCGAGGGTGCCCTCGTAGGCGCCGGTGGACAGGTACTTCCAGCCGCCGTCGGCGATCAGCACCACGATGTCGGCCGCAGTGGCATCGTTGACCGCCTTGGCCGCCATGGCCAGGGCGGCGTGCAGGGCGGCGCCGGCGGAGATGCCGGCGAAGATGCCTTCGGTGGCGATCAGTTCCCTGGTGCGGCGCAGGGCGTCGGCGGAGGACACCGAGAACCTGGTGGTGAGGATGCTGGGGTCGTAGAGCTCGGGGACGAAGCCCTCGTCCACGTTGCGCAGCCCGTAGACCAGCTCGCCGTAGCGCGGCTCGGCGGCCACGATCTTGACACCCGGCTTGTGCTCGCGCAGGTAGCGGCCCACGCCCATGAGCGTGCCGGTGGTGCCGAGACCGGCCACGAAGTGGGTGATCTCCGGCAGGTCCTTGAGTACTTCCGGGCCCGTGGTCTCGTAGTGCGCCCGGGCGTTCGCCTCGTTGCCGTACTGGTAGAGCATCACCCAGTCGGGGTGCTCGGCCGCGATCCGCTTGGCCACCCGGACCGCTTCGTTGGAGCCGCCCGCCGCCGGGGAGCCGATGATCTCGGCCCCGTACATCCGCAGCAGCTGGCGGCGCTCCTCGCTGGTGTTCTCCGGCATGACCACGATCAGCCGGTAGCCGCGCAGCTTGGCCACCATAGCCAGGGAGATGCCGGTATTACCGCTGGTGGGCTCGATGATGGTCGCGCCAGGCGAGAGCAGCCCGTCCTTTTCCGCCTCCGCGACCATGAAGAACGCGGCGCGGTCCTTGACCGAGCCGGTCGGATTCCGGTCCTCGAGCTTGGCCCACAGCCGCACGTCTTCTGATAGGGAGTGGCGGGGCAAGCCGACCAGGGGCGTATGGCCGAGGGAGTCGAGCAGGTTCTCGTAGCGCAAGACCAGGGTCCGTTCGGAAGATTAAAAAGCGCCGCCGGCCACCGCGGGCAGGACGGTCACGGTGTCCCCGTCCTTGACCGGGGTGTCCAGGCCGGCCAGGAAGCGGACGTCCTCGTCGTTCAGGTAGACGTTGACGAAACGCCGCAGGCCACCGTCGTCCACCAGCCGCTCGCGCAGGCCGCCGTGCTTACGGTCCAGATCAGCCAGCAGCTCGCCGAGCGTGGAACCGGTCCCCTCGACCTGCTTGGCGCCGTCGGTATAGGTGCGCAGGATCGTCGGGATGCGAACCTCGATGGCCATGAACAACGCTCCTCAGATTCCTCTGTCATGCCTTCGGTGCCAACCCGGCGTGGTCCGGGATCATTCCGCAACGGTAACGGGCTCCTCGGTGACCTCGTTCTCGCGTATGCGGTACGACCGGAACTCCGCGATCGTGGGATCGCGCGTCGAGACCAGCACATAGTGCGCGCCGGGCTCATTGGCGTAGGTGATGTCGGTGCGCGAGGGGTAGGCCTCGGTGGCGGTGTGCGAGTGGTAGATGACGACGGGTTCCTCGTCCCGGTCGTCCATCTCCTTCCATACCGCGAACTGCTCGGTGGAGTCGAATTCGTAGAACGTCGGAGACCGCGCGGCGTTTGTCATCGGGATGAAGCGTTCCGGACGGTCGGTCCCGGACGGGCCGGCCAGCACGCCGCACGCCTCGTCGGGGTGGTCGGCGCGGGCGTGGGCCACGATCTTGTCGCGCAGGTCTTGGGGAATCGTGAGCACGCGCTCAGGCTAGCGCCTGGACCAGTGACTCCTGCACCGCGCCGAGCCAGGCGTAGACCTCGTACGCGGCCCACTGCGGGTCGTCGTCGCGCAGCCGGCCCCACTGTTCCTCGAACTCCTCGGTGACGCCCAGCCGGACGCCGAGCGCGAGCCGGACGTCGTTCAGCGCCTTGAGCCAGGCGTGGGCCTGGTCGTGCGTGAGCTGGATGCGGCCGCCCGTCTCGGGCAGCGTGTCCAGCATCTCCTGGGCGGCCTGCTGCTTGACGCTGCGCAGCCCGGACTCGGTGTACTTGCGGAATTCGTTGGCGGCGTCTGGGTCGTCGCGGTACCCGTCGGGCAGCAGCCGGGCCAGCACGGGGTCTTCCGGGGCCTGCGGCTCGCCCAGGCTGGCCTCCAGCGCGTCCCAGTCCAGCAGGCCGTCGGTCTGGCCCGGGGGCGGGCCGTCCGGGGCGATCAGCATGATGACCTGGCCGACCAGGCTGCGCAGCAGGGACGCCTCCGCCGGGGCGAGCACGGCGCGTGCGCCGCCGCCGCGGGTCGGCCGGAAGGGTTCCATCCAGATCGGCGCGGGCTGGCCGCGCTACCGGCTAGTTGTCATGCTGCACGGTCGCCCACAGGCCGTACCCGTGCAGCACCTCGACGTTGTGCTCCATCGCCTCCCTGCCCCCCGCGGCGACCACCGCCTTGCCCTTGTGGTGCACGTCGAGCATCAGCCGGGTGGCCTTCCTCTTCGGGTAGCCGAAGACCTGCTGGAACACGTAGGTCACGTAGGTCATCAGATTGACCGGATCGTTCCACACGATGGTGACCCAGGGCCTGTCCGATACCGGATTGTCTGCGGACCGCGGAAGATCCACCTCAGCGGGCGCCACGCTCACAACTACCCACCTCCTACTACGTAGTCTTCCACCTGTGACGAATTCGGTGAACCACCAGCCCCGGGCCGGGGCCGATTCGCCCGGGCCGCGGCCTGGAACCGCCCTGCTGACCGACCACTACGAACTCACCATGCTGCAGGCCTCACTGACCAGCGGCGCGGCGTACCGCCGGGCCGTCTTCGAGGTCTTCGCCAGGCACCTGCCGCACGGCCGCCGTTACGGGGTGGTGGCCGGCACCGGACGGGTGCTCGACGCCATCGAGCGGTTCCGCTTCAGCCCGGCCAACCTGGATTTCCTCGGCGGCGCGGGCATCGTGGACCCGCCGACGCTGGCGTTCCTCGAATCGTACCGGTTCGGCGGCAACGTCTGGGGTTACTCCGAGGGTGACTGTTACTTTCCCGGCTCGCCGATTCTGGTGGTCGAGGGCACGTTCGCGGAGGCGGTGCTGCTGGAGACCGTCACGTTGTCCATCCTCAACCACGACTGCGCCATCGCGTCCGCCGCGTCCCGGATGGTGACCGCGGCCGGGGACCGCCCGCTGATCGAGATGGGCTCGCGGCGGACCCACGAGTGGGCGGCGGTGGCCAGCGCGCGGGCCGCCTTCATCGCGGGCTTCGCGTCCACGTCGAACCTGCGGGCGCGGTTCGACTACGGGGTGCCCAGCGCGGGGACCAGCGCGCACGCGTTCACCCTGGTGCACGACAGCGAGCGGCACGCGTTCGAGACCCAGCTGGAGTCACTGGGCAAGGCGACGACGCTGCTGGTGGACACCTACGACGTGGCCCGCGCGGTGCGGACCGCGGTGGAGGTGGCGGGCCAGGACCTCGGCGCGGTGCGGATCGACAGCGGTGACCTGCCCGTGCTGGCCCGGCAGGTGCGCGCGGAGCTGAACGCGCTGGGCGCTACCGGTACGCGGATCGTCCTCACCGGCGACCTGGACGAGTACTCGATCGCGGCGCTCGGGGCGGTCCCGGTGGACGGGTACGGAGTCGGCACGGCGCTGGTGACCGGGTCGGGCGCGCCCACGGCGGCCCTGGTCTACAAGCTGGTGGCCCGGGCGGCTGATGCGGGTTACGACAGCGAGCTGGTACCGGTGGCCAAGCGGTCGGTGGGCAAGCCGGGCCGGGGCGGGCGCAAGTGGGCGGTGCGGCACCGGGACGAGGACGGCACCGCGCTGATCGAGCGGATCAGCCTGGGCCCGCCCGATCCCAACCCGCGGGACCGGGAACTGCTGGTGCCCTTGGTATCAGGGGGCGAGATCGTGGGACGTGAGACGATCTCGGCCGCGCGGGAACGGCACCGCGTCACGCTGGCCGAGCTGCCGCCGTACGCGCTGCAGCTGTCCCGCGGCTACCCGGCCATCCCCACCGTCTTCGACGACGACGGGATCGCGGAGTAGCGGGCACCGTGACTCAGCTTCGGACTCCTACTGCTACCGCTCGTAGGCTGCTCCCGGCCCCAAAGCATTAGCCGGGCCGGGCGCGGCCCGGCTAACCTGCACGCATGCCTGCTGACTTCGCGGAATTCGCCGCCGTGCTCGCTGGCCTGGGCGTGCCGGGCGAGGTGAGGGAACTGCCCGAGCCCGCGCCGAGCGCCGCGACCGCGGCCGCCCAGCTCGGCTGTGAGGTGGGCGCGATCGCGAACAGCCTGATCTTCAGCGCGGACGGGGCGCCGCTGCTCGTCATGACCAGCGGCGCGCACCGCGTGGACACGTCCCGGATGGCCTCGCTGGTGGGCGTGTCCTCGGTAAGTCGAGCCGACGCCCGTTCGGTCCGAGAGTGGACGGGCCAGGCCATCGGCGGCGTCGCTCCGGTCGGCCACCCCAGCCCGATCAGGACCCTGGTGGATACCTGGCTGGAGAAGTACGACGTGATCTGGGCCGCGGCCGGGCACCCGCACGCCGTGTTCCCCACGTCATACGCCGAACTCCTCCGGATCACCGGCGGCACCCCCGCTGACGTCGGCGGGTAGAGGCCGCGCCCGGTCGCCCGCTGGCTTGACGCTCAGGGCCGGGTCAATGCTCCGGAATCGGCCCCCTGATCCGGGACCGGATCAGGGCGGCGTTGTGGTTCCAATAGCCGGCTTTGGCCATCATGCCTCCCGGGTCGGGAGGATACCGTTGGCCCCATGCGCGCACTGATCATCGTTGACGTGCAGAACGACTTCTGCGAGGGCGGGTCGCTGGCCGTGGCCGGCGGTGCCGCGGTGGCCCGGGCCATCAGTGACTATCTGGCGGGAGGCCCTGACTATGCCCGCGTCGTGGCGACCAAGGACTTCCACGTCGACCCGGGCAGCCACTTCTCCGACCATCCGGACTACGCGGCATCGTGGCCGCCGCACTGCGTGGCGGGCACGCCGGGCGCGGACTTCCACCCGGACCTGCACACCTCGGCCGTCGAGGCGGTCTTCCGCAAGGGGGCGCACACCGCGGCCTACAGCGGGTTCGAGGGCGCTGACGACGACGGGACACCGCTGGGCGACTGGCTGCGCGGCCACGGCGTGGACGAGGTCGACGTAGTAGGCATCGCCACCGACTACTGCGTGCACGCGACGGCCGCCGACGCCGCCCGGGCCGGGTTCGCGACCCGGGTCCTGCTCAACCTGACCGCGGGCGTCGCCCCCGAATCCACGGCGAAGGCCATCGAGGACCTGCGCCTCGATGGCGTGGAACTCACCGAAGTGCCCGCGGGCGGTTCCTAGCGGCTCGCGCTCCGGCCGGTAATGGAGTTGGTGCGCCTCTCTACCCGGTAGAGGGGGCGCGCTGCTCACTCTGCCAACATCCGCAGGGCGGACGAGGTCGCCTCCGGGGCCCCGACGCCGGGGAAGCGATGATCTGCCGTGATAATCCAGGCGGTGGTGTCGGCGGGCAGCAGGCCGTCCTGCAGAGGACCGCTTGCGACGACCACGGTCCCGCGCGGCACCGGGACGGGCCGGGGACCGAAGTTGGTCACCGACCGCCAGCCCCCGGGGCGGCCGAAGTGCAGCACCTGCCCGTTGGTGCGCGGTATCCCTTCGAGGCTCTCCGCGGCCTGCAGCTTGCGGCGCCAGCTGAGCGCCTGCCGGTAGAGGGCCAGGGTCGAGGCCGGATCGTGCTCCTGCGCCTGGACGCTGAGCGGACCGAACCAGGCCGGCTGCGGCAGGTGAGCGGGACCGGTGCCGAACCCGAACGACGGGCCGTCAGCCGTCCAGGGCAGCGGGACCCGGCATCCGTCGCGGCCTTTTTCCGCACCGCCGGACCGCAGGAAGGCGGGATCGGCGATCCGCTCGGCCGGAATGTCCGCGACCTCGTGCAGGCCGAGTTCCTCTCCCTGGTACAAGTAGACCGACCCGGGCAGCGCCAGCATCAGCAGGGTGGCCGCGCGTGCTCGCCGGAGGCCGAGGCCGCGATCGAGCTCGGGTGAGGTGCCGTTGCTGAGCAGCCACGACTTGGCGTTCCTGGTACTGCTGAGATAATCCTCGGCCGCCAGCGCGTAGCGGGTGGCGTGCCGGACCACGTCGTGGTTGGACAGCACCCATGTAGTGGACGCACCATAGCGCTGTGCGTCGGCGAGGTTATCGGTGATGACCCGCAGGAACTCGCCGGCCTTCCAGTTCGCCTCGAGCAGGTCGAAGTTGAAGGCCTGTCCCAGCCCGTCCGGGCTGGCGTATCGCGGCCGCCGGGACGGGTGCACCCACGCCTCCGCCACGCCGGCCCGCGGCGGGTCGTACTCGTTGAAGACCTGCCGCCATTCGGCGTAGATGTCGTGTACTTCGTCGCGGTCCCAGAGCGGATGATTCCCGTGCGGGAGCGGCGAGCCGACCAGGTCCCCGTTGACGGCGAGCGGCTCGAGCGGCTCGGCCAGGTTCTTGGCCAGGCCGTGCGCCACGTCCACGCGGAACCCGTCGACCCCGCGGTCGGACCAGAACCGCAGTGTGGTCAGGAAGTCGTCCCGGACCTCGCGGTTCGCCCAGTTGAGGTCGGGCTGCTCGGCGGCGAACAGGTGCAGGTACCACTGCCCGTCAGGGACGCGGGTCCAGGCTGGGCCGCCGAACACGGAGGCCCAGTCCGAAGGGGGCTGCGCGCTGTCCGGGCCCTGCCCGTCGCGGAAGATGTACCGGTCCCTGGCCCGCGATCCCTTCGGGGCGGCCAGAGCCTCACGGAACCAGGCGTGCCGGTTCGAGGTGTGATTCGGCACGATGTCGACGATGACCTTGATCCCGCATCCGTGCAGGCTGGCGGTCATCTCGTCGAAATCGGTCAGCGTGCCAAGCTGCGGGTCGACGTCGCGGTAGTCGTCCACGTCATAGCCGCCGTCCGCGAGGCCAGAGGGGTAGAACGGGCTGAGCCAGACTGCGTCGATCCCCAGTGAGACCAGGTAAGGGACCCGGGACAGGATTCCCTTGAGGTCGCCCAGGCCGTCGCCGTCAGAGTCGGCGAAGCTGCGCGGGTAGATCTGGTAAACCACCGCCTGCCGCCACCATTCGGCGCTGGCGGCGGCAGGGCGCTGTGACATCTTCATGGCGGCGTGTCTCCACGTTCCAGGTGGGCGGGGCTTCCCCCTTTTGGATCGTTCCCCGATCTACTTGATCGAGCCGCGCATGATGCCGCTGACGACCCAGCGCTGAGCGATGAGGAAGACGACCAGGGTCGGGAGCAAGGCCATCAGATACGACGCGAAGGCCACGTTGAAGTTGGTTGTGAACTGATCCTGGAACAGGTACTGGATGACCGGGAGGGTCTGCCACTTCGGGTTCGCCGTGATCAGCTGCGGCATCATGAAGTCGTTCCAGGACTGCAGGAAGGCGAAGATGCCGACGGTGGCGGCTATCGGCGCCAGCAGCGGCAGCACGACCTTCCGGAAGGTCTGCAAGGTAGTGCAGCCGTCGATCCGCGCGCTCTCCTCCAGCTCGACCGGGATGGACCGGATGAAGGCGGAGAAGAGCAGCACGTTGAAGGCCAGCTGGAACATGATGTGCAGGATCGCGACGCCGAACGGGTTAGCGAGGCCGATCGCGGCCATGAGCTTGACCTGCGGCAGCGCGACCACCGGGAAGGGAATGAACAGGGCGAGCAGCAGGTAGATGAACGTCGCCCGGAACTGCCAGTGGTTCCAGTTACGCACGATCGCCCACGCCGCGAGCGAACTCACCAGGATTTCCCCGGCCACGGCGATCACCGTGACCAGCAAGCTCATCGAGAACGCCAGCGGGGTATCGGTCAGGTCCCAGGCGGCCCGGAAGTTCCCCCAGTGAATCGGCCAGGGGAAGTTGAAGCCGGTACCCGTGCCGGTCTGGGCCGGTGACTTCAGCGCCATGGCGATGGCGAAGTACAGCGGGATGAGGATGGTCAGGGAGCAGATCGCGACGATGATCGTCAGCCCCCAGTTGACCCGGCCGCCCTCGGGTGCGCGGCGTGGCCGACGTGTCCGGATCTGCGGCGCGGCGACGGCTGGGGTTCTTACCTGGGTAGCCATTAGAGGCTCCCTCCTCGACGCCGGATGACACCTAGCTGGAAGATCGCGAAGAGCAGCGTGATGAAGAAGAAGATGACGGCGTTGGCCATCTGGTAGGCGTAGTCGCCGTTGAAGAAGCCGCTGAAGATCGTCATCGCCACGCTCGTGGTCGCGGTGCCTGGGCCGCCGTTGGTCAGGCCGACCACGACGTCGTACACGTTGAGGAAGCCCTTGAACGTCAGGATGGTGTTAATGACGAAGAACGGGAAGAGCAGCGGGAACGTCATGCGCGTGAACTGCTTCCACGGGCTCGCCCCGTCGATCGAGGCGGCTTCGTACACCTCCGTCGGGATGGAAACCAGCCCGGCCAGGAAGATGATGATCGCGCCCGGGATGGCCACCCAGGACGCGACCAGGACGACGCCGATCCAGGCGGTGTGCTGGTTGGCCAGGATGCTGGTCTCCAGCGGGGCGAAATGGATCTCCGACGCGATGATCGGCACAGACGTGGACAGGATGAAGGTGAAAACGTAGGAGATGACCAGGCCGGAGATGACCATGGGCATGAAGAAAACCGTGCGCAATCCGGCCCGCCATTTGATCTTGGCGTTCAGCGCGAGCGCCAGGGCCAGGGCGGTCACGTTGGTCACGATGCACGCCACGACCGCGAATAGCAGCGTGAACCCGTAGGAGTCCCGGATAGTCGGATCGCTGAACGCGGCCTTGTAATTGGCGAATCCGATGAAGTGCCAGGTTCCGTACCCGACGTAGTTCGTCAAGCTCCAGAACATCCCCTGGATCGCCGGGTAAATGATGAAGAAGGTGAACAGGGCGACCGCCGGGATGACCATGAAAAGGTACGCCGGCGCCACGGGAAAGAAGAGTTTCTTCACCTTGCCGAGCGCGCCTCGCCTCGAACGGGTTGCGGTTGCGGTCTGCTGGGAAGGAAGTGCGGTCGCGGTCATGCCTGCCTCCTAGATCCGGTGCTCATGCGGTTCACGCCGAGGTCCGGATGGCCAGGCGCTTGAAAGCGCCGTCCATCGACGACGTAAAGCCGCTGACGTTGCCGGTCAGCATCATTTCCTGGATGAAGTTCCCGATCGGGATCGTGAGCGGCACGTAGGTTCCCGGGCCCTGGTAGAAGCGGCCGGAGCTGACGTACTGCTGGAGGCCTGAGACCATCGGGCTCTTCTGCGGCGGAGCGTTCTTCAGCGGGGAGAACGCGAGATTGGCCTGGTTGTACGCGTTCAGGACACTCGGCTGCATGAGGTAGTCGAGGAACTGGACGGCCGCGTCATGCTGAGCCTGCGGTTGCGATCGCGGCAGCCAGATCGCCAGGTCGAGGTTGACCCGGCACTTGGTCTGGGACGCGTCGTCGGTGGCGGGCAGGGCGAAGGTGCCCATCTTGAGCTTCGGATTGATCGCCAGGACCTCGCCGACGGCCCACGGCCCCTGCATGTACATGCCCGCCTGGCTGCTCGCGAAGGCCTGGTTGCCGTCGGCGTAGTGCTTGGCGATCGGGTTGTCGTTGAAATACGGCGCCAGGCTGAGCATCTGCTTGCAGGGCGCGGTGAAATCCTTCTGGTACGACACCGACGAGTTGGGACCGAGGTTGGTACCCTCGCGAGCAAGCCCCTGGTAGAACGCCGCGACGTCGACCATGCCGCCGACGGTGTAATCGAACAAGCCCTGCTGCGTGGTCCAGGTGTCCCCGTAGGTCTGGTAGACCGGCGTGATGCCCGCGGACTTGAACTTCTCGCACACCGCAAGGAATTCACTCCAGGTGGTCGGGACGGAAGAAACACCGACCTTATCGAAGAGGTCCACGTTGTAGATGACGCCTTCGGCGGCCACCGAATACGGCAGGACGCTCGTCTCGCCGTGGAACGAGGCGTACTGGGTGACGAGAGCCTGGATGTTCGGGTCGATGAGCTTGGCCTGCGGCAGGCCGCCCAGGTCGGCCAGCACGCCGCGGGCGACGAAGATGGACGTGGTCAGGTTGTAGTTGTCGCAGTCGATGGCGGGCGGATTGCCGCGCACGAATTCCGCGATCAGGCTCGAGGTGAAGTCGTGGCTCACGGTGACGGACGACTGGCTCGCGTTGAACTTGGCGACCAGGTTGTTGAAGTACGGAACGACCTCGGGCTTGGTCTCCTCGAACACGATGCTGGTGCGTCCGCCGGAGGAGGATGAGGAACACCCGGCCACCAGGCCGGGGCCGGCGAGCGCGGCCGCCCCGAGCCCCAGCGCCTTCATCATCGACCGGCGGTTAAGCACCGGGCCGCCCCCAAAACCCGACCGCGGATCATTGTAACGCTGCATGGCGGTTCACCCTCCGAAAGCTCAGATCGCCGATCCTGAATCGGGGTCGAAGAACTGCATGCCGTCGGTCTTGATGGCGAACCTGGCCCGTTCGCCCACCTTGACCTTGCTGCCCGGGTCGACGCGGGCCACGCCCTCGCCGGACTCGGTGACGGCCTCCTCATCCGCGCTGGTCGTGCCCTCGGCCCGTACCCGGCGGGCATCGACGGTGAAGTGGACCATGAGCTCCGAGCCGAGGGCCTCGACCAGGTCCACGTCGCCGGCCAGGACCGGCCCGGCGGCGCCGTTGGCGGCGGGCAGGTGCTCCGGCCGCAGGCCCACGACTACCTTCTGGCCGGCGTACGCCGCCAGCCCGGGATGGGCCGCCAGGACGGAAGCCGGAAGGTCGATGCCCTGGGACCCGAGCCGGAAGGACCGGGCGCCCTCGGTGAGCGTCGCCTCGTACAGGTTCATGGCCGGCGAGCCGATGAACGCCGCGACGAACAGGTTGTCCGGGCGGTCATACAGCACCTGCGGGTGGTCGACCTGCTGCAGCACCCCGGCCCGCATGACCGCGACCCGGTCGCCCATCGTCATCGCCTCGACCTGGTCGTGGGTCACGTACATGGTCGCCACGTTGATCCGCCGCTGGATCCGCTGCACCTCGGCCCGCATCTGCACCCGCAGCTTGGCGTCCAGGTTGGACAGCGGCTCGTCCATGAGGAACACCGAGGGCTCGCGCACGATCGCCCGGCCCATCGCCACCCGCTGCCGCTGACCGCCGGACAGCTGGCCAGGCTTGCGGTCCAGCCACTCGGTCAGCCCGAGGATCTCCGCGGTCTCCTTCACCTTGGCCCGGATTTCCGGCTTGGGCAGCTTGCGCATCGTGAGCGCGAACCCGATGTTCTCGGCCACAGTCATGTGCGGGTACAGCGCGTAGTTCTGGAACACCATCGCGATGTCCCGGTCCTTCGGCGTGACGTCGTTGACCGGCTTGTCGCCGATGCGCAGCGTGCCGGAGGAGATGTCCTCCAGCCCCGCGACCATCCGCAGCGCGGTGGTCTTGCCGCAGCCGGACGGACCGACTAGCACCATGAACTCGCCCTCGCGCACATCCAGGTCCAGGTCCTTCACGGCGTGAAAGCCGTTCGGGTACACCTTGTTGATCTGCTCCAGGTCTACCGTGGCCATCGGACTCCTTACTGGTTGTTACTACGTTTTCCCGTTTGTGCCGGCGAAGGATCGCGGATAGATCTAGCCGATCACGGCATCCCGCCGCCGCCCGGCCGGGACATTCGGGCACGGTCCGGGACGCTCCGGCGCTGGCCGCTGTAATGTTTAGGAAACGTTTCCATTGACGGTAAGCCCGTCTGGCGGGCACGTCAAGACCTCAGCCAGCCCGGCTTCCGATCCGTGTAGCCCTCAGCCCTGGCCGGCAGATCTGCACATGCTTGCGCACCGTCCCCGTCCGGGAACCGGCCAAGAGGTAACCGGCCGAGTCTGCAGGAAACGCTTCCAGCCGATAGGAAACGCTTCCAGCCGACGTGTATGATTAGCATGTGTCACGGCCGTCGGAGAAGGTCAACATGGCGGATATTGCCCGCATGGCAGGCGTGTCCATGGCGACGACGTCGCGGGCGCTGAGCAACGCGCCCGGAGTTGCGGCCGCTACCCGGGCGCGGGTCCTGGCCGTGGCTGAGCAGGCCTCCTACGTGGTCTCCCCCGAAGCGTCTCGCCTGTCTCGCGGGTCGACCCGCCGGGTCGCCGTGGTGGTACCGCACATCTCACGGTGGTTCTTCGCCGCCGTGCTCGAAGCGCTGGAGTCGGTATTGCGGGAAGCAGACCTTGACGTGCTCCTCTACCACGTCGGCGACGCCGCGGACCGGCACGCGTTCTTCGACCGGCTTCCAGCCCGGCGCAAGGTCGACGCCGTCGTGGTGCTCGGGTTTCCCGTGGCCCAGGCCGAACAGGATCGCCTGGAGCTCATCGGTGTCAGCATCGTGGCCGCCGGAGGCCAGAGTGCCGCCTATCCCTACGTCTGCATCGACGACGAGGCGGCCGGCCGGCAAGCCATGGACCACCTGATCTACCTCGGCCACCGGCGCATCGCCATGATCGCGGCCGTCGACCCTGATCAGCCCGGCTGGCCCGCCATCTCCGGCCGCTCACACGCCTACTACTCGGCCCTCAGTGATGCCGGAATCGCAACTGACGCCAGCCTCGCCGCCACCGTGGACTGGGGCGGCTTGCAGGGCGCCGACGCCATGAGCCAGCTACTGGGCCTGCGCCAGCCGCCCACGGCCGTGTACGCGCACTCCGACGAGGTTGCCCTTGGCGCGATCCGCACCCTGCGCCGGGCCGGGCTCCGGATACCGGAAGATGTCTCGGTGATCGGAATCGATGATCATCCTCTCGCCGAGCTGACTGACCTGACGACCGTGGGTCAGCCCGTGCGTGAGCAGGGACTGCTCGCCGGCCAGATGGTCCTCGGGCTGCTGCGAGGAGACGAAGTCGAGCGGGCCGTCATCGTGCCGACCAAGCTCATCGTCCGCGGGAGTACCGCTCCTCCCCGAGCGGCTGGCGGGGAGCGGTTAGCGGGCGGACAGGGCCCAGCGGCGGATGGTGTCGATGCGGGCCTGGATCTGGTCGGCGGTGGCCTGGGGCAGGGGCGGGCCCCCGCAGGCCCGGCGCAGATCGGCGTGGATGGCCCCGTGCGGCTGGCCGGTCCGGTGACTCCAGGCGCCGACCAGGCCGTTGAGTTCCTTGCGGAGGGCGGCGAGTTGCTGTCGGCTCACCGGGGGTGCAGCGGGAGGGGCCTCCGGGACTGATGGGGCGGGAGGGGCGGCTTGGGTATCGCGGGAGCGGGCGGCGAGCTGGGATTGCTGGCGCTTGCGGAGCAGGGTCCGGACCTGGTCGGGATCGAGCAGGCCGGGCAGGCCGAGGAAGTCTTCCTCCTCCGCCGAGCCGGCCGCGGCCGCGGTGCCGAACTCGCCGCCGTCGTAGAGGACCCGGTCGAAGTGAACGGACGCGTTGAGCGGCTGGAAGGCGGGCCCGTCCTCGATATCGCGGGTGTCGCGCTGGCGCTGCGCCTCCGCGAGTTCGTCCTCCTCGGGCGGCTCCGCACCGGTGCTGGATCGAAGCACGTGGTCCCGTTCGGCCTCAAGCTCGGCGGCGAACCCGAGCAGGACCGGCACCGAGGGCAGGAACACCGAGGCGGTCTCGCCCCGCCTGCGCGCCCGGACGAACCGGCCCACGGCCTGGGCGAAGTACAGGGCGGTGGACACGCTGGTCGCGTACACGCCGACGGCCAGCCGCGGGATGTCCACTCCCTCCGAGACCATCCGGACGGCGACCATCCAGCGCTCGTCCGAGGCGGCGAACGAGGCGATCTTTTTTGATGCGGTTGGGTCGTCGGACAGGACCACGACGGGGCGGCGCCCGGTCAGGCCGCGCAGCAGCGAGGCGTAGGCCCGCGCGTCGGCGTGATCGCCCGCGATGACCAGGCCGGCGGCGTCGGGCATGGCCCGGCGGACCTCGGTCAGCCGCTTGTCGGCGGCTTCCAGTACCCGGCTGACCCACTCCCCCGCCGGGTCGAGCGCGGTCCGCCAGGCCTGCGCCATCTGGTCCCTGGTCATTTCGGTACCGAGGGTGGCGGCGAGCTCGTCCCCGGCCCGGGTGCGCCAGCGCATCTCGCCGGAGTAGGCCAGGAAGATCACCGGGCGGACCACGCCGTCCTCCAGCGCGGGCCCGTAGCCGTACACGTAATCCGAGGCGCTGCGCCTGCCGCCGCCCGGTTCGTCGGCGTAGGTGACGAACGGGATGGGGTTCGTGTCGCTGCGGAACGGCGTGCCGGTCAGCGCGAGCCGGCGCCGGGCCGGGTCGAAGGCCTCCTTGACCGCCTCCCCCCAGGACAGCGCGTCGCCCGCGTGGTGGATCTCGTCGAAGACGACCAGCGTCCGGCGGTTCTCGGTGCGCTGCCTGTGCAACGCCGGGTGCGCGGCGACCTGCGCGTAGGTGACGGCCACCCCGGTGAAGTGGGCACTGGCGCGGCCCTGGGCGTTGGTATAGCTGGGATCGATCGCGATGCCGAACCGGGCCGCCGCCTCCGCCCACTGATGCTTGAGGTGCTCGGTGGGCGTGACGACGGTGAACCTGGCGACCTCGCGCCGCGCGAGCAGTTCGCTGGCCAGGGTGAGCGCGTACCTGGTCTTCCCCGCCCCGGGCGTAGCGACCAGCAGGAAGTCGCGCCGGGGCAGCCTGAAGTACTCGAAGTACGCGTCCTTCTGCCAGCCCCTCAGCTGGGACAGGAGATCATCTCGAACGGGGCCGTGGTGCGTGCTCACGAGGCCGAGATGTTACAGGGATCGCGGCCCGGGAGCCGGCCCGGCGCACCGGGGGTCAGTCTTCGCCCTCGCCACCGGGGGGCAGCATGTCGAGGATCTCCTTGCAGGTGGGACAGACCGGGTACCGCTGGGGATCCCGGCTCGGCACCCATACCTTGCCGCAGAGGGCGACGACGGGGGTTCCGGTCACCGCGCTCTCGACGATCTTGTTCTTGTCGACGTAGTGCGCGAACCGCTCGTGATCCCCGTCGCCGTGCGACAGATCGGGCCTTGTGTCTTCGCGGACGCGCGTTTTCTGCTCCGGAAGAGCCTCAGTCTCGCTCACGTGAGCGAGTCTAGTTCAGACGGGGCCCGATTCAGACCGTATCTAATTCAGGCTGGGGTCATCGGGATACGTGGCCACGTAGGCGAGTTCGCCGCCCTGGCGGCGCAGGACGTCGGGCCACAGGCGATCCGGCTCCGCGCTGAACGCGTCGGCCGGCTCGGCGGCCACCACGTACCACGCCCCCTCCTCGATCTCCGCCTTGAGCTGCCCGGCGCTCCAGCCGGCGTAGCCCGCGTACACCCGCAGCGAGGCGACCGCCGGGGCGATCAGGCCGGGCGGGGCATCCAGGTCGACCAGGCCGAGCCTGGTCATGGCCGGGGCGCCGCCGTCCAGCGGATGCCAGCCGACCGGTTCGTCGGTGCCGGGCACCAGGGCCAGGGCCAGGGCGCTGTTCGGCGAGACGGGACCCCCGGTGAACACCACCGGCGGGTCGGTGGCCAGCTCGGTCCACGGCTCGAGCACCTGGCCGACCGGGATCGGCGTCGGCCGGTTCAGTACCACGCCGAGGGTGCCCTGCTCCGGTTCGTGCTCCACGACCAGCACGACGGTGCGGCGGAAGTTCGGATCTCCTAGCAGCGGGGTGGCGACGAGCAGGCGACCCGTCAGAGCATCCGATGCTATGTCGTCCATGTATCTATCATCGGTCACGTTCGGCGGTAGCGGTGTCTTGGTGACGGCAGTTCCGCGCCTTGCTATTCACCGGCCCGTCGGGCCTGGAAGGCGTGCGGTGCGCACCGCGTAGGCTGAAAAGGTGAGCACGGAACCGGTTTTTGGTGAACGCGGGCTGGCGCTGGCCGCCGACGCCGAGATCGACGCTGAGATCGACGTCACCAGGCTGCGCGTCGCCCTGGCCCGGCTGTCCCGCCGGCTGCGCCGCCACGAGCTGGCGGGCCTGACGCCCACCCAGCTCGCGGCGCTGTCGACGATCGGGAAGACCGGGCCGATGCGCCTCGGCGACCTGGCGGCCGTCGAGGGCATCGCCCCGTCGACGCTCACCCGGCTGGTGACCGCGCTGGAAGACATCGGCTACGTGCGCCGGTGCGCGGACCCCAGCGACGCGCGCGCCAGCACCTTGACCATCACCCCGCACGGCCAGGAGGCGCTCGAGCGCATCCGGACCGAGAACACCCTGATGCTGACCGCGAGCCTGGAGCTGCTCACGCCGGGCCAGCGGTCCGCGCTGGCCGCGGCGCTGCCCGTCATCGAGCAGCTCGCGGAGGCCCAGGGGGTCCAGGGGGTCCAGGGGGTCCAGGGCGCCCCGGGGCCCGCCCGGCCCGGCCCGGTGGACCCGAACTCGTAACCGCGGCGCGCGCTGCAGTTCGGTTAGGCGGCGGGCCAGTTCGTCGCGTTCCTTCGTTACCGCGGCGAGCTGCCGCTCCAGGTCGATGATGCGGCGGATGGCCAGGAGCGTGATGCCCTCGTCGGCCATGGAGACGACCTGCTGGATGACCCGGATCTCGTAGCGGGTGTAGCGGCGCTGGCCGCCCGCGGACCGCTGCGGCGAGACGACCCGCAGTTCGTCGACGCGGCGCAGGAACGCCTGCTTGACCGCGAGCATCTCGGCCACCTGCCCGACCGTGTACAGCGGCGCGTGCTCGTCCTCGAACGGTGATGGTGCCATCGCGGTGCCTCCTTCCCGGCCCTCCCTCGGGTTCGTTAGTGGCCTGGCCAGATGGTAAGCGGCCGGCGGGGCGCAGGTGCGCCCGCCGGCCGCTGGTCTTCGTTACCGAGCTGCTGACTGGGGTCAGGCAGCCAGCTCCTGCTGGTCGTCGCCCTGGCGGACCTCCACCTTGCGCGGCTTCGCCTGCTCCAGAACCGGGATCCGGACCTCGAGGACGCCATTGTGGTAAGCGGCCTCGACGGCGTCGGAGTTCAGGTTCTTGGACAGGTGAAGGCGGCGCGTGAAGGTACCCATGGTGCGCTCGCGGACGAAGAACTTGTCGTTCTCCGCACGCTCCTCCTGCCGCTTGACGCTGACGGACAGGACACCGCGGTCCACGGTGACCTCGATCGACTCGGGGTCGATACCGGGGACGTCGAACCGCAGCAGGACGTCGCCGTCGCGGCGGACGCCGTCCAGTGGCATGACGGTGGCCCGGGTCACGCGGGCAAACGGGTCAAGAGTAGTCAGGTACATCCTTGCCTCACCTCCGATTTGGTGTATTGGGGACTCGGCCGGAGCACCCGACTTCATCCTCCACGGACAAGGAACCTGCAACTTCGCTTGTATATTCCCCTCGGCTAGAACAAGAGAGCCGACAGCGCGGACCGCGCCTTGCCCACCCGCGGATCACGCGGCGGGAGGATGTCGAACAGGCCGACCAGGTGCGCTCGCGCCTGCTCCCGTTCCTCGCCCGAGGTGCGCCGGATGACGCCGAGGAGCCGGTCGAAGGCCTCCTCGACCCGGCCCGAGGCCAGGTCGACGTCGGCCACCCGGATCTGCGCCTGAACATCTCCCGGGCGCTCGGCCGCCTCCCCGCGTGCGCGGGCCTGATCGTAGGAGGCGACCCGGCGGATCAGGTTGACCTGGGCCAGCCCGGCCTTGGCCATCGGGTCACCGGGCGACGCGGCCAGCTGCTCTTCGAAGGCGCGGGCCGCGGCGTCCATGTCGCCGCGCTCCATGGCCGAACGCGCCTGCTCGAAGGCGGGCGGCAGCTGGTCGGCGGCATCGTACTCCCCGGCCTCTTCGGCCGCATCGGCCTGGATGTCGGCGCTGCCCGCCGGGGCCAGGCCCATCTTCTCCGCGACCGCCAGAACCTGGCCGAGCCACTGGCGGACCTGGGCCTCCGGCATCGCGCCGAGGAAGCCGTCCACCAGCTGGCCGCCGATGACCGCGACCACCATGGGAATGCTCTGCACCTGCAGGGCCGCGGCCAGCTGAGGGTTCGCGTCGACGTCCACCTTGGCCAGGATCCACTTCCCGTCCGCCTCGGCGGCGAGCTTCTCCAGCACCGGGCTGAGCTGCTTGCACGGCCCGCACCAGTCGGCCCACAGATCGATGATGACCGGCGTGGTCCGGGACCGCTCGACGACGTCGGTGTTAAAGGTTTCCTCGGTAGCCTCGATGACGGCATTCGGGTCCCCGTCGCCCGGGGCGGCGGACCCGGCGGACTGGGCCGCTTGCTGCCTGCGCTGCGCGGCCGCCTGCCGCGCGCCCAGATCGACGGCACCGTAGAGTGAAAAATCCCGCGGCTGCATGACTCCATCCTGCCGCATGCGCCCGGCATCTTGATCCAGGGCCTGCCGAGGTCACTGAACAGTGCGACGGCCAGGACGACGAGGTTGGCGATCCAGACGCTGGCGGCCGGCGTCCGCACGTTAACGTTGGACGACGATGAGCACTCAGCCGCTGAGGTTCGGCCTGGCCGGCACCGGATACTGGGCGCGGGTCACGCACGCGCCCGCCCTCTCCTCGACCGCGGGCGTCGAGCTCACCGCGGTCTGGGGCCGTAACCCGCAGGCCGCGGCCGGCCTCGCGGCCGAGTACCAGGCCACTCCGCACCGCGACATCGGGTCGTTCCTGGCCGGGGTCGACGCCGTCTGCTTCGCGGTCCCGCCGGACGTGCAGGCTCCCATCGCCACGCGGGCGGCCCAGGCCGGCAAGCACCTGCTGCTCGAGAAGCCCGTCGCGCTGTCCGAGGCCGAAGCGGACGGCCTGGTCGAGGCGGTCGAGCGGGCCGGGGTGGCGTCGGTGGTGTTCTTCACCCAGCGATTCCAGCCGGACGTGCGGGCCTGGCTGGCCGAGGTGGAGGCCCGCGGCGGGTGGGCCGGGGGCGTGTCGGCCTGGCTGGGTTCGGCGTGGCGCGAATCCAGCCCGTTCAACACGCCGTGGCGTCAGGACAGGGGCGGCCTGTGGGACGTCGGCCCGCACATGATCTCGCTGCTGTGGGCCAGCCTGGGACCGGTGACGTCGGTCGCCGCCGAACCCGGCCCGGCCGACGTCGCCCATCTGGTCCTGCGTCACCGGGGCGGGGCGACCAGCACGACCACCGTGACCCTCAGCGCGGCCGAGGCCGCCGAGGGCTTCGAGGCGTACGTGTGGGGTGAGTCCGGCCGGCTGGCCGCGCCCGAGGGGAGCGACGCCCCGGTCACGGCGCTGGGCACCGCGCTGCGCGAGCTCGCGGCCAACGCCCGGGCGGGGCAGACCCGGCACCCGTGTGACGTCCGCTTCGGCCGTGACGTGGGACGCGTGCTGGCCGAGGCGCAACGCCAGATCGACGCCAGGCGCGGGCCATCCTGAGCTCAGGGTAGCATCTGCTGTGCTACGGTGGCTCGATGAGTGACACCCCGGAGGAGCACGATCCGCGGCCGACTCGCCGGGCGCAGTCGCTGCCGCCGGGCCGCACGCCCCAGAGCCGTGGGCCCGGACGGCCCGCCTCGCAGGCCGAGGCGGCCAGGCGGACCTCCGCCAGGACGCGCATCGGGATCCGGGAACTGCGCCAGCACGCCAGCGTTTACGTCGATCTCGCGGAGAAGGGGTACACGGTGGACATCACGAACCGGGGGCGGCTGGTGGCCCAGCTCGTGCCGGTCAGGGAGCCGGGCAGCCCGCTGGAACGCCTGATCGCGGCCGGGATCATCGAGCCGGCCGAGGAAGACGGCGGCGTCGGCGACCTCGACCCGTACCCGGCACCGCCCGCCGGCCAGCCCGCCGCCAGCGAGATCCTCGCCCAGACGCGGCGGGAGGCGGGCGGGTGATCTACCTCGACTCCTCCGCACTGGTCAAGCTGGCGCTGACCGAACCAGAGTCGGCCGCGCTGGCCCGGTGGCTGGCCGAGCGGTCCGGCCAGCCGCTAGTCTCCAGCGCGCTGCACCGGGCCGAGGTGCCGCGGGCGGTCTGGCACGCCGAGCCCGGCGCGCTGCCGCGCAGCTACCGCGTGCTCAAGCGCATCGCCCGGGTCGCGCTGACCGCCGACGTGCTCGACAACTCGGCCACGCTGCCGCCGCAGGCCCTGGGCCCGGCGCACGCTATCCACCTCGCCTCCGCGCTCGCGCTGAAGCGGGACCTGACCGCGTTCGTGGCCTACGACGAGCGCCTGCTCGCCGCGGCCGCCGGCGCCGGGCTCCCGGTCGCCAGCCCGGTCTAAGGCGGGCCATGGGCGGGCGTTAAAAACCCGCGGGCTCGGTGTAGGCGCCCCATTCGGTGCGGAGGACGTCGCAGATCTCGCCCAGGGTGGCCTCGGCGCGGGCGGCGTCCAGCATGGGCGGCACCAGGTTCTCGTCGGTGCGGGCGGCCGCGACCAGGGCCGACAGGGCCGTGTCGACCGCATGCTGGTCGCGGCGGGCGCGGCGGCGGCCGAGCAGCGCCACCTGCTCGCGTTCCACCTCGGGGCTGATCCGCATGATCTCCAGCGGCGCGGCGACGGTCGGCGTGTGGCAGTTCACGCCGACGATCCTCTTCTCGCCCTTCTCCAGCTGCTGCTGGTGGGCGAACGCGGCCTCGGCGATCTCGCCGGTGAACCAGCCCGTCTCGATGCCGTTCAGGATCCCGCCGGTCATCGAGCCGTCGGGGCTCATCTCGCGGATACGGGCGAAAATCGCCTCCGCCCCGGCCTCCAGCTCGTCGGTGAGCGCCTCGACGTACCACGAGCCGCCGAGCGGGTCGGCCACGTTCATCACGCCGGTCTCTTCCATGATGACCTGCTGGGTGCGCAGCGCGGTCTCCGCGGCCGCCTCGCCGGGGAGCGCGAGCACCTCGTCCAGCGCGTTGGTGTGCAGCGAGTTGGTCCCGCCGAGGACGGCCGCGAGGGCCTCGACGGCGGTGCGGACGATGTTGTTGTCCGGCTGCTGGGCGGTGAGCGAGACCCCGGCGGTCTGGGTGTGGAAGCGCAGCCACTGGGCCTTGGGTGACGTGGCGTGATAGACGTCGCGCAGCCACCGGGCCCAGATCCGCCGGGCGGCGCGGAACTTCGCGATCTCCTCGAAGAAGTCGATGTGCGCGTCGAAGAAGAACGACAGGCCCGGCGCGAACTGCTCGATATCCAGGCCGCGGTCCAGGCCGAGTTCCACGTACCCGAACCCGTCGGCGAGGGTGAAGGCGAGTTCCTGCTCGGCGGTCGAGCCCGCCTCCCTGATGTGGTAGCCGGACACCGACAGCGGCTTGTACCGGGGGATGTTCGCGCCGCAGTACTGCATCAGGTCGCCGATGAGGCGCAGGTGCGGGCGCGGCGGGAACAGCCACTCCTTCTGCGCGATGTACTCCTTGAAGATGTCGGTCTGCAGGGTCCCGTCCAGGTGCCGCAGGTCCGCGCCCTGGCGTTCGGCTGCGGCCAGGTACATGCAGAAGACGGGAACGGCCGGCCCGCTGATCGTCATCGAGGTGGTGGTGTCGGCCAGCGGGATGCCCTCGAACAGCACCTCCATGTCGGCGGCCGAGTCGATCGCCACCCCGCAGTGCCCGACTTCGCCCAGTGAGCGCGGGTCGTCGGAGTCGCGGCCCATCAGCGTCGGCATGTCGAAGGCCACGGAGAGCCCGGCGCCGCCGGCGCGCAGCAGCATCTTGTACCGCTCGTTGGTCTGCCGGGCGTTTCCGAAGCCGGAGAACTGGCGGATCGTCCACGGCTTGCCGCGGTAGCCGGTGGCGTGGATGCCCCGGGTGAACGGGAACTCCCCCGGCCAGCCGATCCGCTCCAGGCCCGGCACCACCGCGCCGGGCGGCGGGCCGTAGACGGGACTGACCTCGAGCCCGGACAGCGTGGTGAAGTCCGCGTCCCGCTTGGATGCCTGGTCAAACCGCTCCTGCCAGCGGCTGCGAGCGGCGTCCGGATCAACCATGGATTCCTCGCTACACATAGATAGTAGGACGTCCTACTATTTCTAGTGTAACCGCTCGCGGCACGAGGGCGGCCGGAGGCGAGCGGGAAAACACCGCACCACGCCCCGTTCTGAAAAAAGAAAAGATTTTGTGCAACCGGAGAGACATCTGCGCCGTCTCCTAAGAGCGCAAGGCAGGGACAGCCTTCGCGTGCAGCGGTGGCCCGGACGTCACGGGGGCGCGCCCGGGCCGGACACCGGGAAACGCGGAGGCTGCGGCGGCAGCCGGCGATCCGCGTCGCCGGTGCGGAAATGTGGTAGATGTTGCCGTATAACACGGGCGTTCTGGACGGCGCCCCGACCGGACCCGACATGATCCTCATGCCGGGCGCCTTTCGTGCGGGGCGCGTCATCGAGGGAGATCCGGTGGGCACGGCTTCCGATGTCGACACCGACGCCGCCGGGGAGTTGTTCAGGAGCACCTACCCCAAGCTGGCCGGATGGGTCCGGCGCCTGGTCGATGACGACGACACCGCGCACGAGATCGCGTCCGAGGCGTTCGTCCGGCTGCTGTCCCGGTGGACCCGGGTGGAGAAACCGCAAAGCTACCTTTATATGATCGCAACCAATCTGGTACGTGACCACTGGCGCAAGGCCGAACGCGAGCGGCGGGCCCTGCGCAGCGTCACCGCGGCCGAGGCGCTGGACCCCGTGGCCAACCCGGCTCAGGACGTGGACGTGCGGAACCTCCTCCAGACACTGCCGCCGCGGCTGCGCGACCCGTTTCTGCTGCACTACTACGCCGGCTTCCCGATCCGGGAGGTCGCGGCGCTGCTGCACCGGCCCGAGGGCACGATCAAGGCCGACCTGTTCGCGGCGCGGGCCAGGCTGAAGACTGCGCTGGCGGAACGCGATGCCTGACCGGCGCGACGACCTCGATTCCTGGCTGGACGGGCGGGTCGAGCCGCTGCCCCCGCCGCCGGGCACCTTCGACCTGATCAAGCGGCGGGCCCGGCGGCGCAAGTACCGCAGGCTGGCCGTCACCGCGGGCGCGGCGGCGGTGATCGTGGCCGCCGCGGTGACCGTCCCGCAGGTGGTCAACCTGCCGGTGCTGAACCCGGCCACCGCCACCGGCGTCGGCGCGAACCGGCACACGACGCCGGCGCCCAGCGTGGGGGCCAGCACCTCGTCGTCATCGGCCGTGCCCTACCCGTCGGCCGCGGCGCCCGTGCCGGCCAGCTTTCGGCCCACCTCGGTCACCTTCATCGGCACGGACACCGGCTGGGTGATCGGCCAGGCCGGCGCCCCCGGGCACTGCGCCACGCAGTACTGCACCTCGATCGCGCGGACCGACGATGCCGGGAAGACCTGGACCGGGGTGCCCGCTCCGGTCACCGGACCGGCCGACGGGGCCACCGGGGTGAGCCAGGTCCGGTTCCTCAACCTGTCCGACGGCTGGGCGTTCGGGCCCGGGCTGTTCGCGACGCACGACGGTGGCCACACCTGGGCCCAGGTGGTCACGAACGGCCTGCGGGTCACCGGCCTGGAGACCGTGGGGAACCGCGCGTTCGCGCTGTTCGCCTCCTGCACCGGGACCGGGGCGGCGTTCGCGGCCCAGTGCACCAGTTACACGCTGTACTCCTCCCCCGCCGCGGCCGACGCCTGGACCCCGGTGGGCCCCTCGACGTCCGGGCTCACCGGGGCGGCCGCCTCGCTCGTGCTCACCGGCACCCGGGGCTACCTGCTCGCGCCCGACGGCATGCTCTACGGCGGGCCGGTGGACGGCAGCGCGCCCTGGCAGGCGGTCAAGCAGGTCCCCTGCCCGGTCGGGACGCCGCTGGCGGACGGCCAGCCGACCGGCGCGCTGCTCGCCGCCGCGAACGCGGCGAACCTGGTGCTGGCCTGCGCGTCGTCCAGCGTCCCGGGGGGCCAGCAGGCCAAGCAGGTCTTCACGTCGGCCGACGGCGGGATCGTCTGGCAGAACGCCGCCGCCGCGCCCGCCCTGGGCCTGGCCATCTCGGTGGCCGCCACCCCGGCCGGCACGGACGTCCTGGCCACCACGGCCGGTATCGACGCGGCGCCGGCCGGGAGCGCGGCCTGGCAGGCGGCGACGCTGGAGGGGCCGCCGCCGGCCGGCGGGTTCGGCTACGTGGGCATGACGACCGACAGCCAGGGCGTCGCGCTGCCCGCGGACCCCACGGCCGGCACGGTCTGGTTCACCTTCGACGGCGGGAAGAGCTGGACGCCGTCGAGGGTCGCCTAACACCTCCCTGGTTTTCTCGGGGAGAAAGTCGCGGTTGGTCAGCCGCAGGCCGCGGAGCAGGTCGAAGATCTCCTTCAGCTGACCCGGTCCGTACCCGCCGAGCCCGAACTCCGCCGCCATCAGGTCGCGGGTGGCGCGCTCCACCACCGCGCGCCCCGCGGGGGTGATCTCGGCCAGCCGGCCCCGGCCGTCGGCCGGGTTCGGGCGCCGCTCCACCAGGTGCTGGCGCTCCAGCCGGCTGATGATGTTCGTCACGCTGGTGGGGTGCACCATCAGGCGCTCGCCGATCACCCGCAGCGGCAGGGCGCCGCGGCGGCTGAAGGTAAGCAGCACCAGGGCTTCGTAGCGGGCGAACGTCAGCTCATACGGCCGCAGCAGCGCGTCGAGCTCGCCGAGCAGGATCTGCTGGGCGCGCATGATCGAGGTGACGGCGGCCATCGACGGCGACGGGCCGAACCTGGCCTCCCAGATCCGGGCCGCCCGGTCGATGGGATCGAACGGCAGCTCAAGCGGCTTACCCACGGGGTAACGATATGTCTTCGAGCAGCATCTCAGCAGCGGTAAAGGGGTCAAGCGTGCCGTCGGCGACCTGGCCGGCCAGCACGTCGATGCCGCCGAGGTGCAGCCGGGCGTACAGCGTCGCGACGGCGAGCACCGTGATCTCATCGCGTGCCCTGGCCCGCCGGCGGGCGTCAAGCTCCCCGGTCGAGATCAGCCACTTCCAGTGCGCGTCGAGCTTGGTCACCAGCTCGATGATCCCCTCGTCCCCCGGGCCGTGCACCGCGACCGTGGAAACGATCGGCGGCTTCCAGCGCTTGGCGCCGTCTGCGGCCCGCCCGGCGAGCGCGATCATGTTGCGCAGGTCCCTGACCACCTGGTGGGCGTCCGGCCGGTCGGCCTTGTTCACCGCGAACAGGTCGGCGATCTCCAGGATGCCGGCCTTGGCCGTCTGGATCGCGTCCCCCATTCCCGGCGCGAGCAGGACCACCACGGAATCGGCCATCGAGGCGATCTCCACCTCGTCCTGCCCCACGCCGACCGTCTCGACGACGATCGGGTCGAAGCCGGCCGCGTCGAGCACGCGGATCGCCTGCGGGGTGGTCGCGGCGATCCCGCCGAGGTGGCCGCGGTTCGCCATCGACCTGATGAAC
>Ga0208324_1000239_pt1 | contig 28550 bp, 28 predicted proteins | sample Sb_taG_2_FD_187707 | JGI IMG/M metagenome (GOLD analysis project Ga0208324, IMG submission 187707) | Peat soil microbial communities from Weissenstadt, Germany - Sb_50d_5_LS metaG (SPAdes) (version 2) | ecosystem: Environmental > Terrestrial > Soil > Wetlands > Peat | place: Germany... | reverse complement strand
CGACAGGGGCGTGACCGGCGAAATGCCGTCAAGATGCTCACAGCGCGGGGCCGACCCGTTCGGGCTGCCTGCGAGCGCGTCCATGACCATGCTCCGCCCGGGGATAATGACATGCCCCCTCACCTCTGCGGAATGCCAGATATCTTTCCGGCTGATCACTCAGCCAACCCCCGCGCGGCGATTCCGGAAACAGGCAACCAGAGCAGAGCCCATCACCAGGGCCGATCACCAAGGGCAACCGCCTGGGGTGTTCTCGCATCCGCGCAGAAGTTACTCTTGACGGCAGCGGTCCTGCGCCGCCGGGCGGCGTGCGTGTTCCTGGTCGCTTCAGCCGCCATGGATCGCCGGCCCCTCACGGCGGCAGGTGATGGCAGGTATGGAGCTGCGCCAGCTTCGCTATTTCGTAGTCCTAGCCGAAGAACTGCACTTCGGCCGAGCTGCGGCGCGGGAGCACATCGTGCAGTCCGCGCTGAGCCAGCAGGTGCAGCGGCTGGAGCGTGAGCTGGGTGTCCGGCTGCTGGAGCGCAGCACCCATCACGTCGCGCTGACGGCCGCGGGGGCGGCGTTCCTGGCCGAGGCACAGCAGATCCTGGCGCACGTGGACCGGGCGGCGGAGGTGGCCCGGAGCGCGACGGGCACGTCTCCCGCGCTGCGGGTAGGCATCATCGATGCCAGCTACGACTCGATGCCGCAGATCCTGCACGAGGCGCACGCCCGCTACCCCGGCCTGGTCATCCACCAGGTCGAGGCCAGCGTGCCCGAGCAGTACCAGCAGCTGGCCGCGGGCCGCCTGGATGTGGGCGTCGGCCGGGCTGAGCTCGCCCCGCCAGGCATCGCCTCGCTGCTATTCCGCCAGGACCCGCTCGGGGTCCTGGTGCCCAGCGGGCACCGGTTCGCCGCGCTGGAGAGTGTGCCCGTCGCCGTCCTGGCGAAGGAGCCGCTGCTGCTCGCCGAGGAAGCGCGGGCCCCGGAATTCAACCGGTTCACCGTTGAGATGTGCCGGTCGGCCGGGTTTACCCCTACCGTGTACGAGGGCACCGTGGAGAGCATCCGGGCGGCCGCTGATCTGGTCGCCCGGGGTTCCTGCCTCTACTGCGTGCCCTCTTCCTGCATCGCTTCGCTCCCCGGGACCATCTGGCGGCCGCTCACCGGGCCGGCCTCCTACTACCCGTGGTCCGTGCTGTGGCGGACGGCCGAGGTCTCCGACTATGTACGCGCGATCGTCAACTGCGCGCGGATCATGTCACGCAGGCTGGGCTGGCTGGTCCCCGCGGACCAGCGGACCCAGGAGGGATAGCAGCGCGGAGGGTGCGCGTCCGGGTTCTCGGGTATCGTGGTCGTGCGTTCCCGCGCGAGGCCGTGGCGGACGCTCAGCCACTGCTCGGGACGCCGGCGGGCATGCGAGGCCGCTCTAGCCAGCCTCGGGTTTCTCATGAAGTCCTCGCCGAGCCCGGCGGCGCCGTTCCGGCACCTTCAGCGGCTGACCGACACCGTCGGCGTGATCGAGCGCGCCGACGGGATTGTGCCCCGGTACGGACAGGGCTACCGCGTCGACGACGTGGCCCGCGGCCTGGTCGTGGTGTGCCGCGAGCCGTCACCATCCGCCGAGCTCATCACCCTCGGCCGCCGCTACCTTTACTTCCTCACCCAGGCTCAGGCCGCAGACGGGAAGTTCCGCAGCCGTCTGGGCGTCGACCGCCGGTGGCGCGGCACGCCGGAGGCGCGGGATGCCTGGGGCCGGTCCCTATGGGCCCTCGGCACGGCCGCGGCCTGCGGTCCCACCGCGGGGATCCGCGAACAGGCCCTGGCCCTGTTCGACGTGAGCGCAGCGGTCGATTCCCCCTACCCGCATGCCATGGCGTTCGCGGCGCTCGGCGCCGCCGAGATACTCGGGCGATGGCCCGGCCATCCCGGCGCGCTGTCGCTGCTGGCCATCGCCGACACCGTCATCGGCGAGCCGGCCGACGACCCGGCGTGGCCGTGGCCGGCCCCCCGGCTCAGCTATGCGAACGCGGCCATCGCCGAGGCCGTCATCGTGGCCGGCGAGAAACTCGGCCGCGATGATCTCCTGCGGAATGGCTTGCGCATGCTCGGCTGGCTGCTGGACGGCGAGACCCGCAACGGCCACCTGTCCGTGGTCCCGGCCGAAGGCTGGGGCCGCGGCGAGGACCGCCCCGCTTTCGACCAGCACCCGAGCCAGGTGGCGGCGCTCGCGGACGCCTGCACGCGGGCGGCGGCGGTCACTGGCGACACTACCTGGCTGACCGGCGTGGAAATGAGCGTGACGTGGCTGCTCGGCGACAACGACGCCCGGATTCCGATGCTCGATGAGCGAACAGGCGGGTGCAGCGACGCCCTCAGCCGCACCGGCCGCAGCCGCAACCAGGGCGCAGAATCGACGCTCGCGATGATCTCCGTACTACAGCAGGGCCACCGCCTGGGCACCGCGGCGGGGAAGAACGGGGGTGGCCCGGCATGAGCCACCCACCGTTCTGATCGTCCGGGACCAATCAGATGGCGCGGACGTCGTCGGCCTGCGGGCCCTTGGCGCCCTGGCTGGTGGTGAACTCGACCCGCTGGTTGTCCTGGAGGCTGCGGTAGCCCTCACCCTTGATAGCGGAGTGGTGGACGAAGACGTCGGGTGTGCCGTCGTCGGGGGCGATGAACCCATAGCCCTTGTCCGCGTTGAACCATTTCACTGTGCCCTGAGCCATTGCGCTCTCTCTCGTTGAGGCGATATTCGGGGCCGCGTACGCGGACCCCGGGCTGCTGCGACCGCCTGTCTTCGAGAGCCAGGCTCAGGAATCCGCGGCGCCGCTGCCAGAACTTCGCAGGCGCTATGACACGAACACGAACTTCCAGTACAACCAGAACCAGTAAACACCATCGTGCGGGCACAGCCTTCCCGGATACGTTGCGGCGTGCCGGGCCGCCGCATGGTGTTAAATGAAGCTGGTTGCAGTCGAAGTTCGTGTCCGTGTCACAGCGCCCGCGAAATTCTGGCCGCGGGCGCCGTCGGGTTTCCAGGCCCGGCCCCGGAAGGACGGGCGGTCGCCATAGCCCGGGATGCACGCCCCGTGCATCCCGATGATCGGCTTGGCAGGAGAGCACAGTGGCTCAGGGAACGGTGACGCGGTTCTACGCGGACAAGGGCTATGGGTTCATCGCCCCCGACGACGGCACACCCGACGTCTTCGTCCATCACTCCGCCATCGAGGGTGACGGCTACCACAGCCTCGAGGACAACCAGCGGGTCGAGTACACCGTCACCCGGGGCGCCAAGGGCCCGCGGGCCGAGCAGGTCCGCCCGATTTAAGGCAGCGCCCCGTACGCCAGGACACCGGCAGTATGGGAATCGCGGCCCGCGACGCCGGGCGGCCTGCCGTGAAACTGCGTGGTGGCCAGAATCCAGGGATGACAGCGCTTCCCCCGGAAGCGTTCCGGCCTGCAGGACACGGAGGCTGACTGTGACTGACTTTTACGGAATCCAGGCAGGTACGATCCCGGGCTTCGCGGAAGCTGGCGGCGGGAAATTCATGGGCGTGCAGGGCTTGCCGGACCGCACGGTGCGGAACATGGTCAAGTTCATGGACAGGCTGCGCGGCATGCACGCACAAGACGCGCTGGCGTTCGAGGTGTGCGTGCGGCACGTCGCTTCCATAATCGAGGACCAGCGCCGCGAGGAGGGTCATGCTGACCCGCGGGATGACCGAGCCCCATGACGCTCGCCATTACAGCGACTCGGTGACCCACTGCCAGCCACTCGCCTCGTCGTGCACCGCCCGCACCAGGAAGGCTCCTGCCGCGTCGGACAGTTCGGCGATGACGCGGATGAGCTGGCGATGAAGATCGTCAGGGCGGCACTCCTCATGATGTGCCCGGTGCGCGACGACCGTCACGACCGCGCCGTCCGCGCCGGCCAGCCGCACGTTGACGTTGCCGTTGTAGTCCAGGCTGGCCACCGTGATATCCCGCGCGCGGACGATCTCAGTACCCTCATCGTTCGCGACCCATACGTCGGTCACGTCCCTGCCTCCCGTCCGCTGTCGCACTCCGCGGGCTTTCCCCATCGCCGCCCGCCATTGCGCTGGGGGGCCCCGGCGGCTCGCCCGGCAGCGGGTCGCCGCTCACCAGTTCCGGCTGGCCGGTCACGGTCGCGTCGGTACCGGCCAGCAGCGCCAGCACCTCACCAACCGTGCGTTCCCGGGCGGTGGGCTCCGGCAGCGGGAGGTGCGCCTGGATGTGGTAACGGTTGCGGCGGCCGTCTTTCGCCTTGACCACATAGCCGGCCTCGACCAGGTCCGTGATGATGCCGAACGCGCTGCGTTCGGTGATGTCCAGGCTGGCCGCGATGTCGCGCAGGCGCACGCCGGGGTCATGGGCGACCAGCAGCAGAACCCGCGCGTGGATGGTCAGGAAGGCCCAGCTAGCCACGCTGACAAGTTATCAGATTCCGGAAAAGACTTGCTAGTTTCTTGGTGCCGACGTAGGTGCAGACCGGGAGAGGACGTACGGGTCGATGTCCATGGCGACCCAGCCACGCACGCTGCCCTCGTCGTTGCGCAATGCCTGGGCGCGGACCCCGGTGAGATGCCACTCACGGCCCGCGGCGTGCCAGAGCCGGAACCGCGTCTCGATCTGGTGGCCTTGGGTCACGGCTTCGCGCCATTGACGGCCGACCTGCTCGCGGTCGTCGGGGTGGACCGCTTCGAGCCATCCGCGGCCGAGCCACTGCTGCAGGCTTTGCCCGGTGAACTCCCGCCAGCTGGGCGAGTCGTCCACGACCCGGCCTTCGGCGTCGGTGATCCACACGATGCGCCCGGATGCCTCCACTAGCGCCCGGTACCGTTCTTCCTGGTCGTGCAGCGCGGCGCTGCGCTCTGACACCCGCCGTTCGAGTTCGCCGGTACGGTCGCGCAGCGCTTCGTCGCGGCCCTTGCGCTCGGTGATGTCGGTGGCGGCGCCGACCCACTCGGTGATCTGGCCTTCGTCGCCGAGCAGGGGCACCGCCCGGGACAGGGTCCAGCCGAGTGTGCCGTCGGGTCGCCGGACCCGGTGTTCCAGTTCGAAGACGCTCTTGGTTTCGACGGCGTGGCGGATGGCCGCAGTGACCCTGGCCTGGTCGTCGGGATGGATGTACTGATCGAGCCAGCCGGTGCTGGGGCGGCGGGTATCTGCCATGAAGCCCTGTCCCTCCAGGCTGCGCATCTCGGTCCAGTCGGGGCTCATCTGGTAGGTCAAGTCCCAGCTGGCGTTGATCAGTGCGCGATAGCGGTCGTCGCTATGCCGGCGCAGCCGGGCCAGTTCCAGCTGGGCGCCGATACGGGCAAGCAGCTCACGCGCGGAGAAGGGCTTGACGATGTAGTCCTGGGCGTTAGCGGCGATGGCCTGCAGGGCCGAGGCGGCGTCGCCGCGGGCGGTGAGCAGGATGACCGGTGTGGCCTGCAGCGCGGGGTTGGCCCGGATGCGGTGCAGCAGTTGCAGGCCGCCGGGATGGGTGCTGACATCGGCGAGGATGAGGTCGGCGGGCGGGCTGGCGAGGGTGTCAAGGCCTTGCCCGGTGTCGGCGGCGCGGATCTGGTAGCGGTCTGACAGCAGGCGGCACAGGTAGCGGCGCATGTCGGGGTTGTCGTCGACGACGAGCACCGCCGGGTGTTTGCCCGCTGGTACGGGCTGGGGCGGCGGCTCGTCGAGCACGGCGGCCGGGACGACATCGCCGTCGAGCCAGAGCTGGGCCTCGTCGGCGTAGGCCCGCCGGGAAAGCCTGGCGGTGGTGGCGACGCCCGGGGCGGGCGCGCGTGGGGGAGAGTGCGGCAGCCAGGGCTGGCGGTAGGGCACCCAGACGGTGAAGGTGCTCCCGGTGCCGGGGATGCTGCGGACGCGGACGCTGCCGTGGTGCAGGCCGACGATCTGGCGGACGAGGGCCAGGCCGATGCCGGCTCCTTCGCTGCTGCGGGCCCGCACTCCCTCGATCCGGTGGAACCGGGTGAACAGGTACGGGATGTCGGCGTCGGGGATGCCGACGCCGGTGTCGGTGACCGACAGCTCGACGTGGCCGGGCCGCTGTAGCAAGGCGACGGTAATTGCGCCGGTGAAGGTGTGCTTGAAAGCGTTGGATACCAGGTTCAGCACCACGGTTTCCCACATCGCCGGATCCAGCTGGACGGGCCGGTCCAGAAGCGGGCAGTCCACCCGCAGCTCGAGACCCGCCCGGTGAACGGCGGGGCGGAAGACGTCGGCCAGCCCTGAGGTGAGGGCAGCGAGGTCGGAGATCTTCTCGATGGCGGGGATGGCACGGCCTTGTTCGAGTTCGGCGTAGGCCAGCAGGCTGTTGACCAGCCGCAGCAGGCGCAGGGCGTTCCGGTGCGCCATGCGGGCCGGTTCGCCGTGCGGCCCCGGCAGGCCGATCAGCTCTTCCAGCGGCAGCAGCATGAGGGTGAGCGGATTGCGGAACTCGTGGCTGACATTGGCGAAGAACTCATCCTTGGTCCGGCTCAGCTCGGTCAGCGCGGCGAGCTTCTCGTGAGCATCGCGGCGGGCGCGGGCGGCGGCGAGCAGGGTGCGCACCTGGTCGGAGAGCAGGTCGAAGAACTGCCGGCAGGCGGCGTCGAGCGGGGTCTGCGGGCCGACCCCGGCGACGAGGACGGCGACCGGAGCCCCCCGCTGCCCGGCGGCGTTGACCGGCAGGACCATGGCGGTGCGCGGCGGCTGCGGCCACGGGCCGGCGTCCAGGCCCGGCACCCGGGTGGCGAGATCATCCAGGATCTGCGCCTCACCGCGATCCAGGGTGGCGTGCAACGGCCACACCGAGGAAGCCATCGGGGTGATCAGCGGGGCCAGCGCCGGACCGCTCCCGGGCAGGCCGGTCGCGGCGGCCAGGTGTGCGCCGCCGTCGGCGCCGACCAGGTAGATCAGCGCGAACGGCACGTCGCGAGGGCTGTCGGCCAGGATCTTCATCACCTGCTCGCAGGTGCGGATGTCCGAGTCGGCGGTGCTGTCCTCGACGGCCGTGGCGGCTAGGCGGTGCAAGATGGCAAGGCGCCGGCTGGCCTGGACCTGAGCGGTCGTGTCCACCCCGGTACCTAGCACCCCGGCCACCCGGCCGTCTTCATAGACGGGGCTGTAGCTGAACGAGAAGTACCGTTCGGGCTGGCCGCCCGCCACGTCGAGCACGAAGGGCCGGTCACCAACCAGCACGGCTGCGCCAGCGCGCGACACCTCACCGAGAATCAATTCGATGTCCCCAGCACCCTCCTGCCATCCCGGCATGGCCGGCTTGCCCAGCGCCGAAGGATGATAATCGCCGATGATGTCGCGGTAGGCGTCGTTGTAGAACTGGATGGCCGTCGGCCCCCACATGAGGTTCATCGGCATCGGATGCGTCAGCACGGTCGACAGCACGGCCCGCAGTGTCGCGGGCCAGTCCTTCACCGGTCCGAGGACGGTGGCGTTCCAGTCCATGGCGCCCATCAGCCGCCCCATGTCGCCACCGGCGCTGAAGATGGCCTCGACCGCGCGGACCGCAGCAGTGGGCAACGGCCGGCCACCGGCGATTACCTGGTTCAGGATTTCCGGGATCTCACCCAACGACACCACGAGATCCGCGTGACCAGCGGTAATAACAGCCGAGGGCATACCGAACGCGGCCGCGGTCCCCTTGTTCTGCACGATGACGTCGCCACCAGCCTCCTTGACCGCCCGGGCGCCGACCGCGCCGTCGGTCCCTGCGCCGGTGAGCATCACCGCCAGTACCCGGCCGCTCAGCGCCACAGCCGCCGAGGCGAACAACTCATCAACCTGCCCGAACGAGCCCAGCCCTTCGGCCGGGGCGACGGTCAGGGTGCCATCGGGCTCCAGCCGCACGAAAGAACGGCCCGGGCACAGGTACACCCGGCCAGGCTCCACAGCCTGCCCGTCGCTGGCCCACCCGACGGGCAGCCCTGTCGTGCGGGCCAGCCGCTTGTCCAGCTGGCTCACCCCGGGGAAGAGGTGCTGCGCTACCAGGACCGGAACGGGCAGTTCCGTGCGCAGTCCCCCGAGAATGGCCTGCAGCGCCTCGGTCCCGCCCAGCGACGCGCCGACCACCACTACCTGGTAGCGGGCTCCCGTGTCCATGCCATTCAGTCTGCCCCATCTGGCCCGGGACGGCTGGCACCCGACGGCGCCATCGCCGCCGAGCCTGCGGGCGAGCCTGTACGGCACAGCAGTGGCCGGACAGCCAGGCACTCTTCACCGAGGCGGGCACCGCGGCGATCGGCATCAGCTCCCGGCTCCACGGGCAGGCACGCCGCCTTCGCCGACCACCACGAGCTGCCGTTCACCCTGCTCAGCGACGAAGGCGGTCAGGTCCGCGGTGTCAGAGCTTGGTCAGCTTGGTGAAAGGTGACATGATCCGCACCTGACGCGAACCGAAGTCCACGACCACGGTGTCGTCCTCGGCCAGGATGACCCGGCCGAGGCCGTACTTATCGTGGGTCACCTGATCGCGAACGGCGAACTGCTCGGCAGGTGGATCCGCGGGCCGCGCATTGAAGGGACTTCCGGGCAAGGAGCGCCGGGGTCCGGCGCGGAGAGTCTTCATCACTATCAGTATGCGCCTTTCCAGCCGCAGCCACTAATTTCCCCGGGATCTGGAGGGGCCCACCGCCATGGCGGCGCCGGCGCCAGCTCCGGCTCGCATCCGTACCGGTAGCTGACCGCCCGGTCCGGGTCCGCGCCGCCCGGGCGAGCGGCCTCCTCGGAGCGGTCCGCCAGGAACAGGCCGAACATCCCCGCCCCAGCCGCCCGCCGGGCCAGGACCCCGGCCGCCTCACCGGCCCCGGCGGCGCGCAGCGCCGCGAGCAGCCGGGCGACGTCCCGCGGCCGGTCGAGGCGGGCCTGCCGGGCGGGATCCCGGTCCAGCAGCGCCCCGGCCGCGTCGTGGTCCGCGGCGTCGCGCAGCTCGGTCAGCAGCGCGCCGACGGCGCCGGGATCAGCCAGGCTGACCTGCGGGGCGTCTCTGACGGCCCGGGCAGCCAGCACGCGGGCCGCGTCGTAGTCGCCGGCCGCGCGCAGCGCCGCGAGCAGCCGGGCCACGTCCCGCAGGTCGTCCAGGTCAGCCTGCCCGCCCGGGTCGCGGTCCAGCAGCGCCCGGGCCGCGTCGCCGGCCCCGGCCGCCAGGAGCTGCTCGAGCAGCCAGGCCATGTCCCCCGGGAGGCCGAGCACGGCGCACCTGACCCGGTCGATGGGCAGCAAGATCCGGAGCGCCTCGTCGCCGCCGGCCCGGAACTGCTCCAGCCACTCGGCGACGTAAGCCAGATGGTCGTGGCCGCCCAGGTCCGCCACGCGGGTGGCCAGGGTCCGGATCGCCTCGACGTCCCCGGCCAGCCGCAGCTCGGCCACCAGCCAGGCGATGGCCTGCGGATCGTACAGGTCGACGTGGCTGGCCGGGTCGCGGGCGAGCAGGGTGCGGATCGCCTCGCCGGCGCCAGCCTGGCGGAGCTCGGTGAGCAGCCAGGCCACCGAATCCGCGGAGCCGACCTGGCCGAGGCGGGCCGGGTCGCGGTCCAGCAGCCGCCGGATCGCGTCGTCTGCCCCGGTCTCGCGCAGTTCGGCCAGCAGCGCGGCCGCCTCCCACGGGTCGTCGAGCCGGCCCTGGCCGACCGGGTCGCGGTCCAGCAGCCGCCGGACGGCGGCGTGCTGGCCGGCCAGCCGCATCGCGCGCAGCAGGTCGGCGACGGCCTGCCCGCCGTCGATGACGCAGTGCTCTGCGGCCCAGCCGGCCAGCGCCCGGGCCGCGTCGCTGGCTTCGGGCCCGGCCGCGTGCATCGCCGTCACCAGCAGACCGGTCTCTCGCAGGTCCTCCGGGTCGGCGTGCTGGGCCGGGTCGCGGGCCACCAGGGCGCGGACCGCGCCGTCGGCCCGGGCCGCGCCCAGCGCCCGCAGCAGCGCGGCCAGGTAGGGCACGTAGTCGAGCTCCGTCCGCTCGACCAGGCGGGCGCCGAACGCCTCGGCCGCGTCGCCGGCTCCAGCCGCGCCCAGTGCGATGAGCAGTCTGAGCGCGTCCCACCGCCGGCCGACGTCGGCCAGCCCGGCCAGGTCGCGGGCCAGCAGGGCCCCGATCGCGTGGCCGGCCCGGGCGGCGCGCATCACGTCGAGCAGCCGGGCAACCTCCCACGGGTCGTCCAGCCGCACCCGGCCCGCGGCCCAGTCAGCCGCACGGGCCGCGTCCCCATGGTTCACCACGCTGAGCAGGTCGATGAGCCGGGCGGCCGCGTCGGCGCTGCCCCGGCTCACCGCCGCGGTCCACAAGGCGGCGGCATGCCGGTAAAGTCCCCGATCCCGCGCCGCCTGCCCCAGCCGCGTCGCGTCTCCGGCGCCGAGGCCGGACGCGTGCGCGATCAGCGCGTCCCACAGCGCGCCCGACCCGGCCTGGTCCTGGCGGCTCCGCCGGCCGTGCTGGTCGAGAGCGCTGGCCAGCCGGTAGCCGGCGCTTCCCCCGGCCGGGACCGCCTCGAGCCCTCCGACCCCGCCACTGTCCGCGGCACAGGCCCAGACCAGCCCGGTTCCCGGATCCTCCTGCCCGGCGGCGGGCGCGCTGCTCAGCCCCATGTCCGCCTCGTTCTCCCGGCCGACGGCGGATGGCGTTCCGGGCAGGTAGCCGCCCGCCGCCCGCTCCAGCAGGGTGGCCGGCAGCGGCCCGGCGAGGCCGAACCGGCTGGCGTCCATCGCCGCGGTCAGGACCGCCCGGCCGCGCGGGTCGCCGCCGGGGCCGGCGTAGCGGCGCATCAGCCCGGGGACCCCGGCCAGGCACTGGGTGAGCCGCCCATCCGGCCCAGCCGCGGCCGCCGCGGCAGCCAGCAGCGGATCGCCGCTCCCGGCCGCCTCGGCCAGCTCGCCAGCGGTAAACCGGGCCGGCACGTCGAGGAACCCGCCGCCGTAGTTGGGGCTGATCAAGGACGGGTCGTAATGCGAGAGCTCGTCCAGCCGGGCCAGCATCCGCCCGGCCAGCCAGGCCGGGTCGCCGGCGCCTCGCCCGGCGCCGACCGCAGCGATGCAGGCATCCCATTGCCACGGCCAGATGGTCGCGACGACCAGGTGGCCGTCCTCGTCGAGCAGGTCGTCCAGGCCGCGCAGCGCGGTCGCGGCGCCGTCCGCGTCGGCGTACCGGCCCAGCTCGCCTAGCCACAGCACGGTCCCGGCCGGGATGCCCGCCTCGAGCCGGGTGGCCAGCGCCGCCGCGGTGCGCGGGTACTCCAGCGGCCACTCCGCCAACAGCTCCGCGACCGCCTCCCAGGCGGCCCGGCTGGTGCCGGTGCAGGGCCCGCCGCGGACCACCACCAGCCGGCTGCGGGCTACCGGCGGCGCCAGTATCATCCGCAGCCGCTCGTCGTGCGCCCTGCGGACGTACCGGGGCAAGGACCCGCCGCCAACCACCGGGTGCACCCCCAGTTCGTCCGGCGTCCACTGTCCAACCAGGCGGGCATCCAGTGTCATGACCCTATTGTCAGCCGTCACCGGACCGTGGTGTGGCGGGATGACCACCAGCAGCACCAGCCCGGGTCCGGGCCTGCCGCCCCGCGGCCGGCACCTCGCTGGCATTCATCGTGTCACCGCTGCTGCCAGGCCAGGATCCCGGCCCGGCAGCTTCCGTCAGACACCGGCATCGTCAGCCGGGACGCGGCATGGCGAGCGTCGTGGGCACCAGCGATCGCGATGACCGCACCGGTGCGCATGAGCTCCTCCGGTAGCCCCGGAAAGCTGGCCGCTATTCGCGGCTGACATCCGGTGCCTGATAAAAACCTATACCCGCACTGGGAAACTAGCAACTTTTTTCCGGAATCTGGTAACCAGTCACGATGGCGAGCTGGACCTTCCTGGCCCCTCACGCCCGGGCTCCCGGTGCGTCGCTCATGCACCCGGATGTACGCCTGCGCGACATCGCGGCCAGCGAAGGCAGCGCCTTCGGCCTGAGGCCGCCCTCACGACCGCGGCTGCGCCGGCATCCAGGCACGGTAAGGGCAAACTCCATCGCACCGGCATGACGGCCGCCGACTGATCGGTTCTGGTGATGGACCGATCTCAGGTAGCCCATTTCCGCCTTGGTGTGGCCAGGGTTTACTGGAGCATGATCGACCGGCTCGCCGCGCCACGGCGGGGCCCCATTACGGCCCGGCACCGTCCGGCGAGAGCTGGCACAACATGCACCATTCCGATCCGGTCTGCGCACGGCAAGGGATCCGGTGACGGCCATTGCCGGACCGCCAGCTGCCGCTATTACGCGTCCAGGGCGGCCGCGATCCGGCCGGGAGATCTTCCGTACCGCGGGGTCGGTCGCCCTCGTCGCGGCCATATTCGGTTTCGCCGTCCCGCATTTCGCGTCCTACCGCAGCGTGTGGGCCAGCATGCACGCGATGACGTGGGCCCAGGTGCTGCTCATCGCCGCGGCCGCCGCAGCCAGCATGACCTCTACCTGGATCATGATCTGCTCGGTACTGCCGTCGATACGGCTGCGCGAGGCGGCCGTGGTCAACCTCGGCTCCAACGCCGTGGCGAACACCCTGCCCGCCGGAGGGGCCCTGGCCATGGGGGTCAGCTGGGCGATGCTCTCCAGCTGGGGCATCAGCACGGCTGAGTACGTGCTCTACACCCTGGTGTCGGGAATCTGGAACGTCTTCGCCCGCCTGGGCCTGCCGGTCCTGGCCCTGGTGATCCTGGCGACGGCCAGCCGGCCCGGGGCCGGCCTGATCGCCGCCGCCGCCGCTGGCCTGGCCTTGCTCGCCGCCATGACCGCCGGGCTCGGCCTGCTCATGCGCAGCGAGTCGTCCGCGGTCCGCGCGGGCCGCGCGCTGCAGCTCGCGCTCGTGACGGCCTGCCGGGTGGCACGCCGGCCGGCGTCCTTCGACATCCCCGGATCACTGCTCGGCTTCCGCGACCGGGCCGGCGCCCGGATCGCCGCGCGAGGCTGGCGGATCACCGCCGCCACGGTAGCGAGCAACCTCACCTTGTGGCTCGTCCTGCTGGCATGCCTGCGCGGCATCGGCCTATCCCAGGCCCAGGTACCCTGGCAGACCTCCCTGGCGGCCTTCGCGTTCGTCCGGCTGCTGACGGTGCTGCCCGTTACCCCCGGCGGTCTCGGAATCACCGAACTCGGACTGATCGCCGCGCTGGCCGCCGGCGCCGGCCACCGGAATGGTGCGCAGGTGACAGCCGCCGTGCTGTTGTACCGGGCCGTCACCTACCTGCCTCCCATCCCCCTCGGGGCGATCGCCTGCCTCACCTGGCGGCACGCGCCAGCGCTTATTCACGCCAAGGTCGCCGACGCCGATCAGCCGGGCGGGAATGAGCCCGCCGGGCCTGGGCCTGGCGGGTGAGGACACACCACACCGATGAGTCTGCTGCCGGCCGGGCTGGCCTGCCTCGCCCTCCACCTCGCCGGGGCACGGACCAGTTCGTGCCCACGCCCAGGCGGATTCAGGCCGGCCGGCCTCGGGCGGCTCTAGCGAGGAGACGAGCACCACGCGCGCAGGATGACCGCACCACCCTGGCCGGGCTACGCTTGCCCTATACGGCATTCATGCGGGGGAGTGACTGTGAGCACATGCAATGCCGTGGAGAGGAAGGCGCGCATGTTCGAGGCAGGCGATATCCGGGAGTGGCGGGGCCACGACGTTGTTGACTCCGACGGTCACAAGATCGGGGAGCTGGAGGCCGTCTACGTCGACACGAGCACGGACCTGCCAGCGTTCGGCACCGTCAAGGTCGGGATGCCCACCCGGCACCGGCTGGTGTTCGTTCCCCTGGCCCAGGCGACCGTGGGTCCCGGATACCTCAAGGTCGCTTACGACAGGAAGCAAGTGAAGGATTCTCCCTCGATCAGCACCGACGGCGAGCTGCCATCGGCCGACGAAGAGGCCATCTTCAAGCACTACGGCCTGACATATCAGGCAGGCACCGGCGGTGAACGGCAACTGGCCCGCCGCTGACCAGTACGACTGAGTGGAGCATCAGATGCTTGCCTTCTTCCTCTTCCTCGTGATCGTGGCGATTGTGCTCGGCATCGTGGGTGTCGTCGTCAAGGGCCTGGTGTATTTGCTGATCATCGGCATTGTCGTGTTTCTCGGTGCCCTGCTCCTGGGTGCCCTGCGAATGCGGCGGCGGCCCGGGAAGCCTCCAGCGCGGTAATCCTTCGCCAAAGCCGGATCGCTGAGCGTGCTGTTCCTCCTCGAAGAACGCGGTGCCCTTGTTCGTCAGCGGATCCTCTAGCACCCGCACACCGTGACCCTGATCGGTCCGGGTCACATCAGTTCTCCTTTTGAGATAAGGAGCGGTGCGGGTCAGCGGCGGGTGGTCCACCGGGGCCCGGTCAGGGACCACGCGGACTCCCACGCCGCCAGCCGCCGCCAGTCGAGCACGAGCCGGCACAGCCCATAGCAGACGAGCACTGTCATCCCGGCCCCCCCGGCCACCGCGGCGCTCGCGGCCAGCGCGTTAACGATCATGGCGACCTGGCCGCCGGGAGGCGCGACCGGCTGACCCGAGCGATCCAGCCAGACCGGTATCCGGGCGCCGGCCGCCGCACCGACGATGCCGGGCGCGGTCGCGGTGGTCAGCACGCCGGATTGCTCGCTGCCCTCCGGGTCGCGCCAGCGCGCCTCAGCCTGCCCGAGTCGGGGCAGGCTGCCGTAAAACAACGGCCCAGCCTGACTCAGCACGCCCACAACCGGGCGCAGGCCGGCCGAAGCCGCGCGCTGCGACTGATACGTGTGCCCGCCAATGACGCATGCCACAGCCATGGCCACGAGGAAGGCGATGGTCAACGCCACTAGGACCGCCCCCTCGATCCTGTCAACCGGCCGCCTGAGCGTGTTCCGCCTGGCCAGCCATCGCACCAGCCGGGACATCCGGCCAGGGCGGCCCCGGACCGGTTCTGATTCGGAGGATTGCACTGCAGGACTCCTGGAAGGCACATCGCGGCCGGGCTAGTCGATGTGCCGCCGGGGTCCCGAGCGGCCGATGCAGGGCAGGAGCCGCGTCGTGAATCGCGCCAGGAGCCCAGACTGTTCACTACCAAGATAACCCCGCAAGCCGCTGATAGCGGCCTGCGCCTGCCTGGGACTTGACATCGGATGTCAGGACTGCGCGGCCGGATCCCCAGCCGGCTGGCCGACCGCGGAGCGCGTCATGACGGCAGGCTGACCGTGGCCGTTACCGGCAGCCTTGGCAGCCAGGACAGTCAGACGAGGGTGATCTGCTAGCAGGGGGCCAGTACACAAACTTGTCCGTGCGGCAGTAGATGCACAGCTCGGACCGGACCGTGTCGGGTCGTTGCTCAGGGCGCGCCGCGTTCTCGCAGGACCGCCTGAGAGCCGGATCCATCCTGAGCCTCGCCGCCTTCAACGCCGAAACCACTAGCGGCGAGGGAGCACATGGTCCGGACAGATCCAGGCGCGCTAAGTGAAACTACTGTCGCACGAATCGACGGAGGGGGCAATCCGCCCCGATCGCTGGTGATTCCCTGGACCAATCAAGATAGCGGCTGGGCGCCCGTCACATCAGCGTGCTGACAGGTCGAGAACCAGCAGCCTCATGCCGGGATGAAGCAGGCCGATCAGGCGTTCCCCGGTTCGCTGGCCGCGGGACACCGCCGAGGTCGGCCCCCGCTGTCCTGGAGGACCGGCCCTGGAGCTGACCCTGATCGCGGCGGCGGGAGTCCAGGCGGGCAGCGGCAGGCCAGTGCACGCTGGTCGCCCAGCCGAAGTGCTCGAAGATGCGAATGACGCTGGCGGAAATATCGATCTGCCGGGGATCGGCGCCATGCCTAGCGCAGGTGGGATCGGAATGGTGCATGTTGTGCCAGCTTTCGCCGAGGGAAAGCAGGGCGAGAGGCCACAAGTTGGTGGCGCGGTCGTAGCGGCGAGTAGTGAAGGGGCGGGCGCCGATCACGTGGCATAGCGAGTTGACGCTCCAGGTGACGTGCTGCAGCAAGGAGACGCGGACCAGTCCGGCCCACAGCAGGGCGGCCAGTGCGGCGTGCCAGCTACCCCCGATGGCCCAGCCCACGGCGAATGGCAGCCCGAGCGACACGACGCACAGGGCAGGGAACGCTGCTGAGATCGCCCGCAGGGCCGGGTCGGCTACCAGGTCCGGGGCATAGCGCGCGGCCGGGGTGGGGTCGTCGCGTAGCAGCCAGCCCACGTGCGCATGGGCGAGCCCGCGGAGTTGCCCGGGCAGGCTAGTTCCGTACCGGTAAGGCGAGTGCGGGTCGCCGGGCCTGTCGGCAAACGCGTGATGACGGCGGTGGATCGCGACCCAGCCGATGACGTCGCCCTCGAAGCTCATCGACCCCGCGATGGCCAGCACGACCCGCAGCACCGGCGCCGCAGTGAAGCTGCGGTGGGTAAGCAGCCGGTGGAAGCCGATGGTCACCCCGAGCCCCGTCACCAGATAGAAAGCCGCCGCGAGCAGGATGTTCGCGAGATTCAGGCCGTGGCCCCAGGCGAGCCATACCGCCAGCACCAGCCCGCCGAACGGCACGAGGACGATTGCCGCGGTCACCGCTACCCGTACCCCGCCTTCGACGGTGCGCGGCGGCGTGTCACCGTCCGGGAACGGCTCCGTACCTTCGTAGCCGGCAGTGAGCTCGTCAGTCATCGCGATCATTCTCTTTCTGGACGCGGCCGGAGCTGCCGGGAACGATGCAGCGGCCAAGCCCAGAAAATGCACGCGCAATGCGAGTATCTGCCGCGGGGTTCAGCCTTTCGCTGGCGAAACACCACGCTGGTGCCCGGGAATGAAAAACTCCGGATCCCGCCGGCAGCCCGCTATTTCTCGGGAGTACCGCTGCCGGGGTCCGGAGCAACATTTTGGATACTACCCTGCTTTTACCCCCACACCTAGCGATCTTAGCGATCGAGGCTTAATTCTGACCCGTATTTCGCGATGGCCAAGAGCCCGGGCGCGCGGGCCCTCAGCTGCGCCGTCCCCGCCCGCCACGGCCCCGGAAGCTTCCCGACGCGGCCGCGGCGCCGCGGCCGGTGGCCGAGGCGCCGTCCGCGGCCGGGACCCTGGCGAGCTTGGTCACTGGAGCGATGCGCCCGACCGGGGGACCCGCGATCGAGCGCAGCACCGGCGAACCTGGACCGGCGGTTGCGGCCTGCGGCATCACGCCCGCCTTACGCATCAGGATGCGGACCTCGGCCGCCTGCGCCGCGGTCTGCACCGTGACCACCGCACCGTCGGCGCCGTTGCGGGCCGTCCGGCCAGATCGGTGCACGTAGGCCTTGTACTCGGCCGGAGGGTCGGCGTGAATCACCAGGTCGATACCGTCCACATGGATACCGCGGGCAGCGATGTCGGTCGCCACTATGACGCGCACCTCGCCGGATCCGAACGCCGCCAGGTTACGGCTGCGAGCACCCTGGGCCAGGTTCCCATGGAGTTCTGCCGCGGGCGTCCCCGCCATGTTCAGCTGACGGGCCAGCTTCTGCGCTCCGTGTTTGGTCCTGGTGAAGATCAGCACGCGGTTGTCACCGCTGGCCAGGGTCGCGACAACCTCCACCCGGTCGGCCGGCGTAACGGTAAGCAGATGATGGATGATCTGGGCCGGCGGGGAGGCATCGTCGACGGAGTGCCGCGCCGGCTGGGTCAGGAAACGCCGGGCGAGGACGTCCACGGCGCTATCGAGGGTCGCCGAGAACAGCAGCCGCTGGCCTTCGGGCGGAGTTGCCTCAAGCAGCCGTCGCACGGCCGGCAGGAACCCCAGGTCGGCCATATGATCCGCTTCGTCGAGCACGGTGACCTCTACATCACCGAGGTGGCAGTGGTCCTGCCCGATGAGATCGGCCAGCCGCCCCGGGCAGGCCACGACTATATCGGCACGGTTACGCAGGGCGGCCACCTGCGGATTCTGCGGGGTGCCACCGAAGATGGCGGCGACGCTTAGTCCCATGGCGTCCGCCAGCGGCGCGAGGACCGCCTGGACCTGGGTGGCCAGCTCGCGGGTCGGCACCAGCACCAGGCCGCGCGGGCGGCACGCCATCGTGTAACCCCCGGCCAGCCTGGCCACGAGCGGGATGCAGAACCCGAGCGTCTTCCCGGAGCCGGTCTGGGCCCGCCCGAGAATGTCGAAGCCGGCCAGGGCGTCGGGCAGCGTAGCGGCCTGGACGGGGAACGGCACGGTGATGCCGTCCGCGCCAAGGGCGGCCACCAGGGGTGCCGGGACACCCAGATCAGCGAAGGTAACGACAGGAGCCGGAATCCGCGTGGGGCGCTGTTCGCGCCGCCGCCGGGCCGTTCGCGGCTGGCCGATAGGCCTAAGTACGGATTTTTCTGCAGGCAGAGCAGTCAAAAAAATAGTCTCCAGGACTTGAGTGGCCGCGTTGTCGAAGGCGCCACATCCGTGGAAACCAGTTCGCTCACCGGGCGACAGACGACCGGCGCGCCCCGATGGCGACGCCTGAGTGCTTGCTGGCTAGCATAGCGCACGCCATCGTGGGCGAGAGCGGTGCCCGGCCCCGTGCACCAGGGCCCGTTCGGCCTCCTGACTTTGGCCGCCACTACAGCGGCTCACTGACCCACTGCCAGCCGCGGGTCTCGTGGTATACCGCCCGCACCAGGAAGGGCCCTGCCGCGTCCGACAGCTCGGCGATGACACGGACCATCTGGCGGTGAAAGTCGTCAGGTCTGTGCTGCTGATGCGTCCTGTGGCCGGCGACCGTCACAACGGCACCGTCTCCGCCGGCCAGCCGCACCGTGACGTTGCCGTCGTAGTCCAGGCTGGCGCCCGCGATGTCGCGCGCACGGACGATTTCGGTACCTTCATCGTTCGCGACCCACACGTCTGTCACATCCATACATGCCTCCTAACGGTCTGCGGCCGCAAGCGGTCCTCACCTGAGGGTTGCCTCGTCTAGCCCGAGCAGGCGCGGCCGGAGGTAGCCGACCGCACAGCGCGGACTCCCCGGTCACGGCGGCGACGGCCCTCGGGCCGGCGGCTGGTCCTGGTAGACGCTCCGCTGCCGGGCGAGCGGCGGCGCCCCGGAGCCGTAGCCGCCCGAGTGGTTATGGCGACGGCTTAGCGGACCCCAGACCAGCAGCGACAGCAGCAGGGCGATGACGCCGGCCAGCATCACGATCACGCCCACGACGCGCAGATCAAGGCCGTGGATGAACGTTGGGGAGACGGCAAAACACAAGATCGCCCCGGCCGTGACCAAAGCGATGCCGAGGCCGGTGCTCATCACCGACCTGCAGCCCACGGGCTGGACGAGGCTGGGTCTGTTTACCGAAACCGACTCCTCAGTCAGTGATGAATTGACGTGCGGATAGCCGGTCCTGCGCGACAAATAGCATAAGGAAGAGGTGTCTCGCGAGGGTAACCGCCGTTTCTGGCCGGTACGCCTTTCCCAGTACTGGCCGGAAAGCAAAAAACTCCGGTTCCCGCACCTGCTCCCGCCATATTCGCGGGGCAAACTGCCGGGGTCCGGAGCAACATTTTTCACGATACATCTTGGCGACATCCAATGTCAACAGACCAGATCAGCCGGGCGCAAGGCCAGACGGGCAAACCGCGCACACGGCATTAAAATGAATCTGGCTCTGTCCAGCGTGCGCCCAATGCACGGAACGCGGAGCATGGTCCGGAATCCAGGGAGTCCCCCGGATTATACTCCTTTATCTGAGGCTAGTTAGCTGCCCATCTGGTGCCAGGTGAACATCGTCTGCAGCCAGTACTCGGCTGATATGAGCCGTAGGGCTTCCCGCTGACATGCTCGCGCGCCGGCTGCGGGCGGTCCTGGAGACCTATTCCGGCATCGCCGCCCTGCTCAAGGTCCGTGACCCCATCAGACAGCTCAGCGCTCATCCGGAGTCAGCCGGCCGAGATGAGTCCGTCAGGTCTGGACCCGGCGCGTTGAGGATGGGGCCTGGTCAAGCGGCAGTGCAGCGTGATGGCGGCGCTGGAAACGGCCGCCCAGCCGCACCACACCGAGGCGAACCCGGAGATGGTGAGCCGGGCGATGACGATGACGGCAACGAGGTTGACGACGCCGAAAAGGGCGACGTTGCGGTAGCCCGACACCAGCAGCGGCCCGCATACGGCCACGACATACAGCGCGATGATCAGCAAGCCGTCAGAGACCCGCAGGCCATAGGACAGGTGGTACGGGGCCAGCTTTACCCCAACCGGACCGCGGGCCATCGCGGCGAGCAGCGTCACGGCGATCACGGCCCCAACCACCGCAAAGGGCGCCATCATCTGCTTGCGCCCCCTCGTCGGCTCTACCGCGATGACAGCCAGGGGGATGAATACGGGCAGCACGACGAAGGCGATCAGCAGGTAGGCCCACAGCGCGACATGGCCGATCCCGCGCGGCACATGGCCCTGCAGCCACAGCCAGACGAGCGCCTCGATGAGCTGGTGAGCACCGAGGAGCACGGGGATCCACGCCAGCGCGATGAACTCGCGGCGCTGGCGGATATGGCGGACGGCATCGACGCCAATCGCGCAGATCAGCACGCCGCCGCCCACGTCGGCCTGAGGCGAGAAGCACACGCGGGTCTACGACCTGGGCCGCGAGTCCGGCCGGGGCTGCCGCGTCTCGCTCGCGGCCGGGCCGGTGAGAGCTTCCGTGCCGTCAACGAAGGCCCAGGCCAGGTCAGACAGGCGGCGGTTGCTGACCCTGGCGCGGTCACGCAGCAGGGCAAATGCCTGGTCCATGTCCACCCCGAGGCGCTCGGCGAGCTTGCCCTTGGCCTGCTCGATGATCACCCGGCTGTTCAGCGCGGTCTGCAGCTGCTCGTTCAGGGTGTCGCTGTGCCGCATGCTGCGCTCGTGGAGCAAGCTGATGGTGGCCACGTCGGCCAGCGCCTGGCCAACGCGGACGTCCGGGGGGGCCAGGGCGCCCGCATCGGCGCGGAACAGGTTCAGCGCGCCGATGACCTGCTCGCGCAGCCGCATCGGCAGGGCCTGCACGGCGGCGAACCCGGCGCGGCGGGCGGCTGGCGCGAACCGCGGCCAGCGCTGCGCCGCGGCAGCCAGGTCCGCGGCGGCGACGGGCCGGCCGGTCCGGAAGCAATCCAGGCAGGGACCCTGATCGTTCTGCAGCTGGAACAGCTCAAGCAGCCTGGCGGCTTCGCTGGAGGCGGCCACCACGCGCAGCTCACCGCGCGGGTCAGCCAGCAGCAGCCCGGCGGCCGAGACGTCTAGCAGCTGCACGCTGCGGTCGGTCAGCACGTGCAGGAAGTCGATCACGTCGAAGCCGGCCACCAGCGTGTCAGTCAGCTCAACGAACGTCTCCGACAGCAACTGATCGTCCATCCCCGGCTCACCCTCTCCGGAACAGGCAGCAAGATCGGCCGGTGCGCATCAGCATGCGCTGTCTCACGCCTGGCCGTCCTGGCGTGGGTCTGGGTCAGGAAGCAGCCGCAGGCGGCGCTCGACGATGTCGCGGGCCAGGTCGGACAGCCTCCGGTCATGAGCATACGCGTAGGCGCGCAGCCGGATAAATGCCTCCGCGATGCCGACGCCGAGCTGCTCGGTAAGCATCCCGGTGGCCTGATCGATCTCCGCCCGGTGCAGGGCCAGGTCCGTGGGCTGCCCGCCCGGCCCGGACCTGGCCGCGGCCTCGCCCGCCGCCTGGTCCTGGGCGTCGAGCAGCAACAAGGTCGCGGTATCGGCGAAGACCAGCGCATCACCCAGATAAGAACCGTTCAGCGGGCCGGGCCGCTCCCGGTACAGGCCCATTACCCCGGCCCTGATCACCCCTATCCGCAGCGGGAACACGAAGATCGCCGCTGCCCCGGCCTGGCGGGCCGCCGGGGTGAACACCGGCCACCGGCGGGCAGCTTCCCCCTCGCCCAGATCAGAAGCCAGCACCGGCCCCCCCGACGCAACAGCGTCCGGGCCCGGGCCCTCCCCCAGGGTCATCTGGAGCTCAGCGAGCAGCCCGCTAACCTCATCAGTCACCCGCATGAGGTGACCTGCCTCCGCCCCGCTCGCCGCGATCAGCCAGGCACCGGTGACCTCAACCGCGGCCACAGCCGCCGCGCACGCATCCGCCGCCGCTACCCGGCCGCCGCGAACAGCCGCCTGCCCCGCCACCAGGGCCCAGATCCTGGCAGGGCGGCTCCCCGTCACCCCCGCAACCCCGCCCAGCAGCCACTCACGCGCACCACTCGGCCAGGATCATGTCACCGCGACACAGGCGGGACTCCCAGCCACCTGTACAGCCCCCCGGGTGGCGCGCCCGCTTCCGCCCGATCACGCCCGGGCCTGTCTTAGGCTGTTCGCGGCTTCTTCCACGCTGGGATACACCGCGAAGACATCGATCAGGCCAGTGGCTTCCAGAATCCGGCGCACCGGCTGTTGCGGGGCTGCCAGAGGCAGGTCACCGCCGCTTCGCCGGGTCCATTTCCGCACGCGCAGCAGCACCGACAGACCGCCGTAGCCGATGCCCTCCAGGCCTGCCAGGTCCGCGATGACCGACGGCCCGCAGGCCGCCACGGCCGCGATCAGATGGGACGCGACACTGGGGGTGTCGGCCAGGTCAAACTCCCCGCGCAGGGCGACGACGGCCTGACCGTCGAAGTCCCCGATGCTGAGATCCACGCTAAGCATGGGCTTCCCTCACGATCCGGCAGCCGGGCGGGAGTCCGGGCCCGGCAGCTAACTCGCTCAAACCAGATGTCGATGGTCATCAGGCTTCCCGGATGGCTGATGGCGAATAAGCCGCCGAAGCCCAGTCACGGGCCGGTCGTAGCCGTCCGCGTCCCGGTTACCGGGTGCGCTGGCCGCGGCCGAAGTACGAGGCGGGTTTACCTGGCGTCCGCATCACTTTTCCTCCTGCTCTTCAGCGGGTCCGCGACAGCGGCCCGCGGCAACGGCGGCCGGTGAGGATGCCAGCATGCGCCTTACCGCGTGCGAGAGGGCCGCCATGTCACGCGGATAGTTAGCCACCGCTCCGGCGGCCAGCTGCTGACAGCGGCGGAGGACCGACTCTGTCAGGTGATGACGTACATCGTCTTCGCCACGCTCCGCGATTCGGGCCAGCGCGGCCTCATTGACGATGACGTCACAGAGGATATGCTCGGCCAGCACCTGGTCGCCGCGAGTCAGCAGCGCCTGCCGGTACAGCCCAGCGGCGTAACGGCGGTAAAGGTCAGCGTCCCGGCTGCGGGCTGAGCTGGTCGTCACAAAGGCATGAACAGCGCCGGTCTTACCCGATCCCAGCATCGAAAGCTCCGAGCGTCTCGGCGGCGTTGCAGTCAGCAAGCGCCATCAGCCACCGAGGTCCGGAGCGGTAACCCGACACTACCACGGGCGAGATCACGAACGCGATCGTCGCGGAGGGGCCCGGTGCTGGTCAGCACGGTAGCTTGCCCACCGCCGGCGGCTGACTCTCCGTGCCTGCTCCTCACCGTATCCAGGAAGCAAGAAACTTGCAATATATTTCTAGAATTATGATAGCATAAGGGCTGGTGGGAATGGAGCTTGTTGACTGAATACCCGCAGCGCGCATATCACCCGTGCCATCGCCCGTGTGCATCCGCACTACCACGATCAGCACCGCCGCCGACACCACACCAACTGAGTCCGGAGGCATCTCCGCATGACGGCAATCGCGCACCCCGAGCTTGAGGGGCTGGAGCGTTACAAGTTCGGCTGGGCCGACTCGGACGTGGCGGGCGAGTCCGCGCGCCGGGGTCTGTCCGAGGAGGTCGTCCGGGACATCTCGGCGCTGAAGGACGAGCCGGAGTGGATGCTGGACCTGCGGCTGAAGGGCCTGAAGCTGTTCCGCCGAAAGCCGATGCCCGGCTGGGGCGCGGATCTGACTGGCATCGATTTCGAGAACATCAAGTACTTCGTCCGCTCGACCGAGAAGCAGGCCGCCAGCTGGGACGACCTGCCTGCGGACATCAAGAGCACCTACGACCGGCTCGGCATCCCCGAAGCAGAGAAGCAGCGGCTCATCGCCGGCGTCGCCGCGCAGTACGAAAGCGAGGTCGTCTACCACACGATCCGCGAGGACCTGGAGGACAAGGGTGTCATCTTCCTGGACACCGACACCGCGCTCAAGGAGCACCCGGACCTTTTCCAGGAGTACTTCGCCACGGTCATCCCGGTGGGCGACAACAAGTTCGCCGCGCTGAACACCGCGGTCTGGTCCGGCGGCAGCTTCATCTACGTGCCGAAGGGCGTGCATGTGGACATCCCGCTGCAGGCCTACTTCCGGATCAACACCGAGAACATGGGCCAGTTCGAACGGACCCTGATCATCGTCGACGAGGGCGCCAGCGTGCACTACGTCGAGGGCTGCACCGCGCCGATCTACTCCTCCGACTCGCTGCACTCCGCGGTCGTCGAGATCATCGTCAAGGCCGGCGGTCACTGCCGCTACACCACGATCCAGAACTGGTCGAACAACGTCTACAACCTGGTCACCAAGCGGGCCGTAGCACAGGCCGGCGCGAGCATGGAGTGGATCGACGGGAACATCGGCTCCAAGGTGACGATGAAGTACCCGGCCGTCTACCTGATGGGCGAGCACGCCAGGGGAGAGACCCTGTCCGTCGCGTTCGCCGGCCAGGGCCAGCACCAGGACGCCGGCGCCAAGATGGTGCACTGCGCGCCGAACACCTCCTCCCAGATCATCTCCAAGTCCGTGGCCAGAGCCGGCGGCCGCACGTCCTACCGGGGCCTGGTCCAGGTGCAGGAGGGCGCGGCGCATTCCAAGTCCACGGTCAAGTGCGACGCGCTGCTGGTGGACACGATCAGCCGGTCCGACACCTATCCCTACGTGGACATCCGCGAGGACGACGTGGAGATGGGTCACGAGGCCAGCGTCTCCAAGATCTCCGAGGACCAGCTGTTCTACCTGATGAGCCGCGGCATGACCGAGGACGAGGCCGCGGCCACCGTCGTGCGCGGCTTCGTCGAGCCGATCGCGCGCGAACTGCCGATGGAATACGCGCTCGAGCTGAACCGGCTGATCGAGCTGCAGATGGAAGGGGCGGTCGGCTGATGACGGACCTCCAAGGGGCCCCTCGAGCCCGGCGCCCTCCTGTCCAGGCTGCACGAGCGGCAGTCCTGCGACCCCGCGGACTTCCCGGGTACAAGGTCACCGCCGGCGCAACCGGTGGCGAGCGACCCGCATACTGGAAGTGATAATGAAGCCAGCCCGCGCCGCGTCCCGGCGCTTCTTGCCCACTAGTCCCTTCGGCCCCCCATCCGCCGCTCCGCCTGCGGAGCAGTTCGCCTTGCGGGATCAGGTCACCCACGATACGTACGGCCTCGGCCGGGTCATCGGCGTCGAGCTTGACACCGCCCTACTGGTGAATTTCGGTTCGTGCCGTGTGCGGATCGTGACGCCGTGCGCCAAGCTGACCAAACTTTGATACCGCAGCGACACCCGGCGGACGCCCAACGGAGCAGCCCAGGCCGTATAACGGCTGGCCCGCGCGTACCTGCGAGGTACCGGAATCCGGTACAGGCCAGGCTGTCGCACGTCAGCCGGGGATTGCCTACTGCCGGTGGCCGTGATCTTGCCCCGTTAATGCTGTCGACTGGCTGGTGCGGGTGCAACCCCCGATGAGGAGCAAAGATGACCGCCCCGGCAGCTGAGCCCGGTTCGGCACCGACCGCCGCGCAGGGGCCGGGCGGCACGGGCGCGGCGGACGTGGCAGGCAGGCTGAGTTTCCCTGACGTGCCGCGGCTGGAACTGGATCAGCTGCTGGTACAGCTGAGGGACCGCGCTGATGATGTGCTGGCCACCCAGGGGCGCCTGCGCGCGCTGCTGCGCGCGAATGCCCTGGTGGCCGGCGAGCTGAGCGTGCCGGTGGTGCTGCGGCAGATCGTGGAGGCGGCCCGGGACCTGGTCGGCGCCCGGTATGCGGCGCTGGGCGTGCTTGGCCGCGACGGGGGGCTGGAGCAATTCGTGCACGCCAGCATGGACGACGAGCTGGTCACGAGGATCGGCGGCCTGCCTAAGGGCCGGGGGATCTTGGGCCTGCAGATCAGCGAGCCGGTCCCGATCCGGCTTGGTGACCTGTCGGCGCATCCGGCGTCGGCGGGTTTCCCGCTCGGGCATCCGCCGATGGCCGGCTTCCTCGGTGTCCCGATCCGCATCGGGGAGGAGGTCTTCGGCAACCTTTACCTCACCGAGCGCTCCGGGGGCGGCGAGTTCACCGCAGAAGATGAGGAGCTGGTGATCGCGCTCGCCGCGGCGGCCGGCGCGGCGATCGCCAACGCACGGCGGTTCGCCGAATCCGAGCAGCGCCGCCGCTGGCTGGACGCCTCCGGCGACCTGGTCCCGCTGCTGCTGCTGTCTGGCAAAGCGGGACAGCACGCGCTGATCACTCAGCACGCCGCGGCCGCCGCGGCGGCGGACTTCGCCGCGCTGGCCGTGCCCTTCGGCGCGGACGAGGTCATCGTCACAGGCGTCGCCGGTGCGCTCGTCGCGGGCATGATGAGCCGGACGGCGCCGCTGGCCGGCTCGCTGGCCGGGCAGGCGATCAGCACCGGCAAGCCCCACCTGGTCACCGGCGAGCGCGGTAAAGCGGCCGCCGCGGAGCTGGGTGCCGATACCGGCCCGCTGATCGTCGTGCCGCTGGCAACAGGCGAGCAGGTCCGCGGCGCGCTGCTGCTGGGCAGGCTAGCCATACGCCCCGGATTCACTGACACAGACCTGGACATGGCCGCCTCCTTCGCCGGCCACGCCGCGGTGGCCATGGAACTCGCCCGGACCCGCGCCGACCAGATCACCCTGGCCCAGGCAGAAGACCACGACCGGATCGCGGGCGACCTGCACGACCATGTCATCCAGGAGCTGTTCGCCCTCGGCATGAGGCTGCAGGGCCGCGCGGGCCGCAGCGACCCCGCCACCGCGGAGCGGGTCAACGGCTACGTCGATACTCTTGACGAGGTCATCAAGAAGATCCGCAGCAGCATCTTCGGGCTCCACCAGCCCCCCCGGGCCCCCGCCAGCCTGCCCGCGCGCCTGATGGAGATCATCGAGGAGCACACCGCGCAGCTCGGCTTCACCGCCAGCGTCAGCTTCGCCGGCCTGCTGGACCCCGGCCCGGGCGAGACACTAGCGCACGACATCCTGGCGGTCACCCGCGAAGCCCTGTCCAACTGCGCCCGCCACGCCCACGCCACCGCCATCAGCATCTCCCTGGTGCTGCAGCACGAGCTGATTACCCTCGACATCACCGACAACGGCCGCGGCCTGGGCACACCCACCAGGTCCAGCGGCCTTTCCAGCATGCGCCGCCGCGCCGGATGCAACGGCGGTACCTTCCAGCTCACCACCCCCGCCGGCGGTGGCACCCGCCTGACCTGGACCGCCCGCACCGCTGCTTAAGGCCTGGCAATTGCCGCACGTCCGCGCGGCCCACGTCCTCGATGATCTGAGCCAGGGTCCGCGACGAGCCGCCGCCTGGTCTACGGTGGTTACATGTCCCGTCCTTCCGGTTTGGCGGGGGGATGGGACCTAGGCCCCGCCGGACGCTCTCACGCCTCGGCGGGGCCGCTGTCGTAACGGGGCAGGTCCGGCGTGCGGGCATGCGAGATGGGGCGACCAGGGTCCGTGCGTGGGCGGGTGGTTTGCCGCAGGGCGATGGCAACGATGAACGGCCAGCAGGTCTCGGTCGATAGGAACAGGCGCTCAGCTAGGCCCAGGCCGCTGCCGCCCTGGGTTTCGATGACGAGCCAGCCGAGCAGGGCAATGAAAACGGCAGTCACGACGGCACAGCCGTAACTGCTCAGGATCAGCGGCCGCGGCGCGCGCCGGGCCACGAAGGCAGGCCAGACCGCGAGTGCGACCGCGCCGAGCGAAGTCCAGGCGAGGTGCTGCGGAGTCGAGCCACGAGCGGGTTCGGGAGATACGGCGATGCCGATGCTGGACAGGCCCGCGACGGCGAGCAGGATGCGGGCGGGCGCCCGGACGCTGGCCAGGCCCGCGGCAGTCACGAGCTGACACCCGCCCACCAGGAACAAGGCCCCCGTCATGATCCACCGATCGGTTCCGGCGTGGCCAGCCAGTACGCTGACCGTCTTCCGGATAGGGCTGTAGGAGGCCGGCTGGACCGCGTCGGCGACCAGCCAGCCCACGGTCGCCAAGACGGGCGACAGGGCGGCCGAGACCACCGTCCACCCCGGAACCGGATGGCGCGGGCGCCTCGGCCACGTCGCCGAACTCGCCAGCCGGCGCACATGCCGCTGGGCGCCCCCCGCCAGCGGAAGCTCCGCGAGCCTGCCCGGCCAGTCTCGGGTGCCGATGTTGAGGGCCAGGGTGCCGACCGCGCGCCGGGCCGGGCGGAAAGTACCCGAAGGGGCCGGGCCAGGGCGGACATGGTCGTTCCGGGATGGGGTGCGCGCGGGGTCTGGGCGCGCGGGCTGGGTCATGGTACCTCCAGCAGTCACGGTCCGCTGCCAGGCGCGCTGCTAGCCCACGGCCAGAATAACCGTTACGGGACTGGGGCGGACAAGCTGGGGTCCTGTGACTGCCGCCTCCTGGAGGCAGCAGGCCATGGGCATCCTCGTCGCCCAGCAGCACTGCACCCCCCGGGCA
>Ga0208324_1000233_pt1 | contig 29064 bp, 31 predicted proteins | sample Sb_taG_2_FD_187707 | JGI IMG/M metagenome (GOLD analysis project Ga0208324, IMG submission 187707) | Peat soil microbial communities from Weissenstadt, Germany - Sb_50d_5_LS metaG (SPAdes) (version 2) | ecosystem: Environmental > Terrestrial > Soil > Wetlands > Peat | place: Germany... | reverse complement strand
CGGGCCGGCGGCCGGCCGCCGCACGTGACCGGCGTGCGCTCTGACTGCGGTGACCTGGCCGCGGACCTGGTCATCGACGCCACCGGCCGCCGCTCGCCGGTCGATGACTGGCTGACCCAGGCCGGTGCCCGGGCCACCGCCACCTGGCGGGCCGAGTGCGGGATCGCCTATTTCAGCCGCCACTACCGGGTCCGCCCCGGCGCCGGCCTGCCCGCCCCGCTGGTCACGCGGATCGTCATGGCGCTGGATGAGTTCCTGGCCGGCAAATGGGGCGGCGACAACGGCGCGGTACAGCTGGTGGTGGCGCCGTTGGCCGCCGACCACCGGTTCCGGACGGCCCGGGACCCGCAGGTGTTCACCGCCGTCCTGCGGACCATCCCCGCCTACGCGGCCTGGCTGGAGGTGATGGACCCGATCACCGGCGTGTTCCCGATGGCCGGGCTGCACAACACCCTGCGGCGCCTCGTGGCCGGCGGGACTCCCGTCGCCACCGGCCTGCACGCGATCGGCGACTCGGTCTGCACCACCAACCCGACCCTCGGCCGTGGCCTGGCCCTGGCCCTGACCGGCGCCGCCGACCTGACCGACACCATCGCCGAGCACCCCGCCGATCCCGCCGCGCAGGCCCTCGCCCTGGACCGCCTCGTCGGCGCGCACGTGGTGCCCTTCTACCAGGATCAGGCCACGATCGACGCCGGCCGGCTGGCGATGATGCGGCACACCATCTTCGGCGCGCCAGCCCCGCCGCCATCCCAGACTCCCGGCCGGGTCACCTATTCCCAGCTGCGCGCGGCCGCGCCCTACGACCCGATCGCCTTCCGCGCGTTCTGGACGATCAACGGGATGATCTGCCCGCCCGAGCAGGTCTACACCGACCCAGACGTCATAGCGTGTACGCAGGAAACGCTCGGGCGGCACGGCGCCGGGCCGCCCGTCACCCAGCCCACTCGCGAGCAGCTCCTCACCGCCCTCACCCGGTAGAGGCCTCCATCCTGGCTCACCTAACCACATGGCAACGATGCAACCTTCCCAACCACGGTTAAGGCCACCTGGCGACTGCCCAGACGGGAACATAGCGTCCGCATCTGTGCGCCGATCGTCCGCCCCGGTGGCAGCTACGAAACCGCACCGCAGGCGGATATCGCGTGGAGCGCCAGACACAGTGCGTCACCGTACGTATTCGGGCGCGCTGCCCATTTGCGCCGGTGAACCGGCTGCTCGCTTGGGCACGCATATAACGGCGGAGCACGCAAGCTATCGGGCGCCGGATGCTGGGCGAGGACGAGGACTGCCCCCGACACGCAGCGCTCGGCCCGTAATCTCGCCGAAGACCTGTGCGCGCTTGAACAAGTCCAGCCAGGCGCGTCCGGTTCGGTGACGACCGCATAACCTGGCCTGCGCGCGGCTTGCGTCCTCGCTGGCAGCTGCGCGTCAGCGAGGGGAAAGACGGCAAGTATCGCCCCACGCGCCATGACCTGAGGCTAACGACTGTTCGCCAAGCCGGGCGAGGAGCCAGGTCCCGGCACATGATCGCCGCCGAGGGACTGGTCGCGGTCGGCCGCATGATCGTGGCCCATCACCGCAGTGACGGCGCCGCGACCAACCACGAAATTGCCAGGGTGACTGCGGCGCTGCAGCACCTGACGGTCAGGGACGATGACTTGGCCCATAGATCCCGTGCACCGATAGCTGTGGATCCTACGGTTCGGCGGGCGGCAGCCCGGGCACGTAGCGACGCCCGCGTCCCTGCTGGCCTTGGCGAGCTGGCAACCTGGCAACCTGGTCACGGATCAATGCATACCCGGCCGACCCGTGATGGGAAGCGACAGCACGGTCTGCGGAGTGTGAGGGGCAGCGCGGTCCCGATAGCCGGGACCAGGACCGGCAGGCCTGACCCAAGGAGCCCGGAGTACGACCCGGAGTTCGCCGCCCAGGTCGAGTGGGAGGAGCACAGCTCCGACAGGGACGGACCAGAACTGGAACAGGGTCATGAGAGCAGCGCACGCTGGATGTTTTCTCGCCTTAGCGCACAACTTGGCTGCCAAATACACTGCCACAGCCTAACGATCGCCATCCCGAGATTGACCATCGAACTGGAGCCTAGCCGGGTCCAGGTCTGCCCAACCTGTTCGCCGACGTGCGGCGCTGCCGCATCGGAGAGTTGGGAGCCAACTTCTGCAGCATGGTACAGAGATTAGATCGGGAGACTCCCAGACTGAAACTAGGAGACTATGGAGGTGCCTGGTCTCGGAGAAGCACGGCCAGGGACCAGATCTTATACTTGGCAGGAGCAGTGTCTTTGTAGCTTTAGGTGAGAACGCATGCAACGTCGAAGCCTGGCCGTGCACCGGACGATAGTTGTTGTGGACATCGAGGGGTTCGGGGATCCGTGCCGTACTGACCAAAATCAGGTTGCGGTTCGTACCGGCTTGTACAAGGTAATGCAGGATGCGTTTCATCAAGCAGGAATCCCTTGGGCAAAGGATAGTCACGAGGACCGGGGCGACGGTATATTCATTCTTATTTCTGGCGACATACCTAAGATCCTTTTTGTGGAATCACTGCCCACCGCTCTGGTTATGGCATTGGGTGAACATAATGCCTCGCATCCCCAGGAAGAGCAGATTCGGCTACGAATGGTGCTTCACGCGGGAGAGGTCAATTATGATGAGCATGGGGCAACAGCGAGATCCATTAATCTGGCGTTCCGGCTACTGGAGTCCGAGGAACTCAAGACCTCTCTAGCCAACTCTGCAGGCCCTTTGGCCTTTATCATCTCGTCACGGTTCTACCATGAGGTGGTGCGGGATAATGCAGCGGACGCCGCCGCGTACCGCCGTATTCGGGTCCATGTAAAGGAAACCTATGCTGTCGGATGGATATATCCTCCGGAACGGATCATACCTGCAAATGAACCGACAATTAAGGGTGGAGCCACTATCGTTAGGTCGCCGCTCGCGCGACTGCACCTTGCCTACACAAGCGCGTTGACTAAGCCGATTACCTTGGCCGACGAGTTCGGCGACCTGCAGATTCCGACACTTAGAGATGGTTATATCGATCATCGAATTCGCATTGCCAAGCTGAATGTCTCGTCGGAACCGGCTCGTGAATCCTGGTGGGACAATATCCCAATCGATGATAGTGCTCTTGACTTTTTCGTACGTTATCTGAACTCGCCCGAAGCCCTAAAGGCGCCGCTACTCTTGCTGGGGCATCCGGGATCTGGCAAGTCAGTATTGACTCGTATTCTGGCTGCCCGCTTGTCGGTAAGCGGATTCCTGCCCCTCCGAGTTGAGTTGCGACAGGTGCCTGCTGAACTCGATCTGCAAGATCAGATTGAGTTCGCAGTACGCAACACCATCGGAGAACGGCTTTCGTGGTCAAAGCTTGCCGAATCCGGCAGCGGAACGTTGCGAGTAGTAATGTTCGATGGGCTTGATGAGTTGCTACAAGTGACTGGGCTATTGTGGAGTGACTTTCTAAGTCGCGTGCAAGCCTTTCAGGACCGAGAAGATACTCAAAAACGACCACTCGCGGTGATAGTTACCAGCCGGACCGCAGTCGCCGATCGCGCTCAGATTCCTCAGGGTACTACAGCGGTGCGGCTGGAACCTTTTAGCGATGATCAGGTAGCCGCGTGGCTAAACGCATGGGAGCGCTCTAATCGCGTAGAGCTGGAAGCGCGCGGCATGGTCCCACTACCTGCCCACATAGCCTTGAACCATAGACAACTCGCCGAACAACCTCTCCTGCTTCTGATGCTCGCTCTCTACGACGCTGAGACTAATACCCTTCAGGAAAAGCGTGCAGAAATCGGCCAAACAGAGCTGTACGGGAGGCTACTCAAAGAATTCGCCCGCCGGGAAGTGAGCAAACACACTGGAGTATTGCCTGAGCCGAAAATGGAATTTGCGGCGGAGGCTGAGCTTAGACGGCTTTCCGTGGTGGCATTCGCTATGTTCAACAGGCGCAGCCAATGGGTATCTGAGTCTGATCTAGACCACGACCTGTCAGTGCTGCTGGGCAAGAACGGCGACGTACACAGCCGCGAAGGTGAACGAGCTCAGCTCACTGCCGCTCAAGTGGCCATCAGTCGCTTTTTCTTCATTCATACGGCGCAAGCTACACGTGGCGATCGCCAGCAGCAGACCTACGAATTTCTTCATGCCACATTCGGCGAGTTTCTTGTAGCCCGCCTAGTGAGCCAAGTGCTCAATGAGATGCTTGTAGAACAAACGCCAACCGCCCGCACGCCGAGAAGTGAACCCAGCGATGAACTGCTGCACGCACTCCTCTCATTCGCCGCGCTGACTGCCAGCGGTCCAGTGGTGTCGTTCCTTGGTGATTTGATTCGCGATTTGCATCGCGGACAACGTGAGGCGCTCACTGATCTGCTTCTCCGGCTACACGCTCAGTCGCTCTACCAGCGTAGCGAGTCCGTTTACAGCGATTATGAACCGCTCTTGCTAACGGCGACTACGCGGTACGCCGCCTGGAGCGCCAACCTCATCGTGCTGGCTGTGCTTTCCACTGACGAGATTACCACCGCTGAGCTCTTTCCACAGGAACGTGAATCAGGTCTAGCCTGGCGCAACCACGCGTTGATGTGGCGTTCGCAGCTTGCGGGTCGCGGTTGGGAAGGCTTGTTCGAGACGATTGCATTGAAACGGACCTGGGATGGCCAGCGTAGAGGGGTACTTCTCTGGCGGAATGATGGAACATTCACTCCACCGCCTGTCGACACCCACTGGATTTACACCCTGGTACTCGGCCTAGGCGGCACAGGCCTCGGCCCCGCCGAGCGCCAGAAAATATTCTCTGATCAAGCTCATAATTCACTCTTGATGCAGCTTAAGACGAATTTCATATGTAATATGGCTGACGACATGATGAGTCATGGCTCTCTCCCGATAACTTCTTCGTTTCCTGCAGTCTCTAATGTTTTCGTCGTGGTGGAGGAGGGCCGCCCTGTAACCACCACACATGCATTGGTTGCAGCTCTCATGGCACCGTATCGGCCTCACGATGCAGCCGGTAGGGCTTACCATGATCTTGCTACCGTGGCAACTGAACTAGCCAGGACCCCCAGCACGGAGCCTGATCGTGATGCTTACGTTAAGATTGCCTTTGCGGTGCTTATTACGGCTGCAGAAAATGGCGCCCTATCCCCTGAGGTCCTCGAACCTCTTCTTGAGGCTATTGACGATCGGTTTGTCGGCGATACGGAATTTACAAATCAGTTGGCTCGCCTTGACGACCTGCGTACTCGCGGTCATTCGTTCGACGATCGCAACGAGGCGACATAGAATATAACCTAATTTGCGTTTCTGGAAATGCCAGAGAATACCGGGTTCGATAAATCAGGAGCCGCTAACCGACGCCGACGCCAACGCCAACGCCAACGCTAGCCTACCCAGTGAATCGCAGACAGCGGATAAATATGGTCAGGCCATGATAGTCGCTCGTCCATCTGCCATCACTCTTGCCCGCCACCTCACTAAAGACTCAGGAACGAGACCGACATAAACTTCGGGTTGGCGAAGCCCGCGCAACTTCTAGCAGAAGATCTTGTCCATGACCTCTGCGCCCTGGGTGAGCGCCGGCCGGATCTCGTGACGGTAGACCGACTCGGTGGTGGTCGAGCGGTCGTGGCCGACCAGCAACGCGGTGTTCTCCACGGAGACGCCGTTCGCGGATAGGACCGACACGAAGGTGTGCCTCATCTCCCGGGGCACCCAGTCCTCGCCGAGGCCTGCCTTCCTGGTGATGATGCGGAAGGCGCGCTTCACGTTGTCGGCAGTCAGGGGGGTGCCCATTCTGGACGCGAAGACCAGACCGTGATCCTGCCAGAGTTCTCCGGCCCTGAGCTGGTCTCTGTCCTGAAGCTCCCTGTGCTGCCGCAATGCTTCTACGCAGCGCCGCGGCAAGGCGAGGGTCCGCCGTGACTTCTCGGTCTTCGTATCGCCGCCATACCGCTCCGAGCGCCAGACGTAGATCGCATAGCGGTCGTCACCCGAGTTCGCGGCACCGAATCCGGCCGTGGTGACGGGCTGCCACCCGGTGACATCGTCGACCCAGGTGACCACGTGATCCCAGCGGAGCGCGCGGGCTTCCTCGGTGCGGATGCCGACCAGCAGGCTCAACGTGACGTACGCGTGCCAGCGGGTCCGCTCCGCCGCGGCCAGCAAGGCCTTCGCCTGCTCCAGGGTGAAGCTCTTGGACGGCCGTCCGGTGCGGCCGCGGGGCGACTTCACCAGGGCCGCGACGTTACGCCCGACCAGGTCGTTGGACTCGGCGTGCCGGATGGCCCGCTCCAGCGAGTTGCGGGTGATCTGGAGGGACCGGGTGGAGTAGCGGGTCACCAGCTGGCCGAGCGCCGACCGGACGTCGCCGGCGGACAGGTCGCGCAGTGGCCTGGCGCCGATCATCTCCACCACCGGGGCCAGCAGGCCCTCGTAGAGGGTGCGGGTCCGCTCAGAGGTGCCGTCCAGCCCCTCGCGCAGCCAGTCCTCGACGGCCTGCCGCACCGTGTAGGTGCTCGAGGACCTGACCGCTGCGTTCAGTTCCTGGTGCAGCGCCTTGAGCCTGTCCCGGACATCCTGCTTGGTTTTGCCGAAGACCTTGCGCCGGATTCGCTTCCCGTCAGGCCCGTAGCCGAGCGAGATCGAACCCACGTACCGGTTCTTCGCTGTAGCGAAGTAGATCGCGTCCTCGCCGTGCCCCCGACGCCGAGATGTGGTCTCGGTCATAGCAGGAGCGTAACACTTTGGCTCCCCGTTTGGCTCCCCGCGACACGCTCTGCTTGACCTCTGGGCCGCTGACCTGCGCCCCGACCGCGACTCGAACGCGGGACCTACTGCTTAGGAGGCAGTCGCTCTATCCGCTGAGCTATCGGGGCCCGACGTAAGCCTACCGGCGATCAAGGCCGATCGCGGCCTTCACCAGGTCGTCCGGCCGGGCCGGGCCCGGGTCACGACCTCGGCCACGTAGCGGACAAGGGATCTGGACGCGGCCGGCGTCGCTCAGGTGACGAGAACGAACCGGGCGCAAACCTTAGCCAGACCTGAACGTCTTCAAGGACAGGTCCTAGTAACTAGCCGGGCATGATCTATAGCAGAGTCCTTGCTCTGTACGTGGCCAACGTCCCTGCCGCGGCCGCGTGGGCGGCGTCGAAGGGTCCGCGTCGATAAGGCAACCCTGCAGCCTTATTCGCGCGGACCCTGGCGTCTGGCGGGCCGGGTTAGCGCGGCGTGCTCTGGTCCGGGCGGAACGCGGGCCCGTGACCGGGCACGATGAGCGTGGCGAAGGACAGCAGGCGGGACCGGCTGGCGTGCAGCGCGGCGGCGTCGGCGGCGAGCGGGTCCTCGGGGGGACCATCCGCGCCCCACCAGGCGTGCGTGCACGCGACCACGTCGGTGGCGGTGGAGGCCAGGGTGGAGATGTCCTCGTCGGTGTGGCCGGGGGTGCGGAGCAGCCGGACCGAGGGGGCGAGTTCCAGGCCGTCGGCGTCGCGGTCGACCCAGCGGTCGCCTACGTACATGGCCCAGTGATCGTGGATCCTGGCCGCGGGGAACAGGGCAGCGTTGACCGTGTGATCGGGATGGTGGTGGCTGAACACCACGTCGGTCACGTCCCCGGCGCCCGGGCCGTGCTCGGCCAGCGCGGCGAGCAGGGCGTCGCGGGAGGCCACCATGCCCGGGTCCACGACGATGACCGCGTCGCCGTCCATGATCAGGGTAACCGTGCCGGCCACCCGCTCGTCGTCGCCGTCGCGGCCGGCGTATCCCTCGTGCAGCACGTATAGCGAGGCGGATCCGCCCGGCGCGATGTTCAGGTCAGTCACGAAGCTGACCTTACTCATCTAGGGCAGGCGAAACGGGAGGGACAGGCCGTCCAGGGCGTGCGCGCACAGATCGTCTTCACGGTCGGCCGGGAGCGCGGCGATGATCCTGGTCACCAGATCGCGCAAGCGCTTGATGTTGGCGGCGAACACCTCGAACACCTCGGCCTGGGTGACGCCCTCGCCTTCCTCCACTCCGGCGTCGGTGTCGGTGACGAGCGCCAGCGGCACGTAGCAGAGCGCCAGCTCGCGAGCCAGGACCGCTTCGGGGTGACCGGTCATCCCGACCAGGGTCCAGCCCTGGGCGGCGAACCACAGCGATTCGGCGCGGGTGGAGAACCTCGGCCCCTCGATGACCACCAGCGTCCCGGAGCCTGCGGGAATCCAGCCGTAGTCCCGGGCGGTCTCGATCGCGACCGGGCGCAGGGATGGGCAATAGGGATCGGCGAACGCAACGTGGCAGGCGCCCTCGTCGAAATAGGTCTGCTCGCGGCTCCTGGTGCGGTCCACCAGCTGATCGGGGATGACCAGGGTGCCCGGCCCGTAGGAGAGGGTCAGCGAACCCACCGCGCTGGGTGCGAGCACCCGCCGTACGCCGACTGAGCGCAGCGCCCACATGTTCGCGCGGTAGGGAATCTTGTGCGCCGGGAACCGGTGGTCACGGCCGTGCCGGGGCAGGAACGCGACCCGCTTCCCGGCCACTTCCCCCACCATGATCGGGTCGCTCGGCGGGCCGAACGGGGTGTCGATCTTGACCTCTTCGGCGGCGTCGAGGAACTCGTAGAAGCCCGAGCCGCCCACGACCGCGATACTGGCCAGGTCGGCCATGCCGGTCAGGCGACCTTCTCGCTGGACTTGGCCGAACTCCCCGCGGTCTCGGACTTCTTGGCGGTCGTCTTGTCCGCCGACCCGTCACCGCCCGAAGTGGTGGGCGCCGACTCGCTGGGCTGCTTGTCCTTCTTGGCGTCCGAGGCCGAGACAGAGCCATTCCGGCTGTCCGTGCGGTAGAAGCCCGATCCCTTGAACACAATCCCGACCGGGGAGAACACCTTCCGGAGCCGGCCGCCGCAGGCGGCGCACATGCTCAGCGGCTCGTCGGTGAACTTCTGCACCGCCTCGAGCTGGTCACCACAGTCGGTGCAGGTGTACTGATATGTGGGCACGGACCCTCCTTCACGCGGGCCTCAGGTTAGCACTCGCGGTTATGGACTGCTAAGCATATCTAACCGCGCAGGCACGTCTTAGATTCCGTATCCGTAGTTGGATGGGGAAGAAGGGCCGGGGCGGGATGGGGAGGAAGGGCCCGGGCGGGGTGAGGAAGGCGAGCCGGGGCGGGACGGGGAAGGAGGAGAGCCGTCGGCCTGGGACGGCAGCCAGGTGATCCCCGACCCAGGGCGGACCGCCGCGCGGACCGGCGTATCGTGCGATTCGGCCGGCACGTGTCTGAGGAGTTCGTCGTCGTACACCAGCGCGATCACCGGGATCAGCGGCCCGACCCGGGCCAGCGCGCGATCGTAACTGCCCCCGCCGCGCCCCAGCCGGTGGCCCGCGCGGTCCACGGCCAGCGCGGGAGCCAGTACCACGTCGGCCCGGGCCACTGCCTGCACCCCGCGGGGCGGCTCCCCCGGTTCGCGCAGCCCGCGGGGCCCGGAGACGAGCGAATCCGGGCCCTCGTAGGAGGCCCAGTCCAGGTCCCCGTCCGGGCGCAGCAGCGGCAGCAGTACGTACGTGCCGCGCTTCCACAGCGCGTAGACCAGCCCGCGGGTGTCCGGCTCGGCCCCCACCGAGTAGTACGCGGCCACGGTCCCGGCCATCTGCAGCGCGGGCAGGTCCAGCAGCGCGTCCCTGATCAGCCGGCCCGCGTCGCGGCGCTGCTCGGCGGCGAGGCCGGACCTGGCCGCCAGCAGCCGTGCGCGCAGGTCAGCCTTGTCCTCTTGCACCCCGGGCACCTGGCCACCGTACCGCGAGCCAACGGGCGCGGTGCCGCCTGGACTCCCCCGCGAGCCAAAAGGGCGCGGCGCCGACTGGACTCCCCCGCGAGCCAAAGGGCGCCGCCGCCGACTGGACTCTGTTTTCCCCACGGACCCACCCCAGGGGCGGCGAAGGAGCGACGAAGGAAGGAGGCGGGTCAAGAGGCGCCCGGAGGCGAGCGGGACAACACTGCGCCTGGAGGCGAGCCGGGCAGCAGAGCGGGCGGGACCAGCACAGCCAGGGATTCGCTAGTGTTCTGACATGGGTGATGTCACCAAGGCCGTGATTCCCGCGGCCGGCCTGGGCACCAGGTTCCTGCCCGCGACCAAGGCGACGCCGAAGGAAATGCTGCCGGTGGTCGACAAGCCGGCCATCCAGTACGTCGTCGAGGAGGCCGTCGCGGCGGGCCTGGACGACGTGCTGCTCATCACCGGCCGCAGCAAGCGCTCCATCGAGGATCACTTCGACCGGGCCTACGAGCTCGAGGAGGCGCTGGCCGCCAAGGAAGAGTACGAACGGCTGTCCCAGGTCCGCGAGTCCAGCGAACTGGCCGCCGTGCACTACGTGCGGCAGGGCGACCCGAAGGGGCTCGGCCACGCCGTGCTCTGCGCCGACCGGCACGTCGGCGCAGAGCCGTTCGCGGTGCTGCTCGGCGATGACCTCATCGACAGCCGCGACCCGCTGCTGACCAGGATGATCGAGGTGCGCGAGCAGTACGGCGGCAGCGTCGTGGCGCTGATGGAGGTCGACCCGGAGCAGGTCTCGCAGTACGGGTGCGCGGCCATCACGCCGACCGCCGAGCGGGACGTGGTCACGGTCACCGACCTGGTCGAGAAGCCGGTGCCTGGCTCGGCGCCGAGCAACTGGATCCTGATCGGCCGGTACGTGTGCGACCCGGCGGTCTTCGCCGTGCTGCGGCAGACCCCGCCCGGCCGGGGCGGGGAGATCCAGCTCACCGACGCGCTGCTGACCCTGGCCAGGACGAGCCCAGGCGAGGGCGGCGGTGTACACGGAGTGCTGTTCCACGGCCGCCGCTACGACACCGGCAACAAGCTGGACTACCTGCGTACGCTGGTCCGGTTCGCCTGCGAGCGCTCCGACCTGGCCGAGGAGATCGTGCCCTGGCTGCGCAAGTACCTGGACAGCCTCCGGTGAGCGAGCCAGAGGGGCGCGACGATGCCGCCTGGGCTCCCCGTGAGCCAAAGGACGCGGCGCCGACTGGACTGACGAGCGAGGAACGAGCGAGGAGGGAAGGAGGCGCGTCAAGAGCGCCCGGAGGCGAGTGGGGGGAAAAAGACAGCGAGACACTGACCTCGGTCGAGGAGCACCTGGCCGACATCCTCGGCACGATCCGCCCGCTGGCGCCCACCGAGCTCAGCCTGGGCGACGCGCACGGGCTGATCCTGGCCGAGGACGTGACGGCCGCCAGCCCGCTGCCGTCGTTCGACAACTCAGCGATGGACGGCTACGCGGTCCGGGTCGAGGACGTCGCTGCCGCGTCGGAAGAGGACCCGGTCACGCTGCCGGTGGTGGCCGAGGTGGCGGCGGGTGACACCGGGGCGTACGCGCTGCCGCCGGGCACCAGCATCCGGATCATGACCGGCGCGATGCTGCCGCACGGGACCGAGGCCGTGGTGCCGGTCGAGATGACCGACGGAGGGCGGGCCCGGGTCGCGATCCGCGCGAAGGTGGACTTCGGTCATTCGGTGCGGCTGGCCGGCGGGGACGCCAAGGCCGGCGAGGTCCTCGTCACGGCGGGCACCAGGCTGCGGCCGATGCACATCGCGGTGATCGCCGCCGCCGGGCGGGGCACGGTCCTGGTCCGGCCGCGACCGCGGGTGGTGGTGCTGTCCACGGGCAGCGAGCTCGCCGAGCCGGGTACGCCGATCATCCCAGGCCGGATCTGGGACTCCAACAGCTTCATGATCGCCGCCGCGGCCCGCGAGGCGGGCTGCCTGGCCTACCGGCAGGCGATCGTGCCCGACAACCCCGAGCAGGTCCTGCCCGCGATCGAGGACCAGCTGGCCCGGGCCGACCTGCTGATCACCACCGGCGGGGTCAGCATGGGCGGCGAACACGACGTGGTCAAGGCCGCGCTGCGGCAGCTCGGCACCATCGAGTTCCGCAAGGTCGCGATGCAGCCGGGGATGCCGCAGGGGTTCGGCACCGTGGCGCTGCCCGCCTCCGCCGCTCCCGAGCGTGAGCGCCGCGGGGGCCTGCTGAGCCGGCTAGCGGACCGCGGCGAGGTGGCGGAAACCGCGGTCCGGGCCGGCGAGCACGACCGCGTGCCCATCTTCACCCTGCCCGGCAACCCGGTCAGCGCCTTTGTGTCGTTCCAGATCTTCGTCCGGCCCGCCCTCGGCGCCCTGCAGGCCTACGACGGGCTGGGCCTGGAGACGATCCGGGCCGAGCTGACCGGGCCGCTGCGCTCGCCGCCGGGCCGGCGTTCGTTCATGCGGGGGGTGCTGGACCGCCCGGCCGGGCGGGTCGTCCCGCTGAGCGGCCAGGGATCGCACCAGGTGGCGGCGCTCGGCAAGGCCAACGCGCTGATCATCGTGCCGGAATGGGCGGCGCAGATGGCCGCGGGCGAAACGGCCGACGTCCTGGTCCTGCCCTGACTTCCCCGCGAGCCAAAGGGGCGCGGCGTTGCCTGGACTGAGGAGCGACGAAGGAGCGACGAGGGAAGGCGACGCCTTAAGAGCGCCCCGGAGGCGAGCGGGACAATAGAGCGCCCGGCGGCGAACGGGATACAGCGGGTGCTGGTACCACGTTCGTTCGGAAGAAAAAAAGTAGTGTGAATCCATGACGGAAACCGGCCTCACACACGTGAATGCCGCGGGCCACGCGCGCATGGTGGACGTGTCCGGCAAGGACGTGACGGCCCGGTCGGCCTGCGCCTCCGGGCGGGTGGTGCTGTCGGCCGAGGCGGTCGCGGCGCTGCGGGCCGGGACGGTGCCGAAGGGCGACGCGCTCGCCGTGGCGCGCATCGCGGGGATCGCCGGAGCCAAGAAGACGCCGGACCTGATCCCGCTGTGCCATCCGATCGGCCTGCACGGGGTCAGCGTGGAGGTGACCGTGACCGACGAGGGCGCGGACATCACGTCGGTCGCCCGCACCGCGGACCGGACCGGGGTGGAGATGGAGGCGCTCACCTCGGTCGCCGTGGCCGGCCTGGCGCTGATCGACATGGTCAAGGCCATCGACCCGGCCGCGGTGATCACCGACGTGCGGGTCGAGTGGAAGGAAGGCGGGAAGACCGGGCGGTGGAGCCGGTGAGGGCGCTGGCGGTCACCGTCTCGAACCGGGCGGCGGCCGGGATCTACGAGGACCGGTCGGGGCCGGTGCTGGCCGGGCTGCTGCGGTCGGCCGGATGTTCCGTGGTGGACGGGCCGCTGGTCGTGCCGGACGGGGACCCGGTCGAGGCCGCGCTGCGGGAGGCAGTGGCCGGGGGCTACGACGTGGTCGTGACCACGGGCGGGACCGGGCTGACTCCCTTTGATCTGACGCCGGAGATGACCCGGCGCGTGCTGGACCGGGAGATCCCGGGCATCGCCGAGGCGCTGCGCGCGGCCGGGTCCGCGGCCGGCGTGCCCGCCGCCATCCTGTCCCGGGGGGTGGCCGGGGTGGCGGGCCGGACGCTGATCGTCAACCTGCCCGGATCCGCGGGCGGCGTGCGGGACGGCATGGCTGTGCTGGCACCCGTGCTGGAGCACGCGGTGTCGCAGATCCACGGCGGCGATCACGTCCGGGCGAATAGCTGATATGGCTAGCGAGCGTTATCCAAGACCGGCTCGCGAGTGCGGGCCTTTGGGGCCTGCGCGAGCGATCGGTGCAGGTGAACGGCGAGCAACCACGGCGGATTCGTGGCATAACGCGACCTTTTGCATCAACACTGCGCGTGGCGTCCGCGGCGCTATGGGGGAATGATGGGATCGTGGGACGCATGCGTGGCTGGCCGGTAACGCTTACTGAGCCTCATCTGCTCGGGGAGCCGGTTGGGCTGCGGCCGGTCCGGGTGAACGACGCCCGGACGTGGCGCGAGATCCGGGTGCGGAACGCGCCGTGGCTGCGGCCCTGGGAGCCGACCAACCCGGAGACCCCGCTGTACCGGTCCAGCCTAGGCCCGTACATCGCGATGGTCCGGGCCATGCGCCGGGAGGCACGGCAGGGGCAGGCCGTCCCGTGGGTGGTGACGTACGGCGGGGTGTTCGTGGGCCAGCTGACGGTCGGGTCGATCACGTGGGGTTCGGCCCGGTCGGGGCAGGTCGGGTACTGGATCGACGAGGCATACGCCGGGCGCGGCATCATCCCCACCGTGCTGGCCATGGCCGTGGATCACTGCTTCGGCGCCATCGGCCTGCACCGGCTCGAGGCCTCCATCCGGCCGGAGAACCACGCGTCGCGCCGGGTGGTGGAGAAGCTCGGCTTCCGTGAGGAAGGCGTCCGGGTCCGGCAGTTGCACATCAACGGGGCCTGGCGGGACCACGTGTGTTACGCGCTGACCGCCGAGGAAGTGCCGCAGGGGCTGATGCCGAGGTGGCGGAGCATGGTTCTGGCGTCACGGCCTGCCCCGGCCTGACCGCTTCGTCTTTGCCGCTTCCGTCTTTGCCGCTTCCGTCGTGGCCGTGGCCCGTCGTTGCCGTGGCCTGAGCCGCTTGTCGCGTGAATGTCGCGACACACCGGGGGCGGTGCTCGTATGAGCCGGGGTCAGCTATTACGTTGCGTCACATAAGCACGCTCCGACGGGAGCAGTATGCCCGCGATCGGAGCGTGCCGCCGGGACGTCGGCCCGCCCGCGCCGAGGGGAGGATTGTTGAGCAGCGCGATCCTTTATGTCGCCATCGTCGTCATCTGGGCGTGCGTGCTCATCCCCCGCTGGCTCCGGCGGGACACCTCGGTTGCCGTCGCTGCTTCTGCGGAGCAGGCCGGGGACGAGGCTTCTGTGGCGGCGGTGAGCGAAGAGGAACCTTTGCCCGAGCCTGCGCCTGCGCCACGCCGCCGGGGTTCGGCGGCGTCCGCCGAGCAGCGGCAGCCTGTCCGCGATGAGAACCATGGGGCGCCTGCCGGCCCGGCCCACCACCGGGTGCTGTCCGCGCGGCGGCGGCTGCTGATGATGCTCGTCGTGCTCAGCATCGCTTCCGGGGTGCTGGCGGGCGCCAAGATGGCGGCCTGGTGGGTGATCGTGCCGCCGTCCGTCATGCTGCTGGGCTACCTGCTGCTGCTGCGGGCGGCCGCGAAGGCGGACGCCGAGCGCCGCGAGATGGCGGGATACCGCACCGCCCGCGCGGCCGGCGGGGCGGTTCGCGCTCCGGCGGGAACCCCGGCCCGGCAGACGGCTGCGGCTCCTGCGGCCTCCGTGGCTGAGGCGAAGATCATCACCATCCCGGCGGCCCCGGAGCCGGCCGAGGAGGAGATCTACGACCAGTACGCCGACGCCAAGCTGCGCGCAGTCGGCGACTGAGCAGGGCCTCGGCCCGCCGCGCCCCGCTGGACCTCCGCCGCGCCCCGGCTGGCCTGCTCGGCAGTCAGTGGGTGTGGCACCCTGCCTGGAAGGGGCATCTTGAATGAATCCCCCAACCGTCCGGTCAGGTCGGCGCGTCGCCTCGTGATCGAGGCCGCCTGCCCGCTCTGACATCCCGGTAACGGGACCCGCCACTCCCAGCGCCGTGCGGGGAGCGGCATCCCGGCCGCCCGGATAGGGTACCGGAGATGCAATGGCTGGCTGAGTGCTCTGCTGCGGCGCTGCGTGAGGCACTGGAGGCGGTGGCACCGGAGCTGAGCGGGTATCCGGTCACGGTTCCCGGGCCGGCCGGCAAGGAGGACCCGCTGTGGCACTCGGGTTGCGTGCCGGTCGGTGACCGGTTCTTCGTGAAGTTCGCCTGGTCGCGTCCTGCCGCGCTCCGGCTGGCGCGGGAGATCGGCGTCCTGGGCGCGCTCGCCCGTGAACCGAAGGTCCCGTTTTTGCCCGAGGTGGCCGCCAGCAGCGCCGACCCGCTGCTGATGATCACCAGGCGCGTGCCGGGGACATCCTTGTTCGAGGTCGCCGGCTCGATCGACCCGGACCACGCCGCCAGGCAGCTAGTGCGGTTCCTGGCCGCCTTGCACGACCCGGCCGCCCGCCAGCGCGCCGAGGCCGCCGTCGGCACGCTCACCGGCGCGCAGCTGCCGCCGGCCACGACCGCGACCTTGCGTGAACGGGTGGGGACGTGGGTCCGGCCGGATCAGCGCCGGACCGTCGTCCGCTGGTGCGACTGGGCCGACGCCGTGCTCGGCTCGCCTGGCCCGGCCGTGCTCGTGCACGGTGACCTGCACGGCGACAACCAGGTGTGGGACCGCCACGAGCTCCGGCTGGTGGTGGACTTCGAGAACATCGGGGCCGCCGAGCCCGAATACGAGCTACGCGCCTTTCCCGGTCCGGGCATGGGTCCCGGCCTGGAGCTGCTGACCGCGGTCATGCGCCGCTACCAGCAGATCACCGGACGGCAGCTGTCGCCCGCCCGGGTGATGGCCTGGCATCTGCGCCAGGCCCTCGGCGACGTGCTGTGGCGCAGCGAAGCCGGCCTCCCGCTGGCGGATCACCGGACACCACCACAGTGGGTCGAGGACCTGGCCGCGCGCTTCAGCGCACTCAGCATCGACCCCGACGCGCCACCCGCAGCTAACCAGCGCTGATGGCACCGGCGACGACCGGCATACGGCGCCACGCCGCCTAGCGACTACGCGGCGCTGTATTACCGCCCCGGCCACGACGGGCTTCCGCTAGAGACGTTAGAGCGCCACACCTATTGGTTCTGGACCCGGGGTCTGCGCGGGGCGGATGTGGCCAGGATGGCGTGAGCAGCGCGGTGGGGATGGCAGACGGGGGACCCGTTGTGCCCCGGGGCGGCTCGTGTGACTATCGCGGGCGGACCTTCAGGACCTGCGGGCCGCGGAACGAGATGTTGGGGTGGAAGGTGAACTCCTGATCCGGCGCGAGCCGCAGGCGGGGGTAACGGAGGGCGAGTTCGGCCAGGGCGATCTGCGCCTCCAGTTTGCCGAAGTTAGCGCCGAGGCAGAAGTGCTGGCCCTTGCCGAAGGCCAGGTGGCGTTCGGCGTCGGGCCGGTGCAGGTCGAACCGGTCCGGCTCGGCGAACGCGGCCTTGTCCCGGCCGGCGGCGGCCAGCCACAGGTACAGCTTCGCTGCCTCAGGCAGGTGGACGCCGGCCAGCGTGACCGGGCGGGTGGTGACCCGACGCCAGACGGCCACCGACGGATCGTAGCGGAGACTCTCCTCCACCGCCCTGGGTATCAGGTCAGGCTGCCCGGCGATCTCATCCCAGCGGCCCGGGTCCTCGAGCAGGCGGCGGACGGTGTTGCTGATCAGCCCGGTGGTGGTCTCGTGCCCGGCGAACGACAGCGAGAACAGGATCGAGGCGATCTCGTCCAGTGTGAGCCGGTCCGGGGCTTCGTCGTGGATGGCGATGAGGTCGCTGGCCAGGTCGTCGCCGGGCGTGGCGACCTTGAGGTCGACCAGGGCGCGCATGTAGCGGCGGTACGCGGCCATGCTGGTCGCGATCTCCACCTGGTCCTCCGGCGCCGGGCGCCCCCAGCTCAGCGCGGCCCGGTACCCGCACCACTGCTTCAGCTGGCCGAAGTCCCGCTCGGGCACGCCCATCAGGGAGAAGACGATGTTGGCGGGCAGCGGAAAGGCCAGCGCGGCCACCAGGTCGAACTCCGGTGCGCCGTCTATCGCGTCGAGCAGCCGGGTGGCGGTGGCCTCGATGGTGGGGATCATCGCGGTGACGCGCTTCATGCTGAATGCGCGGGCGGCGGGTTTGCGGAGCCGGGCGTGCGCCGGCTCGTCCAGGCTGGCCATGGAGGGCTGGGGCCGGTGGCCGCCGGCGAGGAGGATCTGCTGGGCTTCGGGCGCCAGCGGGGCCAGCGGGGCCTGGGCGGCAGCCGCGGAGTAGGTGGCGGGGTCGCGGAACACCTCTTCGATGTCCTGATACCGGGTCACGACGTAGTAGCCGATGGAGGGGGCGAAGAAAACCGGAGGCTGGGCGGCGGCCATGACGGCGAACGGGTCGGCGAGGAACTCGGGTGAGAGCGGGTCGAACGACTCGTCGACGGGACAGTTCGTCGTTGTCATCGCGCGCCTCCTGCGGGCCGGTGATGGGTGTGCCGCATGCCCCATGATGTCGCCTGGGCGAGGCGGCTGTCATCAGGCCGGCGGCGGCGCCGCCGGTCAGGGAGCCGACGCCGGGCCGCGAGGTTGTGCGAGGCGCCCCTGTTGACCAGGCTCGGGTCGTGGTACGGCTTGTCGCATCCGTGTGTGCGCGGATCCGGCACGCAGACGGTGAACTGGCCGTTCTTGACCGGCAGGCCATCTGCCCCCCCGGTAGGTGCCGAAGAATGAGTCGAATGACCGGTTCCCCTGCATGATGATGACCACCACGTGACGGATCTTGCTGATCCCGCTCGGCGCGGCCGTCGGCTGCAGGGTCGACGCCGGCGGCTGGCTGGTGCAGCCGGTCAGGCCGACCGTCGCGGCCACGAGCGCGACCACCAGCGCGGCCTTCGCCGCTGCCTGCCATGAGCGCCGGGCAGATGCCACGTGCCGCAACGGTCTGCCCTCCAGCTTGGCTGCCTGGCGTTCAGCTTTGGGTACCTGCGCAACCCGGACGCCATGAGAGCGCTCGCCGCCCAGCGGCGCACGCAGGTCGACGCGCTGGTCGAGTGGTCAGCGCTACGATGGGACGCCGGGAGGCGCCGCCCGGCGTCCCGGCCAGGACCGTGGCGACCGTCGCCCTGGCCATGTTCCAGGGTCTGGCGCCAGCGCCGGATCGAGCCGGACCGGGTGTCCGGCGAGCTGCTGGTGCAGGGGCTCCGCTGGTTGTTCGCCGGCCTGCACGCGACCGCCTCCGAGCCACCGCCCGAGTGAGCACGCTCTCCGGCATGCAGCGCGAGCAGGGCCGCGGGTTTGCTACGCTAGCTCAGGTTCTCGGGGCTGTAGCGCAGTCCGGTAGCGCACCTCGTTCGCATCGAGGGGGTCAGGGGTTCGAATCCCCTCAGCTCCACCCAGGTCAGGGGCCGGTTCCGATCTTGGAATCGGCCTCTTTTGATCTTCTGGCAGCAGTAAACGGCAGCAACGGTCATGTGAGCCAGTCGCCGAGCTTGCGGAGGGCCTCGCGAGTGGCGTCGGACGGCGCCTCGGTATAGATCTCCATCGTGACGGCGATCTTGCTGTGCCGCAGGATGCGCATCGCGACGCGCGGGTGGACATCGAGGGCGGCAAGCAGCGAGGCGCAGGTCTTGCGGATACCATGCACGGCGATCCGGGGTACCCGCGCGGCGACGATGCAGCGGTCGAAGCTGCGATTGAAGTTGCGCGGCTCAATCGGGGTTCCGTACCGCGTGCTGAAGACCAAACCGGTGTCGATCCAGCCATATCCCGCGCGATTACGATCAGCGTCCTGCTGCTTCTTCCGGATCTTCAGCGCGGTCACGCAGAGGTCGGGCAGCGGCAGCGGCGCTTCTGAGGTCTCAGTCTTAACCTCGCGACGAACGAGCTGGTGACGGACACGCTGAAGCTGCTCTCCCACGTACAGCTCGGCAGCGTCAAGGTCGACCTGATCCCACGCCAGGCCGAGGACTTCACCCCTACGCAGGCCGAGGACGAGGACCAGGACGAAGGCCGCGTACAGCGCTTCACGAGCATGCCACGTGGATTCAAGGAACCAGCGAGCGTCGTCAACGGTCCATGCCTTTTGCTTACGGCGCTGTTTCGGTTCGCGGCGTTTGGTCATCTTAACGGCAGTGACTGGATTACGGCTGATTGTCTCGTCTTCGACTGCGCAGGTCAGCGCGGCCCGGAGTGTGTCACGCGCGTCTTTGCGGCTGCGCACGGAGAGTGTTTGCTGGCAGCACTTTCCGACCGCGCAGCAGCGCTTTTTACTCTCGGGCCGGGCGGAATCTTTGCCCTGCGCGCAGCACTGGCAGGTGACAGTAAGCTTGTTCAGCCATTGCCTGATGTCTTTCACCTGGATTTTGTCGAGACGCTTGCCGCCAAGGTGCGGGATGATATGCAGGCGGCTAAACATCTCGTATTTTTCATACGTCTTAGGTGCGAGATTCGGCTCCACGATTTCCTTCAGCCAATAGGCGAGGAATTCGTCCAGTTTCGGGATTCCGGAACTGACCGGCCCGTGGCTTGCCTGGTCCCGTAGGTTCACCCAGTTCTGCCGTGCCTCATCGTAGGTCTTGCCCCGGACGTACTTACGGTACCGGGTGCCGTCCGGCCGGGTGCACCAGACGTATCCGCGCCAGCCGTCACTGGACTGGTACAGGGAACCTTCGCTGTTCCCGCGCTTGCTCAACCGCTGACCTCCTGTGCTTTCCGAGCAACGTACTCATCGACGTATTCAGGGAGAATGCGTCTGTTGCCGCCGTCCTTGAGGGAGCGAATCTGACCGGACAAGACCAGGTGCTTGGTCTTGGTCAGGCTAAAGCCGAGCATTATCGCGACCTGTTTCGTGGTAAACCACTTCGGCTGTACTACTGCCTGTTCAGCGTTGCTGCCGGTCACGATTTTCCTCCCTGCTGTAAATCCTAGGTGGTCTCGTTTTTGACACTTAAGCGTCAGTAAGTACGGGTGGATTACGCGGCCCAACGACGGGTGCCAGCGCGGTTGTATTCGTCGGCGAGTTCTTCGCGTCCGGCTTCACGGCGTTTGCGAGCTTGATCGGCGGCGGTGTTGGCAAGCAGGGCATCGCCGCTGGTTGCCCAGCCGGCTCCGGCATAGGTGAGGGTGCCGATGACGAGGGTGGTTTCGTCGTCGGCGTGGTCGGCGGCACGGATGGGTCCGTGTTCGGGTCCGGTGTCGTGGGTGCGCCGGTAGATGATGCGGGCTTGGCGGAGGTCCTGGAAGCGGATGGAGTAGCGGCGGGCTTTGGTGAGGAAGTGGCCGCCGAAGCCGAGCATGTGGGCCCAGCGGCGCAGGCTGGTGTGGTCGGGGTGGCGGCCGAGCCGCCAGCAGGCGGCGATGAGCCGTTCGGGGTGGGTGCCTGCCGGGTTGGCGTACAGGTCGATCGTCTCGGTGGTGAGGCGGGCGGAGGCGTGGCCGGTGGTCTCGGTGCTCTTGGTGGCGTATTTGGCGAGGTAGCTGGCGACGGCCAGGTCGGTGATGGTGCCGGTGCCGCGCATCGTGATGACGCGGACGTCGAGCTCGTCGCCCCACCGGATGAGCCAGCCGCCGGGCTGGGCCGGGTGCGGCTTGGTCAGGTAGCTGATGGCCGCGGCGGCGTGGCGGGTGGCGTCCTCGAGGTCGGTGACGGTGATGGCAGGCGGCGGAGGGGGGATTGTGTCTGGGTCGGCGGGGTCGTAACCGTCGAGGCGGAGCAGGACGTGGAAGTGGACCGCGCCGCGGGCCTGGTATTCGGCGGCTTTGCCGTGTGCGACGCGGACCGGGTCTACCAGGCGGTGAGTGCCGTTACCGCAGGGAACCCGGAGGGGGGGCACGCCCCGTCGGCGGGCGAGCTGGCCAAGGTGGCGTTCGATGGCTTGCTTGGTGCGCCGCCACAGTTCCCCGGCCTGGTTGTTCCACACGGCGTGGGCGGTGTAGTCGTAGCAGTCCGGGCACAGCGGCTGGCCGAGGCGGGTGTCGTCGCGGTGGTGGCGGGTGAAGCAGGCGTTGTGGCGGCCGTGTTCGCAGCGGCCGGGGTTGCGGCGGGCGTGGCAGGGCTGGGGCTGGCAGGTGCAGCGGGTCCGGTCGGTGCAGGTGTGCTGGCGGACCGGTCGGGTATGGACCGGCCCGAAGGACGGGGCGGTGAAGGTGGCGAAGACGGCGGGGTGGGTGGTGACAGCGGGGGTGATGCCTTTGCCGCCGATGAGCCCGGCGCGGATGAGGTGGTAGGCGTCGCGGCGGTAGGTTTCGGCGCAGCCGGGGCAGGTGGTGGCGCGGCGGTTGCCGCAGGGCTTGTACATCACCTGGTCGGGCATCGTGTCGGTGATGACGGTGCGCAGGAGTTCGCCGGTGGCGGGGTCGATGTGCTGGACCTGGCCGCGCAGCCGGATGGGATGGGTGCAGGCGGCGGCGTGCCAGATGTGGTCGAGCCAGGTGAAGTAGCCATCTCCGGCGCGGGCGAGCGCATGGTCGGCGGCGTAGGCAAAGCGGCTGCCGGTGGTGGCGGAGTCTGGCATCAGGTATCGCCGCCGTGCAGGCCGAACAGGGGGTGGTGGGTGCCGGGGAAGAAGGCGGGGCTGGCGGTGTTCGCCCCCGGACCCGGAGCCGAGATGGTTCCGGGTGCGGGAGCCAGCATCGAGCCGGTGGTGATGGTCACGGGCGGCCCCCGGGTAGCGGGGTGCCGTTGATAGCCGTGACGGGCGGCGGTGTGCCGCCGATGTCGTGCAGGAGTGTCCCGGCGAGGGCGGGCGGGATGTTCAGATGGTTAGCCAGGGCCTCGGCGGTGATGATCTGGCCGGTGGCCTGGTGGTGGGCGAAGGCAGCCATCCGGGCGCTCAGCACGAGCTGACTGGCGAGGGCGTCATCGGACTGGCCAGGTTCCGGGGCCGTCGAAGTGTAGGTGGCTGTGGCGGGGTCGCCCGCAGCGGTGCCGGGGGCTGTATCGGTGCTCGTCGGGGTGGCGGAAGGGTGTGGTGGCCGGGGGTTGGCGGGGGTGCGGGAGAAGAGGAGTTTGGTGAGGGCCAGGAAGGACAGGGCGGGGACGGCGGCGAGCAGCCAGCCGGTGATGCTGGGCCGGGCCTGGGCGACCTGGGCGGCCAGGGACAGCGCGGCGGCGGCGATGAGGACGGCCATCGGGTAGGCGGCCGTGCGGTGCTGGCGTTTGCGGCGGCGGATCTCGATTCCGGCCGCGGTGGGGGTCAGTTCGGAGATGATGGCGTTGGCCCAGCCGAACCAGCTTCCGGTTCCGGGCGGGGCGTTGCGCATGGTCCAGTCGTGGACGTGGGTGAACGAGGCGGCACCGGCCATACCCGCGATGAGCAGCAGGATGAGGACCTGGATGGTGGCTTCGGTGCGCTCGGGGCGGGGGCTGGTCATGGGGTATCGCCGCCCCATCGTTGCTGGGCGCCCTGGCGGGTGATGCCGAGCCGGGCGGCGATGTCGGCCCAGGAGTAGCCGTAGCCGCGCAGGCCAGCAATGGCCTGGCGGGTGGCGGTTTCAAGGTCGTCGGCGAGGGCGGCCATGGCGGTGATGGCCTCGATGTCTCCGGCGGCGACGCGGCGGCTGTAGGCGCGGATGACACGGCGGAGGAACGCGGCGTACTCGTCGTTCTCAACGACCCGGGATCGGCGTTTGGGTGTCAAGGGCGTGTTGACGGTGAACTGGGCAGTGAGCGGACCGGGTGTCATCGGGTGCCCCCGTCCGCGCAGTCGTTGCACTGGCCGGTGGAGCGCGGCAGGCAGTAGTCCTTTTCGCTGCCGCAGGCCGGGCAGGTACGCCGCGCGGCCAGGGCCTTGCCGACCGCCACGAGCTGAGCGGGGGTGGCCTGCCGCCGGGGCAGGGCGAGGTCGGCGCGGTACAGGTAGGCCACGCGCAGGCCGCGCCGCCACAGGATCTGAGCGGTGACGGGCTGGCCGCCGGGGCGCAGGCCCCGGGCGCGGAGCTGGCGGATGGTCAGCAGTCCCTCTGGTGCCCAGTGGTAGGGGTAGGTGGGGATGCCGTAGCGGCGTCCGTCGGGGTCGTAGAACTGCACGTAGATGCCCCTGTGCCGGGCGCCGTCCAGGACCGGGACCCGGCGGTTGACGGGCAGGGAGCTGATAGGTTGCATGGTGTCCGCGTCCTTTCACGCGATTGGGCAGGACTGGCAGGGGCCGGGGTGCTGGCAGGCAAGAGTCCGGCCCCGTGCCGTGTGTGGGGGAAAGTGAGCGCGTCCGGTTCGAGTGACCGGGGATGTGCGCGCGGGTCCGGCGATCGCCGGGATTGACGCTTAAGCGTCAGCGGGGTTTTTGGCCTGGAAGTCGCTGTCGCAGGCCTGGCAGGTGATGGGTGCCTCGGCCAAGGTGGAGGCGGCGACGCGGATGCTGCGCCCGCAGGAGCAGCACGCGGCGATCAGGTTGGTGTTGCGCCGGGTCGTAGGTCCGGTGGTGGTTTCGTTGCGCCGCCAGAGGGTCATGGCCTCGGCGAGAGCGGTGAGCTGGTCGTTGTAGGCGTGTTCGGCGTCGGGGGTGATCTTGGAGGCGGACCAGCCGTTGCGCTGGTCGTGTTCGACGGCCAGGCCGAGTTCGTCGGCGTGGGTCTTGAACTGCTTGTTGTGGTACCGGCCCTGGCGGGAGGTGTCCTTGATGCCGCGGGCGTGCGCGAGGGCGTGGGCGGCTTCGTGCAGGATGACGGCCAGGACTTCGGCGGGGGTGAGGCGGAGGGCTTCGCCGCTGATCATGACTTCGGCGCGTTCGTCGTGTTCGACGTACCAGCGGCCGGAGGCGAAGTGTCCCCAGCGGGGCTGGCGGGTTTCGGTGCCGCTGGCCAGGATGATCACCACGGCGGGGATTTCCGGGTGGTGGCGGCGGATGGCCAGCCAGGTGTCTTCGAGGACCTGGACCAGGAGGCTGGCGGCCCGGCTGCCGGGGCCGGGTTCGGTGAGCTTGCTGCCCGCGGGCTTGGCCTTGGTCGTGGGCCGGGTCCGGTCGTAGGCTTCGCGCCGGTTGGGGTCGGTGAGGGTGTCGTAGGCTTCGGTGATGTCCCGGAACCGGGTGGCAGCTTGCGGGTCGCCGGGGTTGGTGTCGGGGTGGTGGAGGCGGGCCAGCTTGCGGTAGGCCTTCTTGATCTGCGCGGTGGTGGCGTCGGGTTCGACGCCGAGCAGCGCGTAATAGTCGGGGTGCCGGGTAGTCACAGCGGCCACCGGCCGGGATCGTCGTAGTCACCGGGGATGACCCGCATCGGAGGACCGGCGTCCATCACCGACAGAAACTCGATCATCGGCCGGACCTCGGACGGGCCACGCCATTTGCGGTGGCCGGGTGCGTGCCGGAAGTCGCCTGCGTGTCGTTGCGTGACCTGCTCGAACTGGGCGTCGAGCCATTCGGTGGCGGGGCTGGCGGTCATGGCTGCCAGACCTCGCCGCAGTCGCCGCATTCCAGCGCGTATTCTTCGGCATGTTCGCTGGTGGTGATGCGGGTTTCGCTGATGGTGTCGGCGTTCCCGCAGGTCGGGCAGTTCGCCATGGAGGGGTGGGCGGTGAAGTCGGCGATGGTGGCGAATCCGTCCTGACCGATGCACCCGGCGCAGCGCCAGTACCCGGTGGTGGAGGGGTAGGCGTTGTAGCAGCCGATCGTGGCGCCGCAGATCTGGCAGCCGCCGATGATGTCGACGCCGCTGGTCAGGCAGTCCTCGGCGGTGTAGAGGGGCTTGTCGCCGACGACGGATTTGACGTAATCGAGGATGGTGATGGGCATGGCGGGAGTTCTTTCTGTGCTTGGCGCTTAAGCGTCAGGTCCACGTGTCGGGGGTGACGCAGCCGTAGTAGGAGCCGACGGCGACGTGGCGGGCCATGGCGGCGTCGGAGATGGCGAGCATCCGGTAGCCGACCGGGCCGAATTGGCGGACGGCCTCGTAGTGCCCGGAGTAGCTGATGTCCGTGGGGGCGGTGACGCCGAGCTGGCGGGCGAACTGACGGACCTGGGCGCAGCCGCCGTCGTCGGTGCTGGCGGCGGACAGGTAGATTTCCGTGCCGTATCGGGGGACGGGGACGGCGGGGTTGTGGTCGAGGTAGTCGGCCAGGGCGCGCAGGCCGGTGATGAGGGCCTGGCGGGTGGCGGGATCGGTGGTGAATGACATGGCTGGGTCCTTTCGCAAGGTGGGGGTCAGGCGACGGCGATGGCCGGGCCTGCGACGGGAAGTGAGCTGGCGCGCCTGGTCCAGGCGGCGTAGTCGGCCAGGGCGATGATGTCGGCGTCGGACAGGTAGGCGGCCTTGATCCGCTGGGGGGTGCCGCCTTCGGCGATGAGGAAGGCCTCGCCCGGGTTCATCGGGCTGATGTCGGTGGCCGAGATCCCGGCGGCGGACCAGCCGTCGCCCAGGATGATGTCGGACGAGCCGCTGGAGGTGCAGCGGAACGCGGCGCGGTAGCCGAACAGGTCGCGCAGGCTCTTGGGGATGATGTCCACACTGGGCCTTTGGGTGGCGGCGATGACCGGCATGGCGGCGGCGCGGCCGCGGGCGACCAGGTCGCGGAGCAGGGAGACGAACTGCCGTTGCTCTTGCTCGGTGCCCAGCACGGTGGCGTAGACGGCGATCTCGTCGAAGATCGAAGTGATGACGCTGATGCCGTCGCCGGGTTCGATCTTGCGGCGGCGGTGGGCGCGCAGCCAGGCGTAGCGGTTGTCCATCACCTTTTGCAGCCGGAGCATGGTGATGATGGCGTGGCTGATGTCGGGGCCGACGAATTCGTCGGCGATGTCGTCCCACATGCCGAGCTCGACTTGCTTGGCGTCGAACAGGACGTTGCGGCTGTCGGCGGACAGGGCGCTGTGGGCGGCCAGGGTGTTCAGCAGCCCGGATTTGCCGCCGCCGGGTTCGCCTGCGGCGAGCAGGTTCTTGTAGATGAGGCGGATGTTGACGGGCTGGCCGAATTCGTCGTTGCCCACGTAGATGGGGTCGAACATGGACAGCATCGGCCCGGCCGGGGTGGTGCCGGTGGCGGGTGGGGGGCCGGTCATGGCAGGTTCTCCTTCGCCAAGAAGGTGGCGAGGGGGACCTCAGGCCCGGTGGCAAGGACCGTGGCCTGAGGTTCCCGTCGTGGTGAGTGCCGTCCGGGCAGCGGTCAGGGCTGGCCGGTGGCGGGAGATCGGCCCCGGTGCCGGCTGGAGGGTCAGAGCCAGTCGGAGATGTCGTCGGGGACCGGGGCCGGGGTTGTGGATGCCGCTGCGGGCATCTTGGGGCCGGGACGCCTGATGGACGTCGGCTTGATGGGGGTGACCTCGCTGGCGGTGACCTGGGGCAGGTCCAGCGCGTCGGGGATGTCGACCGGGTCTGCGTCCGGGATGTCGACCGGGCTAGCGTCCGGGATGTCGACCGGGTCTGCTTCTGGAATATCGACGGGGTCCGGTTGTCCGGCTGGGGTGTTCGTTTTGACGAGTCGCAGGAGCGGTGAGGTGATGGTGCCGGTCAGGCCGTCGCGGCGCTTGATGTCGAGCCGGACGAACGCGGCGTTGCCGGATGAGGCGGTCTCGGCGAGGGCGGCGGTGGCCCAGCAGGCGACGGCGATCTTGTCGAGCCGGCCGGTCAGGTCGTCCAGGGACAGGCCGGGACGCAGCCAGATCCATACGCGTTCCCCGACGGGGGTCGGCATGGCCCACAGGATCAGCGGCAGGCTGCCGGTGCGGTTGGTGATGATGAATTCGGAGAAGCAGGTCCGGATGCGGTGCCGGGTGATGAAGCACCAGATGATCTGGTTGATCCCGATGCGGACCGTCTTGACGGTGGCGGGGATACCGACGACCACGGCCATGAAGGCCAGCCGGTAGATGAGCGTGGTGTGCTCGGCCAGCTCGACCCAGCCCAGGACCAGGACACCGATGATGACGGTCTCGGGGGTCCACCACCAGATGGCGCGGAGGACGGGCCAGGCAGCCACGATGGCCCCGGCGGCAGCGCCGGTGATCAGCCCGAAGGCCAGGCCTGCGAGCAGGGCGGGGATCGGGTGCCATTTGCTGGCGGCCACGGTGGCGGCCAGCGGGCCGATGATGGCCCAGGTGAGGTAGAACACGATCTTGGCCTTGCGGCGGTAGGACCGCATGACCGGTTCCTCGATGACGGTGATCGTGCCGTTTCCGCGGCCGAACATGCCGCGGTTAGAGTTGGGCATGACGCAACTTCCTCTCAGTCAGGTTGTCTGCGTTGCGGGGCTCTGGTAGCCCCGGCCGGGCCAGGGGGAATGCGAGTCCTCCTGGCTCCGGCGTATGTGCCGGTTAGCGGATAGTGACCGCAGCAGCGGGCGGCTGCTGTACCTGCCCGGTCAGCAGGGCGGTGACGGCGGTCTCGGTGTGCCGGTGATATCCGCAGCCCAGGCCGTCGCAGATGAGCTGCCAGGCGTGCTGGACATCGGATGCGGTGTAGGCGGTGCGGATCCCGGAGATGGACAGGCCCGTGGCCTGAGCGAGGTCCGCCAGCCGGTACGGGCGCGGGGTGGTGATCTCGCGGGCGTAGGCGAGCAGCAGCCGGATGTCGCGGGCCGCCTGGTCCTTGCGGCGGCGGGCGTCGGCCAGTGCTGCCAGGAGAGCGTCATCGGTCATGGCGCCAGCTCCTCCATAACAGGTTCAGATGCGGTGCGGCCGTGGGTAGCCCGGCCGGGCCAGGAGGGGGGAAGTCCTCCTGGCCCCGGCGTTGAACGGGCTAGTTGAGGCTCGTGACGATCGTCGTCACATCGACGGGACGGGTAGCCAGTTCGGCGACGTACAGCGCGGTCGTCAGCACCGAGACGATGATCGTGTCGGTGGCGATGAACAGGTCCGCTGCGGTCCCGGCACCAGGCCGGATGGCATAGAACTGGCGGATAGCCGCATCCTGGACCTTGAGGTTGATCTCGATCTCATCCCGGAGCGCGGCAGTGGGCAGGGCAGCGGCATCGCGCTGTATCTCCCCGATGATCTGGCCGAGGCCCGACATGTGCGGTCGTCCTTCCTCTCGGCGAGTCCTTTGACGCTTAAGCGTCAGACGTGAACAGCAATCCCAGGTGAAACCCATGACATCGGGTTCCGGTCAGCCGGTCTTGACCGAAGCCAGACCCCCAGCCGCCTTGATCTCCTCCGCGCGGAACGCCACGCCGTTGCGCCCGTTAGTCGCCCACGGCAGGGCCTCCAGCTTGGACACGGCCACGAGCTGCCCCACCTTCACGTTCGGCCTCTCACCAGCCGTAGTGATGGTGATGACCTCGCCGCCGTCGTCGTCCAGGACGAACACCTGCGTCGACCACATCGGCCGGCCCGTCCCGCGCTCGACCTTCTGACGGCCGTTCTGCTCCAGCTTCTCCGTCGGGTCCTTCGTCACCGTCACCTGCTTGCTGCCGGTGTCCACGTAGAGCTTCATCAGGCTCTCCCTTCGATGCGTGGCCAACCGTTGACCACGGGTAGAGTCTGTGGGTACTCATATGTGCACAACTAGTGACACAGCGGGTGTCAGCGCGGGCTCCTAGCCTGACTTTCCTGGATAAGTTGATCTTGAAGATCTGAGGCGGGTCACAGGCCCCGCCGTCAGCGTGTCTGCCTGCGCAAACTCCGTGTCGGTGCTGGCATCGTCGTACGGAAGGGTGTATTAC
>Ga0208324_1000230_pt1 | contig 29517 bp, 25 predicted proteins | sample Sb_taG_2_FD_187707 | JGI IMG/M metagenome (GOLD analysis project Ga0208324, IMG submission 187707) | Peat soil microbial communities from Weissenstadt, Germany - Sb_50d_5_LS metaG (SPAdes) (version 2) | ecosystem: Environmental > Terrestrial > Soil > Wetlands > Peat | place: Germany... | reverse complement strand
CCGTGATGGGGTACCTGGCCGCGGCCGATGCCACCGCGATGGCCGCCGAGGCACAGGCGGAGTGCCTGCTGGCCCTGGAGGCGATGGACGCGGCCAAGACCGCCGCCAGGGCCAAGGTCCTGGGCGCGTTCACCGCCGCTCAGGGATACTCGGCGGATGCGGACTACAGCCCGCGGTCCTGGCTGATCCACCGGACCCGGATCACCCGGGGTGCGGCGGCCGGGCATCTGGCCTGGGCCCGGCGGGCCGCCGCCCATCCCAGGGTCGCCGCGGCGCTGGCCGGAGGGGGTGTGTCGGAGTCGTACGCCCGGAAGATCTGCGAGTGGAGCGATAAGCTGCCCGCAGACTGCCGGGACGCGGCCGATGCGATCCTGGTGGCCGCGGCCCAGGGCGGGGCGGACCTGACCGATCTGGTTCAGCTGGCCGCCGAGATGTACACCCGGTCGCTCCCGGACGGCGGCGGGGATGACCGGCCGGATGAGACGTTCGAGGATCGCAAGGTCACGGTGGAGACCACGTTCCAAGGCGCCGGGGTGATTTCGGGTGACTTGACGCCGGAGTGCGCCGCGGTGGTGACCGCGGTGCTGGAGTCCCTGTCGGCGCCGGCCGGGGCGGAGGACACCCGGACAAAGGAGCAGCGCTACCACGATGCGTTGCAAGAGGCGTTGCAGCGGCTGGTGGCCTCCGGGCTGCTGCCCGAACGGGCGGGCCAGCCGGTCAAGGTCTGGGCGCATGTCTCGCTGGCTGAGTTGCGGGCCCTGGATGACGGATCGGTGCTGCAGGGCCAGTGGGTCGGTGAGATGGCGGCCCGGTGGGCGGCCCGCCGTGCCGCCGCGGCCGAAGGCGGCGGTGACGGGGGCGCATGGCTGGCTGGAAAGGCGGCCCGGGCCTGGGCGTGTGATGCGATCGTTACCCCGGTGGTGACCGGCGACGTGGATCCCGGCGCGCTGGATGACCTGGTCCGGCTGTGCGTTCAGCTAGACCGCCTCGACCACGCCGCCGACCGCCCCGTCCCGGCTGACGACAGCCCCGCCCCGGCCGGTGACAGCCCGGCAGACGCCCAGGCTCCGGCCTCGCCGTCCCGGGAGGCATTGCTTAAGGCGATCATCGGCAAGGCCGTCGATCTCCTGTCCGGCCCCGGCGGCCTGGCCAGTTTCCTGCGGACCCAGCAGCTAGGGGCGCGGCTGGCCGGGCCGAGCCTGCCGCTGGACATCGGGTTCAGCAAGAGCATCCCGCCCGGGATCCGCAACGCCGTCATCCTCCGGGACCGGCGCTGCCGCTGGCCAGGCGGCTGCCACCAGCCCGCCGCGGCCTGCCAGGTCCACCACGTCAAGCACCTGGCTCACGGCGGCCCCACCAGCCTCACCGACTGCGTCCTCCTGTGCTCCTTCCACCATCAGGTCGTCATCCACCGCTGGGCCTGGACCCTGGTCCTCAACCCCGACGGCACCACCACCGCCTGGAACCCAGACCGCACCAAGGTGCTGCACAGCCACGGGCCGCCGGCCCGCGCCGGGTAGCAGCCCGGACCAGTCAGGCCGGCCCAGCCATCCCGAGCACTCCGAAGCAATCTCTACCGCCGCCCGAGGACCGTCCGGTCGCGGGATAGCCCCGCGGCCGCGACGGCCTCAGTGGTGCGCGGAGACCCGGCCGAGCGCCATATACCCTCCAGGGGTATAATTCCGTTCGGGAGCAAGGAGGCCGTCGGAGGTGAGCCTGATCCACGCCGTCGTACATGCGCTGTCCATCACTGGGTCGATGACGTGGGCGATCACCTGGGCGCTGATCCTCGGGTTCGGGCTGTCGGCGATGGTCCAGGCCCTGGTGAGGAAGTCCACGGTCGTCCGGCTGCTGGGCGATGATCGGCTGCGGACGCTCGCGCGGGCGACCGGCTTCGGGGCGGCGTCGTCGTCGTGCTCGTACGCGGCCGTCGCTCTGGCACGGTCGCTGTTCCGGAAGGGGGCCAGCTTCACCGCGGCGATGGCGTTCGAGATCGCCTCGACCAACCTGGTGATCGAGTTCGGGGTGATCCTGGCCCTGCTCATGGGCTGGCAGTTCACCCTGGCCGAGTTCACCGGCGGTCCGGTCATGATCGTGCTGATCGCCGTGCTGTTCAGGCTGATGCTGCGGGAACGGCTGGTGCGCGAGGCACGAGCGCAGGCCGACCGCGGCATAGCCGGCTCGATGGAGGGCCACGCCGCGATGGACATGTCCATCCAGCGACCCGGGCCGTTCGCGAGCCGCCTGTTCTCGCGCGATGGCTACACCGCCGTATCGCACGTGTTCGTGATGGAGTGGGCCGCGATCATCAGGGACCTGGTCATCGGACTGCTCGCCGCCGGGGCGATCGCCGCCTGGGTGCCTGACAGCTTCTGGAGGGCCTTCTTCTTCGCGGGCCATCCGCTGGCCGCGAAGGTCTGGGGACCGCTGATCGGGCCCATTGTGGCCATCATCTCGTTCGTCTGCTCGATCGGGAACATCCCGCTGGCCGTCGTGCTGTGGAAGGGCGGCATCAGCTTCGGCGGCGTGATCGCCTTCATCTTCGCCGACCTCATTATCGCGCCGATCCTCAACATCTACCGGAAGTACTACGGCGCCCGGATGGCCCTGTTCCTGCTCGGCACCTTTTACGCGGCGATGGCGGCGGCCGGCTACGTCGTCGAGCTGGTCTTCGGCGGCCTGGGCCTGATCCCCGACCCGGCCACGGCCAAGATCCCCGACCAGGGAGTGTCCTGGGACTACACCACCTGGCTCAACATCGTCTTCCTGATCCTCGCCGCCGCCCTGATCATTCGATTCGTCCGCACCGGCGGGATCGCTATGCTGCGGATGATGGGCGGCTCGCCCCAGGATCACATGCACGCGCACGCGTCCCAGACGCACTAAGGAGGACGGCCTGATGGACCAGGACCGGGCCCGTAGCCTGCTCATTGCCGAACGCGACGAGGTGCGCGGCCTGCTCAAGGAGTCCGACGCCGCCGGCCAGGCCGACCGCGTGGCGGAAGTAGAGAGCGAGGCGGAAGACAACGCCGATGCCGCGCTGGCGCTCACCGAGGAAGGCGAGGACGATGCCCTCGCGGAGAGCCTGCGCGACCGGCTGGACGCGATCGAGCGCGCGCTGGCCCGGCTGGACGACGGCACCTACGGCCGGTCGATCCGCAGCGGCGAGCCAATCCCGGACGAGCGCCTGGAAGCCGACCCGGCCGCTGAGCTGACCGTCGAGGAAGCCCGCGCCGCCGAGCGCGCTGACCGCGGCTAGCCGCCGTCGACCGCGCTAAACCGCGGCTGAGCGCCGCCGACTGCGCTAAACCGCGGCTGAGCGCCGCCGACTGCGCTGACCGCAGCCGGCCGCCGCGCCCCTGGCCGGATAACGACGGATAACGACGGATAACGCCGGGCGGCCGGGCGGCGCGGGCTGCTTGCGGTCGGCCTTGCTGGCCTGGCCGCCTCCGGCGGCGGGCTTCTCGGGGGGCGGCCAGTCGGGTCCGGCGGGCCAGGAGGCCACCCGCACCGGGATGTCGGAGTGCGGGTTGCGGCCGTGGGCGACGAATCGCTCCATCCTGGTCGCGCCGGGCAGCTCGACCCGGGCCGAGACGAGCTCAGCCTGGCCTCCGGTCACCTCAACCCAGCAGATCTGCTGGTTGCGGACGTAGGCCGGGGGCAGCCCGAACCTCCCGCCGATGGCCTCCACCACCGAAGTACACGACCCGGAGTTGGCGTAGAAGCCGTCGGCCGAGGCGGCGAGCTCCGGGTGGTGAGTGTGCCCGGAGATGAACCCGTGGTAGCCGTCGGAGACCAGGTCGGCGGCCCGCTGGCGGGCGGCCTGGTTCTGCCCGTAGCCCCGCTTGTCCAGGGCCAGCGCGCTGATCGAGACCCACGCGCGCCGGGCCAGGATGGCCACCAGCGCGGCGATCACCACCAGGTCCGCGATCGCGCCGTAGCCGAGGATCTCGCCCCGGTGCACCCAGACGTCGGTGTCCGGGTACCGGGACCGGAACGTCGCGAACTCGGGTATCCGGACCAGGATCAGGATCACCAGCGGGATCGCGATCAGCCACCACAGATGGCGGCCCAGCTTGCGGTAGACGAGCCGGGAAGCGATGAAGGACGGGAAGTCGGTCGGGTCCGCCATCTCGTGCGCACCGTCAACCCAGCCGCGGCCGAGGAACTCGATCCGGGGGATGACCTCCCGGACGATATGGTGACCCATCGGGGTGTCCAGCGGGTTACGCGCATCGCAGAAGCAGTTGTACGGGTCGAGCTGGTGCCCGTGCTCGACCCGGATCTTGCGGGCGTCGGGCAGGATCAGGTCGGCGGCCAGGCACAGCCGGGCTCCGGTCATCTCCCGCACCGCGTCCGTCGCCTTGACATCCCAGGCCAGATCGCCGTCGTGGTTGCCGATGGTATAGATGACCTGCCCGCCGCGCGCGACCACCTCCAGCAGCGCCGCGCACAGGTCCTCGTGCGGGCGCAGGATGTCCGTGACCGTCGACCCCGGGAAGCCGAGCAGCTCGATCACGTCCCCGGCCAGGACGACGGTCAGCGGCCCGGGCTCGGCGGCCAGGTGGCGCGCCAGCATCTCGCAGGAGCGCCCGGATACGTCCGTCCGGACCGGGGGCAGGTGCAGGTCGCTGGCCGTGATCACCTTGCCGCCGGGCGGGATGTCCACCTCGAGCAGGTCGGCGATCTCGGGTCGCGGGGCGGACATGGCGGTGCTCGTCTGCCTTCCTGGGGGCGGGCCGGGTTGGTTCGTTCGTACCACGTTCCTTCCCCGGCACCTAGTGACGGCATGCGGTGCCGCGGAGAATTCACGGCGCCGACTCCTCAGACGCACCCGGCTACCGTGCGGTTTCGCGGCTGCTGGAACCACGGCCCGTTCGGCCGAAAAAGAACTTTGGGCTCTCCATTTAACCGGAGGAGTGCAAGTCAGGGCCACGTCACGAGCAACCGGACGAACGGGCGCTTTGGAGCCATGACCAGGACTAATGTCGGTTACCCCCCACCGCAGGTCCGCTTAGATGGAGAGCCCGAAAAGAACTTATGAAGCAGGTGCCGGAGCAGATACCTTCCCTAGCTATGGAACCCGGCGAGTACGACCACCAAGCGGTCGAGGCGGCGGCCCGCGCGCTGTGGGAGTCGCATGACGTCTACCGCTATGACCGTAACGGGCACGGGCCGGTGTTCAGCGTAGATACGCCGCCGCCGACCGTGTCGGCGGCCCACCTGCACGTGGGCCACGCGATGAGCTACTCGCAGCCCGACTTCATCGTGCGTTACCGGCGGATGCGGGGCGAGCGGGTGTTCTACCCGATCGGGTTCGACGACAACGGGCTGCCCACCGAGCGCTACGTGGAGCAGGCCCACGGCGTGCGGGCGGTGGACCTGCCGCGGGCCGAGTTCGTCGCGCTGTGCCTGGCCGAGACCCGGCGTACGGCCGAAACATACGAAGACCTGTGGCGGCGGCTGGGCCTGTCGATCGACTGGTCGCTGCGCTACTCGACCATCGACGCCCGCTGCCAGCGAACCGCCCAGACCAGCTTCATCAAGCTGCACGAAGCGGGATACCTGCGGCGGGCGCAGGACCCGGTCCTGTGGTGCCCGGAGGACCGGACCTCGCTGGCCCAGGCGGACGTGGAGGACCTGGAGCGGAGCAGTAGGCTGCACACGATCAGATTCGGCGGAGGACTGGAGATCGCCACCACCCGGCCCGAGTTGCTGCCGGCCTGCGTGGCGCTGTACCACCATCCCGCCGATGCCCGCTACGCCGGGCTCGAGCGGGCCACCGTGCCGCTGTTCGGCTACGAGGTGCCGGTGCTCGCCGACGAGGACGTGGACCCGGAGTACGGGACCGGGCTGATGATGGTGTGCACGTTCGGTGACAGTGAGGACGTGCTGCGATGGCGGCGCGACCATCTGGCGCTGCGGCTGGCGGTGCAGCCGGACGGGCGCCTGGGCGAGCTGGCAGGGGAGTTCGCCGGGCTGCCGGTGACCCAGGCCAGGGCGGCGATCGTGAAGGCGCTCGACGAGGCCGGGCTGCTGGTCTCTAGCGTGCCGGTGCGGCAGGTGGTGGGGGTACACGACCGGTGCCAGATCCCGGTCGAGTTCCAGATCAGGCCGCAGTGGTTCATCGCGGTACGGGAGAACGCCGACCGGTTCCGGGCCCGCGCGGCCGAACTGGAGTGGATCCCGGCCTTCATGCAGCGTCGGCTCGAGGACTGGATCGACGGGCTCAAGTGGGATTGGAACATCACCCGGCAGCGGCGGTACGGGGTGCCGTTCCCGGTCTGGTTCTGCGCCTCGTGCGATGCGCCGGTCCTGGCCCGGCTCGAGGACCTGCCGGTCGATCCGCTCACCGATAAGCCTCCGGTGCCGGCCTGCCGGTCCTGTGGTCACGGCGAGCTGACCGGCGAGCCGGACGTGATGGACACCTGGATGACCTCGTCGCTGTCGCCGCAGATCAACGACGGATGGGGGGCCGATCCCGCGCTGGTGCCGATGTCGATGCGGGTGCAGGCCTTCGAGATCATCAGGACCTGGCTGTTCTACACCGTGGTGCAGTCGGAACTGCTGTTCGGCCGGGTCCCGTGGCGGACCGCGCTGATCTCCGGCTGGGGGCTGAACGAGCAGGGCAAGAAGGTGTCCAAGCGCGACCTGGACCGCTCGACCAGACCGGACGGCTACAACCGGTACGTGCCGGACGACGTAATGGCGAAGTACGGCGCGGACGCATTGCGGCTGTGGGCTACCCGCGGCCGCATCGGCACCGACTTGCGGTACAACGAGAAGGACGTGCGGACCGGCCGGAAGTTCACGGTCAAGCTGTGGAACGTGGGCCGGTTCGTGTCCATGAACCTCGGCGGCTTCGACGCGGCGGCTCCGGCGCCGCCGCCCGGGGAGCGGGACATCGTCGACCGGTGGCTGCTGTCGCACCTGGCCGAGGCCACCGGTGAGGCGACGGCGGCGTTCGAGGCCCACGATTACATGCAGGCGCACCAGGCCGCCTCCCGGATGTTCTGGTCGATCTACTGCGACCGGTACATCGAGATGATCAAGGACCGGGTGGGCGATGGCACCGATAGCGCCCGGTGGACGCTGTGGGAGTCCTTCCGGGTGCTGCTCGGGCTGTTCGCGCCGTTCGCGCCGTTCCTCACCGAGCACATGTACCAGCGGTTCTACCGGCCGTACGAGGGGGCGGTGTCGCTGCACCTGACGCGGTGGCCGGTGGCCGACCCGCGCTGGGCCTGCGACCGTTCGGCGGTGGATCAGCTCGCCGTGATCCTGGACGCGACCCGGGTGCTGCGCAGTGGGCTGCGGCTGGGAAACTCGGCCCGGCTGAGCCAGCTGATCCTGCAGGCGCACGACGAGGCGGCCCGGGCGCTGCTCGAGCAGATTGCCGAGCCGCTCCGGGTCGCGGCCCGCGCCGATGCTGTGATCAGCGGCCCGGCCGAGTACCCCAGTGGCGTGGCCGGGATCACCGTCGGCATCGTCCCTTAGACGGGGCGGGCCGGTGCGCACCCGGCCGGCGCGGGCGCGCGACAATATCCAATGTGCGAACGATCGCGTTGGAAGAGCACTTCTGGACCGCCGAGCTCGCGGCGCCGCCCGGCACCGGCCAGCTGGCCGTGTGGGGCCCGCACGTCGGCGACCAGCTGCGCGACCTCGGCTCGCTGCGGCTGGCCGACATGGACTCGGGGGGCATCGACTTCCAGGTCATCTCTCATGTCGCCCCGGCCGCGCAGGGGCATACCGGGGCCGAAGGCCTGGCTCGTGCCCGCGAGGCCAACGACCAGCTGGCCGCCGCGGTCCGCGCCCATCCAGCCCGGTTCGCCGGCTTCGCCACCTTGCCCACCGCCGATCCGCAGGCCGCGGCCGACGAGCTCGAGCGCGCGATCACCAAACTCGGCTTCGTCGGTGCCCTGGTCAACAGCACCCTCGGGTCCAACGGGACGTTCCTGGACGACCCGGCGTACGAGCCGCTGCTGGACCGGTTCGAGTGGCTCGACGTGCCGCTGTACCTGCACCCCGCGCCGCCCCCGGCCTCGCTGCGCGAGGTGCTCTACGGCGGGCTGCCGCCGGGCGTGGCGGCCAGGCTGGCCACCGGCGCCTGGGGCTGGCACGCCGAAGCCGGCCTGCATGTGCTGCGGATGGTCGCCACCGGCGTCTTCGACCGGCATCCCGGACTGCGGCTGATCGTGGGGCACTGCGGCGAGATGCTGCCGTTCATGCTGGCCCGCATCGACCAGATGCTGCGCGTGGATGGGCTGGCCCACAGGCCCTCTGAGTACTTCCTGCGCAACATCTGGGTGACCACCAGCGGGCTGTTCAGCATCCCGCCGGTGATGTGCACCGTGCAGGTGCTCGGGGTGGACCGGGTACTGTTCAGCGTGGACTACCCGTTCGGCTCCAATGCGGCCGGCCGCGCCCTGCTCGACACGCTGCCACTCGGCCCGGCCGACAAAGCCAAGATCGCGGGCGGCAACGCCGAGCGGGTCCTCGGCCTCAAACCGGAGGTGCTCCCCGAGTCGGCCGGATGAGGGCGGCACCGTGATTTTCGTCACGCCGGTGTTGCCAAATATTTGCGCTGGGCGGCCTATTTACGGCACAATGATGTTGTGAAAAACGTGCGATCAGTCGAAGGCCCCACCAAGGGCCAGGTCGCGCGGCTGATCCTGGAACTCGGGCCATCGACCGCCGCGACGCTGGGCAGCAGGCTCGGGCTCACCCCGGCCGCTATCCGGCGCCATCTGGACAACCTCCTGGCGGAGGGCCTCATCGAGACCAGGACGGCCAGGACGTACGGGAACCGGGGCCGGGGCCGTCCGGCCAAGGTCTTCGTCATCACTGACGCCGGGCGCAGCGCGTTCGAGCACGCCTACGATGACCTGGCCACGGGCGCGCTGCGGTTCCTGGCCGAAACGGCCGGCCCGGATGCGGTCGCCGAGTTCGCCCGCAGGCAGCTGTCCGACCTGGAGCGCCGCTACGCGCCGGTGGTGGCCCAGGGCGAGCTCGCCGCCCGGGTTCAGGCGCTGGCCGAGGCGCTGTCCGCGGACGGCTACGCCGCCTCCGCCGGCCCGGCGCCGGCGATCGGGCCCGGCGGGATGGCGGGCGAGCAGCTCTGCCAGCACCACTGCCCGGTCGCGCATGTGGCGGCCGAGTTCCCGCAGCTGTGCGAGGCGGAAACCGAGGCGTTCGGCAGGCTGCTCGGCACGCCCGTGCAGCGCCTGGCTACGATCGCGCACGGCGACGGGATCTGCACTACACATGTCACGCACGTCGGGAAGGCCGCCTCGGCGAAAACTGTTATAAAACACGGCGTAACTACCAATATCACCCCAGAGTCCGGAGGGCTCTTCACATGACCACCACCGCGCAAGAACAGCTCGAAGGGCTGGGCACGTACAGGTTCGGCTGGGCCGACTCGGACGTGGCCGGCGCGTCCGCGCGCCGCGGCCTGTCCGAAGAGGTGGTCCGCGACATCTCGGCGCGCAAGAACGAGCCCGAGTGGATGCTCGACATGCGCCTGCGGGGCCTGAAGTACTTCGGCCGCAAGCCGATGCCCACCTGGGGCGCCGATCTGTCGGGTATCGACTTCGACAACATCAAGTACTTCGTCCGCTCCACCGAAAAGCAGGCCGCGAGCTGGGACGAACTGCCCGCCGACATCAAGAACACCTACGACCGGCTCGGCATCCCCGAGGCGGAAAAGCAGCGGCTCATCGCGGGCGTGGCCGCGCAGTACGAGTCCGAGGTCGTCTACCACAAGATCAGGGAAGACCTCGAGGAAAAGGGCGTTATCTTCCTCGACACGGACACCGCGCTGCGAGAGCAGCCGGATCTGTTCCGTGAGTACTTCGGCACGGTGATTCCGCCGGGCGACAACAAGTTCGCCGCGCTGAACACCGCGGTATGGTCCGGCGGCTCGTTCATCTACGTGCCCAAGAACGTAAAGGTGGAAATCCCGCTGCAGGCCTATTTCCGGATCAACACCGAGAACATGGGCCAGTTCGAGCGGACGCTGATCATCGTCGACGAAGGCGCCTACGTCCATTACGTGGAGGGCTGCACCGCGCCCATTTACAAGTCCGACTCGCTGCATTCCGCGGTGGTCGAGATCATCGTCAAGAAGGACGCACGCTGCCGCTACACCACGATCCAGAACTGGTCGGCCAACGTCTACAACCTGGTGACCAAGCGGGCCGTCGCCCAGCAGGGCGCGACGATGGAGTGGATCGACGGCAACATCGGCTCCAAGGTGACGATGAAGTACCCGGCGGTCTACCTGATGGGCGAGCACGCCCGGGGCGAGACCCTCTCGGTCGCCTTCGCGGGCGAGGGCCAGCACCAGGACGCGGGCGCGAAGATGGTGCACTGCGCGCCGAACACCTCCTCGACCATCGTCTCTAAGTCGGTGGCGCGGGCCGGCGGCCGGACCTCCTACCGGGGCCTGGTCAACGTGCAGGAGGGCGCCGAGCGCTCCAAGTCCAACGTCAAGTGCGACGCGCTGCTGGTCGACACGGTCAGCCGCAGCGACACCTACCCGTACGTCGACGTCCGCGAGGACGACGTGGAGATGGCCCACGAGGCCACCGTGTCCAAGATCTCGGAAGATCAGCTGTTCTACCTGATGAGCCGCGGCATGACCGAAGACGAGGCCATGGCCACCATCGTCCGCGGGTTCGTCGAGCCGATCGCCCGCGAGCTGCCGATGGAGTACGCGCTCGAGCTGAACCGGCTGATCGAACTGCAGATGGAGGGGGCGGTCGGCTGATGTCGGCTGGACTTCAGGGGGCGATCGAATCCGCTCCCGTGAGCAGGCTGCACGAGCGCCGGTCCTACGACCCGGCGGACTTCGGCGTGCCCGACGGCCGCGAGGAGGAGTGGCGGTTCACCCCGCTGCGCCGGCTGCGCGGCCTGCACACCGACGCTCCGCCGGCGACGACTGTGGGGGCCGCGGCGGTGACCGTGGAAGTCGATCCCGCCCCCGAGATCAAGACCTTTTCGGCCGAACGGACGGTGGCTCACGCGGGCCGCACCTTCGTCCCGGCCGACCGGGTGAGCGCGCGGGCGTACGCGTCCTTCGACGAGGCGACCGTGATCACGGTGCCCGCGGAGGCGGACGCGTCCCGCCCCACGGTCGTCACCGTGACCGGCAACGGCGGGGTCGGGTACGGCCACCTGCTGGTGCAGGCCGAGCCGTTCTCCCGGGCCGTGGTCATACTCGACCACCGGGGCAGCGCGACCTATGCGGACAACGTCGAACTGGTGGTCGGCGACGGTGCCTGGCTGTCGGTGGTCAGCCTGGCGGACTGGGCCGACGACGCCGTCCACGCCTCCTACCACTACGCCACCCTCGGCCGGGACGCCCGGCTCAGGCACGCCGCGGTCACGCTGGGCGGATCGGTAATCCGGCTGGGCACCGAGGTGCGCTACGACGGTCCCGGCGGCGACGCCGAGCTGACCGGGCTGTACTTCGCCGACGCGGGCCAGCACCTGGAACATCGGCTGTTCGTCGACCATGATGTGCCGCACTGCCGCAGCAGGGTCACCTACAAGGGCGCGCTGCAAGGCGAGGACGCGCACGCGGTCTGGATCGGCGACGTGCTGATCAGGCCGGAGGCAACCGGCACCGACACCTACGAGTACAACCGGAACCTGGTGCTGACCGACGGCACCCGGGTGGACTCGGTGCCGAACCTGGAGATCCTCACCGGGGAGATCGTGGGGGCCGGGCACGCCAGCGCCAGCGGCAGGCTCGAGGATCATCACCTGTTCTACCTGATGGCCCGCGGCATCCCGTTCGCCGAGGCCCGGAGGCTGGTCATCCGCGGGTTCTTCGGCCAGCTGATCGGCACCATCGAGGTGCCGGAGCTGCGGGAGCGCATCGCCGGGGCCGTGGAGGCGGAGCTGGAGAAGTCGCTATGACCGAGACCCCGGTGTACACCCGGGCCTGTGCGCTATCGGACCTGCCGGTCGAGGGCGTGATCGGCGTCGAGGTGGCAGGCGAGCCGGTCGCCATAGCCCGGGCCGAGGGCGAGGTCTACGCGCTGCGGGACGTGTGCTCGCACGCCGAGGTACCGCTGTCCGAAGGAGAGATCTACGACCACACGGTCGAATGCTGGCTGCACGGGTCCTGCTTCGACCTGCGCACCGGCCAGCCCACCGGGCTGCCGGCCACCGAACCCGTCCCCGTATATCCCGTCAAGATCGAAGGCGACGACGTCTACGTCGCCGTGGAAAAGGAGTCGTAACAGTGGCCACCCTCGAGATCCGCGACCTGCACGTCAGCGTGGAGGGCTCTGCTGGCTCAGGCGGGCCCGGAGTGCACCAGGAGATCCTGCGCGGCGTGGACCTGACCGTCGCCGAGGGGGAAACGCACGCTCTCATGGGCCCGAACGGCTCGGGCAAGTCCACCCTGGCCTACGCGATCGCCGGCCACCCGAAGTACCTGGTCACCAAGGGCAGCGTCACGCTGGACGGCGAGGATGTGCTGGCCATGACCGTGGACTCACGGGCCCGGGCCGGGCTGTTCCTGGCCATGCAGTACCCGGTCGAGGTCCCCGGCGTGTCGGTGTCCAACTTCCTGCGGACCGCGGTCACCGCCGTCCGGGGCGAGGCGCCCAAGCTGCGCGACTTCGTCAAGGAGCTGCGCGGCGCGATGGCGGCGCTGTCCATCGACCCGGCCTTCGCCGAGCGCAACCTGAACGAGGGCTTCTCCGGCGGGGAGAAAAAGCGGCACGAGATCCTCCAGCTCGAGCTGCTCAACCCGAAGGTGGCGGTGCTCGACGAGACCGACTCCGGCCTGGACATCGACGCGCTCAAGGTCGTGGCCGAGGGCGTCAACCGGTTCCGTCACCAGCCCGGCCACGGGGTACTGCTGATCACGCACTACACCCGGATCCTGCGGTACGTGAAGCCCGACTTCGTGCACGTGTTCGTGAACGGGCGGATCGTCGAGGAAGGCGGCCCCGAGCTGGCCGAACGCCTGGAGAACGAGGGCTACGAGAAGTTCCTCGGGGTCCCCGCATGAGGGCCTTCCCCGATCATCTCGACGTCGAGGCGATCCGGGCCGACTTCCCGGCGCTAGCCCGGACGGTACGCAACGGCAACCCGCTGATCTACCTGGACTCCGGCGCGACCTCGCAGAAGCCGGTCCAGGTGCTCGACGCCGAGCGGTCGTTCTACGAGCTGCACAACGCCGCCGCGCACCGCGGCACCCACCTGCTCGGCGAGGAAGCCACCGACGTTTACGAGGGCGCCCGGGCCAAGGTCGCCGCGTTCATCGGCGCCGAGGCGGGCGAGGTCGTGTTCACCAAGAACGCCACCGAGGCGATCAACCTGGTCGCCTACACGATGAAGGCGTCGCCCGGTGACGAGATCCTCATTACCGAGATGGAGCATCACGCCAACCTTGTCCCGTGGCAGCAGCTATGCGAGCGGACCGGCGCCACGCTGCGCTGGCTCAGCGTCACCCCCGACGGCCGGCTCGAACTGGACGACCTGGACCGCATGATCACCGGCCGTACCAAGCTCGTCGCGGTGACCCACCAATCGAATGTGACCGGCACGATCCCGCCGGTCGCCGAGATCGCGAGGGCCGCGCACGACAAGGGCGCGCTGCTCCTGGCCGACGCCGCCCAGTCGGTTCCGCATCAGGCGGTCGACGTGGCCGCGCTCGGCGTGGACTTCCTGGCCTTCTCCGGGCACAAGATGCTCGGCCCGTACGGGATCGGCGTGCTGTTCGGCCGGGCCGGTCTGCTCGAGGCGATGCCCCCGTTCCTGACCGGCGGGTCCATGATCGAGATGGTACGGATGGAGGGCAGCACGTTCCTGCCGCCGCCGCAGCGGTTCGAGCCGGGCGTGCCGCCCGTGGCCGAGGCCGCGGGCCTGGGCGCCGCCGTGGACTACCTCAGCGCCCTCGGCATGGACGCCGTCGCCGCGCACGAGGAGTCGCTGACCGCGCACGCGCTCGACGCGCTGCGGGAGATCAACGGCGTGCACATCCTCGGCCCGGACACCACCAAGGACCGGGGTGGAGCGGTAGCGTTCGAGGTCGAAGGCGTTCACCCGCACGACGTCGGCCAGGTCCTCGACGAGCTGGGCGTCGCGGTGCGCACCGGCCACCACTGCGCCTGGCCGCTGCACCGGGCCCTGGGCGTGCAGGCCAGCACGCGGGCGACGTTCTACGTGTACAACACCCACGCCGAGGTCGACGCCCTGGCCGACGGCATCCGCTACGCCCAGCGCTTCTTCGGCGCCCGGCAATAGGCGGCTGGCTTTCCGCGTTAACTGTGTTAGCCCGGGGGGACGAACCCGTAAAACCCCCCGGAACCCCCGAGAGGGATGTGATGCAGCTTCAGTCGATGTACCAGGAGATCATCCTGGATCACTACCGCAACCCTCACCACAAGGGCCTGCGGGAGCCGTTCGACACCGAAGTGCACCATGTCAACCCGGTCTGCGGCGACGAGGTGACGCTGCGGGTTACCCTCAAGGACGTCGACGGCGAGCCGGTGGTGGAGGATATCTCGTATGACGCGCTCGGCTGCTCGATCAGCCAGGCCAGCGCGTCGGTCATGAGCGACCTGGTCATCGGGAAGCCCGTGGCCGAGGCGATGACCATCAGCCAGGAATTCCTCGGGCTGATGCAGTCCAAGGGTGAGGGATCACCCGATGAAGGCCTGCTCGAGGACGCGGTGGCGTTCGCGGGCGTGTCCAAATACCCGGCCAGAATCAAGTGCGCGCTACTCGGCTGGATGGCGTGGAAGGACGCGACCGCCCAGGCCCTGGAGGTGGGACGACAGTGACAGAGAACGTGACGAGCCAGGACACCGAGCCGCAGGAGGCTGGGCAGTTCACTGGCGAGCTGACGCCCGAGCAGGAGGACGTGATCGAGGCCCTGCGTGACGTGGTGGACCCCGAACTCGGCATCAACGTGGTGGACCTCGGCCTGGTGTACGGCGTCGACGTCGACGCCGAGCGGGTGGCGACCATCGACATGACCCTGACCAGTGCGGCGTGCCCGCTGACCGATGTCATCGAGGATCAGGCCCGGGACGCGCTCGACGGGGTGGTGACCGACTTCCGGATCAACTGGGTGTGGCTGCCGCCGTGGGGTCCGGAGGCCATCACCGAGGACGGGCGCGAGCAACTGCGCGCGCTCGGCTTCAACATCTGAGCCGTCTGGAGCGCGCGCGTCGGACAAGCCGCCGCGCGGCCGCTCAGTGCTGCCGGAGCGCGCGCGTCGGACAAGCCGCCGCGCGGCCGCTCAGGTGCGGATGTAGAACGGCTCGGCCCGCGCGGCGATCCACTGGTCGACCTGGCCCGGCTCGCCTTCGCCAGGAAACGTGACGTCGATCGGGAATCCCTGGGGCGGCACCGCGCCGACGGCCCACTCGATCGCGCTGATCACCCGGCCGTGCGCGGCCTCGGAGCCGGGGTCGTGCAGCGTGACCGAGACGACCAGGCCCGCACCCTGTCCGGGCACCGATAGCCAGGCCCGGGACGCCTGCTTGACAGCGGGGATGTCTCTCAGTGCGGCCCGGATCTCGGCCAGCAACCTGACCGGGTCGGCGGGCGGCCGGCCCACCCGCACCCGGGCGCCGTCGGCGAGTACCAGCGCCGAGGCCAGGTAACCGACGCCCTCGGGGTAGATGGGCACGCTGGCCTCGGCCCCCGGATTGAGCGCGATGCCCAGGCCGGCCGGCAGCAGCCGGGCCAGTTCGGCGGCCGGGACCACGATGTGCGACATGGCCGCGAACGCGCCGGTGGGCCCGTCCGGCAGGTGCCGGGCGGGCACGGACACCTGCCCGGCGGCCTTGCCGCGGTCGTACCAGGCGACCAGCTGCTGCGCGGAGGTGAACGCCGGGACGAACTCGGCGCCCAGGTAGGTGACGGTCGGGAGCAGTACGGCCGAACCGTCGGTGACCGGCCGCTCGTCGTCGGGCAACGGGAGCCAGAGCCGCCCTCGGCTAAGCTCGTCCAGCAGGTCGGTGATCCTATCCGGGTCCTTGGCCGCGGCGGCCAGGGCATGCTCGGCCGCGGCGGGCGAGAACTCCAGCGGGCCGGACTGCCCCGGGTGGCCCCAGCCGACTGCCCCGGGCCGCATGAAGGTGCCGCCGTGCGACATGGCCGAGCCCAGGTTGGCCGGAGTCGTCGGATTCACAGGCGCGTTCCTGTCGTCGAAGGGGCCACTGATAACACGGATAGTAGCCATGTTGGGGCGGTGCGTAGTGAAGAATCCTGCGGCTGGCGGCGGTCGCTGGGTAGATGTTCCGCCAGAACGCCTGATGTCCTGGATCGTCACGTTTACTCAGCGTCATGGCGCCGGGTCCGTATCGCGCGATGAAGCGGGCGTGACGGTGACGTTCACCGCGGCGGACGGGGCGGCGGCCGAGTGCCATCCCCCGTTCCCCCCGGTGCGGTGGGCGGGAACAGGGGACAACGGCGATCCGGCGGCCGCCGCCGAGGCGATCGTGGCGCATGCCGTCGCGGCCCGCACCATCGGCGTGCTGCTCGTGCGGCTGGGCGGCTACGCGGTCGGCGTCTTCGCCGGCTCGCCGCCGCGGCTGGTGAGCTCGAAGACGGGCAGCCGGCCGGTGCACGGCCGGAGTGCGGCGGGCGGCTGGTCCCAGCACCGCTTCGCCCGGCGCCGGGAGAACCAGGCGGCGACCGCGCTGCGGGCCGCCGCCGACGCTGCAGCCGGGATCTTCGGCCCATACCGCTTGGACGAACTGGTCCTGGGCGGGGACAGGCGGTCAGTCGCCGGGCTCCGAGGGGATGCCCGGCTGGCGCCCTATCTCGGCCTGGCCACCGACCGGTTCCTCACCGTTCCCGACCCGCGGTTGGCCGTGCTTAAGGAGATTCCACGCGCCTTCCTGGCTATCCGCATCCGCCTGACGGAGCCAGAATCGGATGGTTCTGGCGACGCGGAGCCAGTAAACTAAGGACCGTGCTGCCGACGACGGACTGAGGAGACGCTCAAGGGGAGAGGTCTGTCCATTTCCGTCCGTTTCGCAGGAGCACCGTAACCATGATCGTGGCCACCGACATCGAACTGCGAGCTGGCGCGCGCCTGCTGCTGGAAAGCACGTCGTTCCAGGTGGCCACGGGGGACCGGATCGGCCTGGTGGGCCGCAACGGGGCCGGGAAGACCACGCTGGCCAAGGTCTTGGCCGGCCAGGTCCAGCCGTCCGCGGGTTCGGTCCGCCGGACGGGCACGGTCGGCTACCTGCCGCAGGATCCGCGCACCGGGGACCTGGACACGCTGGCCATCGACCGGGTGCTGTCGGCCCGCGGGCTCGATCAGCTCCGCGCTGACCTGCGCGCCGCAGAGGCCCAGATGGCCAATCCCGATTCCGGCGCCGCGGCCGAAGCCATCCGCAAGTACAGCAGGCTGGAGGAACGGCTCGCGGTGCTCGGCGGGTATGCCGCGGAATCGCAGGCCGCCTCGATCACCGCCAGCCTCGGCCTGCCCGACCGGGTGCTGCACCAGCCGCTGCAGACGCTGTCCGGCGGCCAGCGGCGCCGGGTCGAGCTGGCCCGGATCCTGTTCTCCGATTCGCAGACCATGCTGCTGGACGAGCCGACCAACCACCTGGACGCCGACTCGGTAGTCTGGCTCCGAGACCATCTCAAGGGCTGCCGCGGCGGCCTGGTGGTGATCAGCCACGACGTAAACCTGCTGGCCGATGTGGTCAACAAGGTCTTCTACCTGGACGCGCAGCGGGCTTGCCTGGACATGTACAGCCTCGGCTGGCAACCCTACCTGCAACAGCGTGAGACCGACGAGCGCCGCCGCCGCCGGGAGAGGGTCAACGCGAGCCGGCAGGCGAGCGCGCTGATGGCGCAGGCGGACAAGATGCGGGCCAAGGCCACCAAGGCCCGCGCGGCGCAGAACATGCAGCGACGGGCCGAGCGGATGCTGGCCGGGGTCGAGGCCGAGCGCACCGCGGACAGGGTGGCCAAGCTCCGCTTCCCAGTGCCCACGCCGTGCGGCCGCACCCCGCTGGCCGCCACCGGCCTGTCCAAGTCGTACGGGTCGACCGAGGTGTTCTCCAGCGTGGACGTCGCCGTCGACCGGGGGAGCCGGGTGGTGGTTCTCGGCCTCAACGGCGCGGGAAAGACGACCCTGCTCCGGCTGCTGGCCGGGCTGGAAACTCCGGATACCGGAAAAGTCGCGCCAGGACACGGCCTCAGCCTCGGATATTACGCCCAAGAGCATGAGACGCTGGAAACCGGGCGTACTGTCCTCGCCCACATGCGCACCGCCGCGCCGGACCTTACCGAATCGCAGCAGCGGAAGGTTCTCGGATCATTCCTGTTCTCCGGCGATGACGTGGAAAAGCCCGCGGGAGTGCTTTCCGGCGGCGAGAAGACGAGACTCGCCCTCGCTCTTCTTGTTGTATCAGGAGCCAACGTGCTACTGCTCGACGAGCCGACCAACAACCTCGATCCGGCCAGCCGGGAAGAGGTTCTCGCCGCGCTGAGAAGCTTCCGCGGCGCGATAGTGCTTGTTACCCATGATGAAGGTGCGGTTGAGGCGCTTTCACCAGAACGCGTTATCGTCCTGCCGGACGGCGTGGAAGACGCGTGGAGTGAGGATTTCGCAGATCTCGTTGCACTTGCGTAAATACTTGCCCGCCGGGCGCCGCCCGGGCAAAGGATACGATTCCGCCATGGCCGGATAAAAATAGGTGATCATTTGCGCTCATCTGGGTAGTCAATCCACGGGCCATGCATGATCATTGCCAAGGAGGATCTGTAACTCACTGGGTAACTTCAGCAAACAGGAGGTGCATGTGGTCGAGACCACTCTCAAGAAAGGCACGCGGGTAACCGGCGTCGACCGCAGCAAGCTGGCGAGTCTTCTAGGCAGGAGGTACGACAGCGGCGAGAGCATCCGTTCCATCGCGGCGTCGACAGGAAGGTCCTACGGCTTCGTCCACCGGATTCTCACCGAGACCGGAGTGACGTTGCGCGGGCGTGGTGGCGCAACCCGCGGTGGCAAGGCCAAGGTATAGCGCGCAGGCCACGCCAGGTGGCACCGGCCCGGTTCACGCAGCCGGGACCCCGCCCGGAAAGCCACCGGCAAATCGTCTTGAGAGTTCGCTGCTAGCTGATAACGTTCCGGCCCGGCACGGGAACGAATTGAGCCCCTCAGGAGGTTCTCCAGGGCATGCACGCGCCGGCGCAGCGCTTCATGTGGGGGTCCATGAGGGACCCCTCGGTGACGCAGCAGAAGCTGAAGCCCGGTACTGTCCGCCGGATCATCGGCTACGCCAAGCCGTACAGGCTTTGGCTGGCCCTGTTCCTGCTCGCGACCATCCTCGACTCGCTCATCACGGTGGTCAACCCGGTGCTGCTCGGCAAGATCATCGACAAGGGCATCCTGCCCCGCGACGAGGCGGTCGTGATCGGGCTTGCTGTAGCGGTCGCAGCGGTCGCGCTGTTCGACGCGCTTCTCGGGTTCATCATCCGCTGGTTCTCCGCGCGGATCGGCGAAGGACTCATCTACGACCTGCGCACCCAGGTGTTCAGTCACGTCCAGCAGCAGCCCATCGCGTTCTTCACCCGGGCGCAGACCGGATCCCTGGTGTCCCGCCTGAACAGCGACGTGATCGGAGCGCAGTCGGCCATCACCTCGACGATGTCCTCGGTGGTCTCCAACATCCTCACCACCGGCGCGATCCTGGTCACGATGTTCTTCATCTCCTGGCAGATCAGCCTCATCGCGCTGGTGCTGATCCCCCTGTTCATACTCCCGGCCAAGCGGGTCGGCCGCAGGCTGCAGCGGCTGACTCGCGAATCGATGCAGCTTGACGCGGCGATGGGCTCGACCATGACCGAGCGTTTCAACGTGGCGGGCGCGATGCTCGTCAAGCTCTTCGGCCGCCCCCGTGAGGAGTCAGAGGTATTCGCCCAGCGAGCTGGGCGGGTCCGCGACATCGGCGTCAGCCAAGCCATGTACGGCCAGGTGTTCTTCATTTCGCTGAGCCTGCTGGCCGCGCTGGCCACCGCAGTGGTGTACGGGCTCGGCGGCACCCTGGTCATCCACGGCGTGCTGCAGCTCGGCCTCCTGGTGACGCTCTCCGGCCTGCTGGCCAGGGTCTACGGCCCGATCACGGGGCTGTCCAACGTGCAGATCAGCGTGATGACCGCGCTGGTCAGCTTCGACCGGGTCTTCGAGGTGCTCGACCTCAAGCCGCTGATCGCCGAGCGCCCCGGCGCCGAGGTGCTGCCCGCCGAGGGCGGGGGCCAGGCGGCCCCGGAGATCCAGTTCGACCAGGTGTCATTCCGGTACCCGTCGGCCTCCGAGGTATCGCTCGCCTCGCTGGAGTCGATCGCGCTGCCCGCCCCCGAACGCCCGGCCTCCGCGGCCGGGGTCTTGCACGAGGTGAGCTTCACGGCCCCGTCCGGCCAGCTGACCGCGCTGGTCGGCCCGTCCGGCGCGGGAAAGACCACGATCACCGCGCTGGCCGCGCGGCTGTATGACCCGGACGAGGGAACGGTCCGCATCGGCGGGCACGACCTGCGGGAGGTCACGCTGGAGTCACTGCACGACGTCGTCGGCGTGGTGACCCAGGACGCCCACCTGTTCCACGACACGATCCGGGCCAATCTGCTGTACGCCCGGCCGGGCACGACCGAACTGGAGCTGATCGAAGCCTGCGAGGCGGCGCAGATCTGGGATCTGATCTCGGAGTTGCCGGATGGGCTGGACACCGTGGTGGGGGACCGGGGGTACCGGCTATCGGGCGGGGAGAAGCAGCGGGTGGCGCTGGCCCGGCTGCTGCTGAAGGCCCCGTCGGTGGTGGTGCTGGATGAGGCGACCGCGCACCTGGACTCGGAGTCTGAGGCGGCCGTGCAGCGGGCGCTGAAGAGCGCGCTGGCCGGGCGGACCTCGCTGGTGATCGCGCACCGGCTGTCGACCATCCGCGAGGCCGACCAGATCCTGGTCGTCGAGGACGGCCGGATCATCGAGCACGGCACCCACGCCGAGCTGCTGGCCGCCGGCGGGCTGTACGCCGACCTGTACCGCACGCAGTTCGCCGGCCAGGCCGTCTAGGGTCAGCTCAGCAGGGGATAGCCGAGGCGGCGGAGTTCCTCGCCGGCGAGTTTGTCTATCTGGGCGGCGTCTTCTGTGCTGAGCGAGGGTCCGGCCGGGCGGCGGGGCCGCCCGCGCTGCCGGGATGTGCGGGCCACGTCGCGGATCTCGGCCGCCGGCACCATGGTCCCGGCGAAACGGGACAACTCGGCCACGGCCTCGTCGGGCTTGGTCATCAGGTCCTCGTACCTGATCGTCTTCAGCTGGCCGGCCGGCAGGCTGTGGTGCAGCCTCGCGGCCAGGCGGACGCACCAGCGCCAGCGCAGCGCGCACCGGGCCGCGGTCGACAGCCTGGGCCAGAGTTCGCGGTCGTCCTCAGTGTCGATGCCGAAGAACGGATTGGGGAACTCGGTATCGACGTTCACGAAGCTCGGCCGGAACCAGGACATGACGACGGGGTCGGCGAGCATGCTCGTCACCACGTCCCCGCCGTCCCTGATGACCTGCACGATCCGCGCGTCGGGGAACGCGTAGGTGAGCGCCTCCGCGCAGTAGATCAGGTCCGGGCTGGCGTCCCCGAACCGCTCCAGCCCCCGGAGTTCCACGCACGGCCCCACGGCATCGGCGGCGAGGCCTGCGGCGGCCCGGCATTCACGGGTGCATTCCAGGCAGCTGTGCGGGGAGACCTGCCAGCCCTGCGCGAAGGCGTCCCTGATGACCGTGGCGGCGGCCTGCGCCCGGCCCTGGTGCATGGACGGGCGCCGGGCGAAGGCGTAGACCACCCGCAGCACGCTGGGCTGTCCCATCGTGACGTGAAAGCCCGCGGACGCCTTCAGCGCACGGCCGATGAGGTCCGCTCCCGAATGCGGCGCGCCGACCACGAACACCGGCTGGTGGACGCTGCGGGAGTTGACGATGAGGATGTGACGAGCTGAGGGCATTATCTCTTCGGATCCGGATCTTCTTAGCCAGGCACGCTACGGCGCTCATCCCATGGTCCGCGCCGATGTTCCTGGGCGTGACCCTCGAGGTTGAGCGCCGTCTGCACGAGCGGGACATGGCTGAATGCCTGCGGCATGTTACCGACCAGCCTGCCGTAGCGAGGATCATACTCTTCACTTAGCAGCCCAACATCGTTACGCAGGGCGAGCAGCCGCTCGAACAGCTCGACCGCTTCCTCGTGCCGACCGCTCAGCTCGAGCGCGTTCGCCAGCCAGAAACTGCAGGCCAGGAACGCTCCCTCCGAGCCGGCCAGCCCGTCCACCTCCGACGTGCCGCCCGGTGGCAGCTCGTACCGGCGCAGGAAGCCGTCCCGCATGAGATCCCGCTGCAGCACCTTCATGGTCGAGACCACCCTGGGGTCATCGGCGGGCAGGAAGCCCACGTCCGGGATGAGCAGAACGGCGGCGTCGAGTTCGCTCGCCCCGTAGTACTGCACGAACGCTCCGCGGGCGGAGTCGTACCCCTTCTCGCACACCTCCCGGTTGATCTCGTCGCGGATGCCCCGCCACTTAGCCGCCAGCTCCGTTTCGCCGGCGTCGTCGGCGTAGGTCGCCGCGCGGTCGAAGGCGACCCAGGCCATCACCTTCGAGTGCACGAAGTGGCGCCGCGGGCCGCGGACCTCCCAGAGCCCCTCGTCTGGTTCGGCCCAGTGCCGTTCAAGGAACTCCAGCAGCGCCCGCTGCAGCGACCAGGTGTGGCGGTCGTCGTGCAGCCCCGACTTGCAGCTGAGCTGCAGCGCGTCGATGACCTCCCCGTACACGTCCAGCTGGAGCTGGTCGGCCGCCGCGTTGCCGATGCGTACCGGTGAGGAGTTCTCGTATCCGGGCAGCCAGCTCGCCTCCCATTCGGCCAGCCGGCGCTCCCCGGCCACGCCGTACATGATCTGGATGTCCTCCGGGTCCCCGGCGATCGCACGGCCCAGCCAGAGCCGCCAGGCCTTGGCCTCCTCGAGGTAGCCGGTCCGGAGCAGGGCTTCCAGCGTGATGGTGGCGTCGCGGAGCCAGCAATACCGGTAGTCCCAGTTACGCATGCCTCCGATGTCCTCAGGCAGCGAGGTGGTGGCCGCGGCGACGATGCCGCCGGTAGGCCGGTAGGTGAGCGCCTTCAGGGTGATCAGCGACCTGACGACGGCCTCGCGGTAGGTGCCCTGGTAGCTGCAGCGCGACACCCACTCGTCCCAGAACTTCCTGGTCTCCTCCAGGGAACGCGAGGCATCCAGGTGCGCGGGCTCTCCGTGGTGCGAGGGTACGTAGGTGAGCACGAAGGGAACGACGTCGCCCGCAGTGACGGTGAACGCCGCGGTGTGGGCCAGGCCCTCCCCGCTCAGGTTCACCGGCGTGCGCAGCCAGACCGAATCCGGGCCCGCGGTGACCCTGATACCTCCCTCGGTCTTCGCGACCCACGGCACGATGGACCCGTAGCCAAAGCGCAGCGTCAGCCGGACTCCCATGTCGACGGTCCCGCTCACGCCCTGCACCAGGCGGATCAGCACGGGGGGTTCGCCGTCTTCCCGTGGCGGCATGAAATCGGTCACCTCGGCGACGCCGGTCGCCGTTTCCCAGCGGGTCTGCAGGATCAGCGTCTCACCGGCGTACCGCCTGCTCGCCGTGGACCGGCCCGAAGGGGCGATCTGCCAGCAGCCATGGTCCCGGGTGCCCAGGAGAGCGGCGAAGCAGGCCTCCGAGTCGAAGCGCGGCAGGCACAGCCAGTCCACCGAACCGTCCGCGCTGACCAGCGCGACCGACTGCATGTCACCGACGACGGCGTAGTCTTCGATCCGGCCCGCCACATGTCCTCCCGGGTGGGTGTTCACTGCCGATACGGTACTAGGCGCCCAGTGCCCGTAGGCTGGCACCGTGCGGGTACTACCCGATGTAGTCGGCGTTAGGCCGCGTGGCCGGATTCGCCTGCTGCTCGCTGCCGGGACGGTCGTCGCGACCGCCGCCGTTCTGGCTGGCTGCTCCCGGTTCGACGCCGCGCTCGGGCAGCGCCAGGCCGTCGTGACGTTCAACGCCGGCACGACGTTGGCTCAGCGGATGTCCGTGCGCGCGGCGTGCGCCAAGACGCCGAACGTCGCCCCGCAGCCCCTGCCGAGCAACACGAGCTCTCCCTACGCGCTCGATCAGGTGACCTACCAGATCAATCAGGCGAGCGACGCGGACGTGGCGCTGCTGGAGAAGTGCCTGGCCAAGTTCCCCTCGGTGGCCGGCGTCACGCTGCAAGACTCCTCCGACCAGGGCAACTGACCCGGCGGAAGCGCCTGGTTCCCCGGCCCGCAGCGCGCTCGCCGCGCCGTCCCGGCAAATTCCCCGGCCCGCAGCGCGCTCGCCGCGCCGTCCCGGCAAATTCCCCGGCCCGCAGCGCGCTCGCCGCGCCGTCCCGGCAAGTTCCCCGGCCCGCCCGCCCATCGCCAGCAACAACCCCCACACCAGCCACACTTATCGCACACGAGTACCAGCACCGTGCAATTTACGCGGAAGATATGGCTTATACGGAGGATTTGGGCAACCCCAGTTGCCCGGATCTTCCGCGACGGCCGGATCCTCCGTGCTTTTGGGGAACTAGCACACCAGCGGGGCCTGCGGGACGAGAGCACCCGCGGCCAGAGCACCAGCGGGGGTCAATAGGCCCCGGACCCGCTGAACCCTTCTCGCGGGCGGCGCCCCGGTTCCGGGGGCCGATTCCCTATCTTGCCGGCTCTATGTATAGTGAACCCAGTCGAGTTTCCTATGTAAACGATAGATATTAAAGGTTTAGGGGTGTGAGATGCGACGTGTCACGGCCGCCGCGATGGTCGGTGCCGCCCTGCTGCTGGCAGCGGGCTGCTCCTCCTCGTCCTCGTCGTCCTCCGGTTCGGCGAGCACCACGGGCAACAGCGGGAGCACCGATCCGGCGCCGGTGACGGTCCGGCTGGGCTTCCTTACGAATATCACCCACGCCTCCGCGCTGGTCGGGCTGAAGGAGGGTTTCTTCAGCAGCGCCCTGGGTTCGGCCGGGACGCTGAAGGCGACCGCCTTCAGCACCGGGACCCAGGAGACGGTAGCGCTGCTGGCCGGCCAGCTCGACGCCGCCTATGTCGGCCCGAACCCGGCCATCAACGCCTGGCAGAAGTCCGGCGGCACCGCGATCAAGATCATCTCCGGTGCCGCCACCGGCGGCGCCTCGGTGGTGGTCACGAAGGGAATCACCTCGCCCGCGCAGCTCAAGGGCAAGACGCTGGCCACGCCGTCGCTCGGGAACACCCAGGACGTCGCGCTGCGCTACTGGCTGAAGCAGAACGGGGTCACCACCACCTCGACCGGCGGGGGAGACGCCTCCATCAAGCCGACCACCCCCAACTCGGCCGCGGTCCTTGAGTTCAAGTCCGGCCAGATCGCCGGCGGCTCCGAGCCCGCGCCGTACGACATCGAGATGGTCAGCGATGGCGGCACGGTACTGCTCAGTGAGCCCGGCGTCACCACCTTGCTGGTCGTGACGCAGAGCTTCCTGTCCGCCCACCCGGCGATCGTCGCGGACCTGGTCAAGGCCCAGATCCAGGCCAACAGCTTCATCAAGTCCAACCCGGCTGCCGCCCAGGCGGACGCGAACGCCGAACTGGCCGCCTACACCGGCAAGCCGCTCAAGGCGAGCCTCGTCGCGGCGTCGTTCAAGGAGATCACCTTCACCGACGACCCCGACGCGTCGTCTCTGACTACCGACGCGTCGCAGGCCGTTTCGCTCGGCCTGCTCAAGCCGGTCAACCTGAGCGGCATCTTCGATCTCGGGCCGCTCAACCAGGCGCTGACCGCGGCCGGCCAGCCGCAGGTCAGCTCGTAGGCGGGTGAGTGCGTGGTCAGGCAGGGGAGTTCCGTGACGGTCACCGGCCAGCGGCCGGCGACCGGGCCAGCAAAGGGCGGGCCAGTAGAAGGCGGAGCGACGGGGTCTGTCCGGCTGGCGGGCGTATCCAAGGTGTTCGGGCGCGGCAGCTCAGCGGTCCGGGCGCTGGACCAGATCTCGCTGGAGGTGCCGCCGGGGGAGTTCACCTGCCTGATCGGCGCGTCGGGCTGCGGCAAGTCCACGCTGCTCAACCTGGTCGCCGGCCTGGAGCAGCCGACCTCCGGGGAGGTGTCGGTGTCCGGCCGGGTGGCGCTGATGTTCCAGGAGCCCGCGCTGTTCCCGTGGCTCACGGCGGCCGGCAACGTGGAGCTCGCCCTGCGGGCCCGCGGCCTGGGGCGGGCCGAACGCCGCCAGCAGGCCGCGGAGCTGCTGGACACGGTGCGCCTGGACGGATTTGGCGGAAAGCGGCCGCACGAGCTGTCCGGCGGCATGCGGCAGCGCGTGGCGCTGGCCCGCGCACTGGCCCAGGACGCCGACGTGCTCCTGATGGACGAGCCGTTCGGCGCGCTGGACGCGATGACCAGGGATCTGCTGCACGACGAGCTCGACCGGGTCTGCGCGGGCCGGCAGCTGACCATCCTGTTCGTGACCCACAACGTGCGGGAGGCGGTCCGGCTCGGCGACCGGGTGATCGTGCTGAGCAGCCGCCCCGGCCGGGTGATCGATGAGTTCGCTGTGCCCATGGAGCATCCCCGGCGGATCGACTCGGCGCCGGTCGCCGAACTGGCCGGACGGATCACCGACCGGCTGCGGGAGGAGATGAGCCATGGCACCCGGTGAGGAGCGGGCCTCGGTGCCGGCCTACGCCGAGCGGCTGGCCTGGCTCGAGGCGCAGGAGGCAGCGCCGCCGCCGGACGAGCGGCGCGGGCGCCGCCTGGCTGTCCGCGCCTGGACGGCCCTGTGGCCCAAGGTGCTCGCGATCGCCATCGTGCTGGCCATCTGGGAGCTGATCCACATCAGCGGCTGGAAGAAGCTGATCTTCCCCGCGCCAGGCGCGACCCTCTCGGACCTGTGGGGTCAGCTGCGGACGGGGCTGCTGTGGCACGCCATCGCCATCACCTCCGAGCGCGCCGTCATCGGGTTCGCGCTGGCGGTCGTGATCGGCGCCGTCATCGGCGCCCTGGTCTCGCGGATCGCGCCCCTGCGGGCCGCAGTCGGCTCCCTGATCACCGGGCTGCAGACGATGCCGTCGATCGCCTGGTTCCCGTTCGCGATCATCCTGTTCGGCATCAGCACCACCACCATCTTGTTCGTCATCGTGCTGGGCGCGGCCCCGTCGATCGCCAACGGCCTGATCGCAGGCGTGGACTACACTCCGCCGCTGCTGTTGCGAGCCGGCAAGATGATGGGGTTGCGCAGGCTCTCCCTGTACCGGTACCTGATCCTGCCGGCCTCGCTGCCCGCATTCGTGGCCGGGCTGAAGCAAGGCTGGGCGTTCGCCTGGCGCAGCCTGGTGGCCGGCGAGCTGCTGGTCGCCATCGTGAACCAGCCGTCCCTGGGCGTGCTGCTGTCGAACGACCAGGATCAGGCCGACATGCAGGGCGCCACCGCGATCATCATCGTGATCCTGATCCTGGGCATCATCGTCGACATGCTGTTCGGCCTGGGCGATCGGGCCATCAGGCGGCGCTGGGGCCTGACCGGCACGGTCTGACCACGAGGAGCGGGCCAGGAGTCACTGCCAGGAGATCGACGCTTCGTTCAGCAGAGATTTCAAAGCCGACGCGGCCCGGTGAAAGCCCTCCGGGCCGCTGAAGCCGCCGAAGCGCCCGAACTGCGCCAGGTGCGGCTCGAGCGACATGAAGCCCGCGAAGCCGTCCTCCCGCAGCGCAGCCAGCGTCTCGCGCAGTTCCCCGTCGCCCTGGCCGGCGGGCACGACCTCGCCGGTTGCGGCCCGCGCGTCCTTCACCTGCAGGTAGACCAGGTAGGGCCGGAGCGCGGCGTACGCGCCGGAGTAGGGCCGGACGCCGCACTGGACGAAGTTCGCCGGGTCGAACGTGGCCCGCAGCGCGGGTGAGCCCACGGCGGTGATCAGGTCGGCGCACCGGTCCGGGACGTCGCCGTAGATCTCCTTCTCGTTCTCGTGCGCGAGGACCAGGCCGCGTTCCTCGGCGATCCGGGCCAGGGCGCCCATGCGGTCGATGACCTGGCTCCGGTGCCGTTCCGGCGGCTCGCCCGCGGGCATGAAGAAGGAGAAGACGCGGACGATGGTGGTGCCGAGCCCGGCCGCCACGTCGGCGACACGGCGCATCCGGCCCAGCTCGGGGGCCAGCGGCGCGCCGACCGGGATCTTGCCGATGGGGGAGCCAATCGCGGAGACCCGCACCCCGGCGTCCTGCACCATCGCGCGGAAGGCGGCCAGCTGCTCCCCGGTGAAGTCGGCCACGTTCACCGACCAGGCGCTGCGCAGCTCGAGGTGGGTGATCGACTCGGCGGCCAGGGTCTCGAGCTGGGTTCGCGGGTCGGGCGAGATCTCGTCGGCGAACCCGCTCAGGACGACGGTCACCGGCCCCCCAGCCGCACCGGGCGGCCGGTGCGGGACGACTCGTACACGGCCAGGATGATCGCGAGCGCGTCGCGGCCGTCCTGGCCGGTGACCGCGGGCTCGCGCCCGGTGTCGGCCGCGTCGAGCAGGTCCGCGAGCTGAGCGGCGTGGCCGGCTACGTCCACGGCGGCCGGGTCGGCGGCCGCCGAGCGGCCGGGCTCTGAAGTCGCGACCGGGCGGGCGTCCGCGGCCAGGGCGCGCACGGCGATCCGGCCGTCCTCGACCGTCACCGTCCCCTGCGTCCCGGTGATCTCCAGGCGCTGTGGGAAGCCGGGGAAGGCCGCGGTACTGGACAGGATGGTGGCCACGGCGCCCGAGGCGAACCTGACGATCGCGAGCGCAGTATCCTCCACCTCGATCTGGTGCGCCTGCGTAGAGCACACGGCGGTGACCTCGACAGGCGGGCCCATGCACCAGCGGAGCAGGTCAACGTAGTGGACGCCCTGGTTCATCAGCGATCCGCCGTCCATCGCGTAGGTACCGCGCCACGCGGCGCTGTCGTAATAGCCTTGCGTGCGGTACCACTTCGTGCTGGCCTCCCCGAGCACGAGCCGGCCCAGGGCACCGTCGTCGAGCAGGCGCTGCAGCTCGACCAGGCCCGGGTCGAAACGGTGCTGGGAGATCACGGTCAGCGCCACCCCGGCCGCGCGCGCCGCGTCGATGAGCCGGTCCGCGGCCTCCAGGCTGACGTCGATCGGTTTCTCCACGACCAGGTGCTTGCCCGCCTTCGCGGCTTGGACCCCGATGGCCGCGTGCAGGCCGCTCGGCACGCACACGCACACCACCTCGACGTCGCGGCGGGCCAGCAGCGCGCCGAGATCGGGTTCGGCCGCGCAGCCGTGCGCGGCGGCGAAGGCCGCGGCCGCTCCGGCGTCCACGTCCGTCACGGCCACCAGCCGGGCATCCGGCCGCCCGGTGTTTGAAAGCCCGGTGTTTGAAAGCCCGGTGTTTGAAAGCCCGGTGTTTGAAAGCCCGGTGTTTGAAAGCAGGGCGATGGCGTCGGCGTGGATCGCCGCGATAACCCCGGTGCCGACGATCCCGAAACCGCGGG
>Ga0208324_1000224_pt1 | contig 29762 bp, 18 predicted proteins | sample Sb_taG_2_FD_187707 | JGI IMG/M metagenome (GOLD analysis project Ga0208324, IMG submission 187707) | Peat soil microbial communities from Weissenstadt, Germany - Sb_50d_5_LS metaG (SPAdes) (version 2) | ecosystem: Environmental > Terrestrial > Soil > Wetlands > Peat | place: Germany... | reverse complement strand
CTCAAGCGGCCCTCAGCCACACTGCCAGTCTGCGTCATAACCCGCGATCATGCCGGCGACCAGCCGAAACACCCGCAGGACACGCCAGGGCAAATCAAGATCAACTTAAGCTAAGCGGCATTGCGTCCTCGCATCGCTGCGCGAACTGGACCAGCCGTACCATCTGCTCCACGTCGGGTGCTGGCCGCTGGGGCTCCTGGCCTGGCCGCAGGGCCCACTGACTGGTCACGGCGGCTCGCCACCACGAGATGCCTTGCCGGACCTTATCCTGCCGCCGCAGCCAGACAAATTGAGCGTTCGGGAACGTCGTCCGCATGAACTCCAGGCCCGCATCGGCCCCGGCGGGCGGGCGGAGCGAGGACCGGAGCCAGTCAAAGTCGTTCCACATCAGCTTCGAGCCGAGCACCCCCGTTCTGCGTCGTGGCGTGATCCCACATGGCACGGACATACAGGATCAGCTGACCGGCCGGCAGGCCCCACTCCCGCGTGTGGTTCTCCCGTTCGGCCTCGTCGAAGTAGTCCGACGGCCAACCGGCGCACCCCGTATCGGCGAGCGTGTGCGCCAGGAGCCAGCTTCCGGTTCGCTGGACACAGCAAATGACGTAGCTCCTGACGGGTTCCACGGCCGGAGTCTCCCCCACGCCAACAGGCTGATAAAGCGAATATCGCGACGTCAGCACAGCACCGGGTGAGTCGTTCGCCAACCTACTCGGGCGGTCGCAACCCCAGGGCGCTGTAGGTTCCGGCTTATCTGCAAGACACGCGCCAGGTGGTGCCGACGCCTTACCCGCAGGAAGCAGCGCTGCCGTGCGGGAGGGGCTAAGCAGCCCGTATCAGCCCGGCGGAGATCGCCGGGCTGATACGCGGCGACGTCTTCACCGTCCGCACGTACGAAGACACCGTGGCACGAACCGTCATCGCCGTGAAGAACCGGCAATTCCGCCGCCCTCCCTTAATTGCTTCTTTCTCCTGGTCACTGGCGCTTTCCCAGGCTCTCTTACACCTCCTGTGTTGGTCGCTGCCAGCGATCTTGTGCCGCCGTTCCTCACCATGATCTTCAGCCGCGCAGACCGTTGCATTGATCTAAATGATCATGGTCAGTTCCGCGGCCGCGCGACTGGGAAGGAGGTATCTGGTGGCCGTGGTCGTGACGGTGGCCAAGGGCTACGACCTCGACTACATCTGGAAGACCCAAGGCCAGCGCGGTGCCGAGCGCACCAGTGGCGGGTACTACATTGACGCTGCCCAAGCCGGCGAACCACCAGGCCGGTGGTGGGGCCCCGGAGCCGAAGCCCTGGGCTTTACGGCGGGCCAGGTCGTCGAACGCAAGCCGTATGACGCGGTGTACCAGCAGCGAGACCCACGGACCGGGCAAAGGCTTGGCAGGCCCCGGGGGCAGTACACAAAGTTTGCCGATCATCTGGCGCGGCTGATTGCCGCCGAGCCGCACGCCACCGCGGAGCGGCTGATCGAGCTGGAACGCGAGGCCGCCCAAGCGACTCGCCAGCCCGCCGTCTACACCGACGTGACCGTCTCGTTCTCCAAGTCAATCTCGGTGCTGCACGCCTCGATCCGGGAAAACGCGCGCCGGGCCCAGCTGGTCGGTGACCAGCAGGCGGCCGCGTACTGGGCCGGACGGGAGGAGAGATTCCAGGAGATCTTGCACCACGCCAACCGGGCCGCGCTGGAGTACATGCAGGCCTGGGCCGGGGTCACCCGCACCGGCTACCACGGCGTCCGGGTCGACGGGCACGAGCCCGGCCGGTTCGAGGAAGCCGGGCTGATCGTCACTTCGTGGCTGCAGGGCACCAGCCGGGACGGCGATCCCCAGGATCATTTCCACAACCAGATCGCCCGGATCGTCCGGACTGCCAGCGACGGGAAGTGGCGGGCGCATGACACGGCCAGCTTGCGCGCGGTCCTCGGTGCGTTGCAGGCGGTGGCGGCCACTGCGGTGGAGTGTGAGCTGACGCGGGAATTCGGCGTGGGGTGGGTGCCGCGCGTGGATGGGCGCGGCAACGAGATCCGCGGCGTGACGCAGGCACAGATGGACGCGTATTCCACGCGGACCGTCCGGGTGCATGAGAAGGAACGCGAACTCGCGCGGGAGTGGCAACGGCGGCACGGCCGCGCGCCGAACTCACGCGAGCTGTACTACCTCACGCAAAAGGCGACGCTGCTGTCCCGCAAGGGCAAGGACGCGGGGCAGGTCGACTGGGACGCGCTGGTCCAGCAGTGGGACACGACGATGGGCGGCCAGCTGGCCGACATCGCTCCTGCCGTCTCGAACGTACGCGGCCCGGGCACGCGTGCAGTAGCGCTCGATGGCGGCCGCGAGCGTGGCTGTCCGGCGGCCGGCCGACCGCCGTCGCGGGAGGAGCAGGCCCGGACGCTGGCCAAGGCCCTGGTCCTGGTGTCGGAGAAGGACCCCGCCTGGACCCGGCACGACCTGCTCAAGCAGCTGGCCCTGGTGATGCCGCCGCAGACGCGGCACATGGACGCGGCGGCCGCGCAGCAGCTGCTCGTCGGCCTGGCCGAGGAGGCCCTGTCGGGCCGGGCAGGGGACGTGGTGTGCCTGGAGGCGCCGGAATGGCCGCCGCTGCCCGCCTCGCTGCGCCGCGAGCTGGACGGGCGCAGCGTCTACACCCGGCCCGGCATCACGCGGTACGCCACCGCCGCGCAGCTCTCCTTGGAAGACACGCTCGTCGCGCAGGCCTGCACGCAGGGCGCGCCGCGGCTGCCGGGCGAGCTGGCGGCACGCCGTCTCGGCGCCGATCCCGCGCTGCTGCAGGCGCAGCTGCGCGAACGCGCCGACGAGGCACGCGGACAGGTCACGCAGCACGGGCTGCGGCTGGACCAGGCCGCCGCCGTCTGGCACGTACTCACCTCGGCCCGCACCGTGGAGGTAATTACCGGGCCGGCCGGGACCGGGAAGACCCGGGTCCTCGCGGCCGGCGCCCGGGCCTGGGACGGGCCAGTGTTCGGCACCGCGACATCGCAGAACGCCGCCAACGAGCTCCGCGCCGCAGGCGTACAGGTGACGGCCAACACCACCCGGCTCCTCGCCGAAATCGACGCGATCCCGCCCGGCTCGCTGATCGAGGTCGACGAGGGCTCCATGGTCTCCATGGCCCACCTGGCCGCCCTGGTCGACCACGCGGCCCGCAACGGCTGCAAGCTGGTGCTGGCCGGAGACCAGGAACAACTGGCCGCCGTCGAAGGCGGCGGCGCGATGATGCTATTGGCCGAACGGCTCGGCTACGTGCAACTGGCCGAACCGGTCCGGTTTACCGCCGCCTGGGAACGCGATGCCTCGCTGCGGCTGCGCCAAGGGGACGCCACCGCCTTGGACGAGTACGACCAGCACGGCCGGATCCTCGGCGCCCCGCCGGAGGAGGCCATGGACCAAGCCGTAAAAGCCTACCTGGCCAGTTACCTGGCCGGGCGGGACGTCCTGCTGATGGCCGCCGACTGGGCCCGGTGCCGGGAACTATCCGCCCGGATCCGCCACGACCTGATCCACCTCGGCCTGGTCGGCAACGGCCCGACGATCCGCATCGCCGAGGGCGCCGAGGCGTCGGCCGGGGACCTGATCATCTGCCGCCGCAACGACCACCAGGTAGAGGCGGGCGAGCCAGGCCGGGCCCTGGCCAACGGGGACATCTTGCGGATCGAGGCCATCACCAACGGCGGCGTCATGGTCCGCCGTCTACTCGAGCCCGACCGGACGAGCGGGCAGCGGCGATTCACCGCACATGCGTTCTGCTATACCGGCTACCGGTCCAGTGACCTGGCCTACGCGATCACCGGACATTCCGCCCAGGGCGCCACCGTGCACACCGGGATCGCGGTCGTCACCGGCAGCGAGGACCGGCAATGGCTGTACCCGGCGATGACCCGCGGCACCGACGCCAACCTGGCGTTCGTGTTCACCAAATCGGCCCGGCCCGCCGACCCGGCACCTGCCACCCGGTCCGCCCCCGAACTGACCCGGTACGAACGCATCCGCCGGGAACGCCAGGGCCTCCCACCCGCCCGGCCTGCGAAGCGCGGTCCCGGAATCGTGGACCCGCGGGAGCCGATCGCGGTGCTCGCCGACGTGCTCGGCCGCAATGGCGCCGAGCTGTCCGCGTCGGAGACCCGGCGGAGGAACCTGGCCAACGCCGACCACCTGGGCGTCCTCAACGCGATCTGGGCTGCTGAGACCCGCGAGGCTCGTGATGACCGCTACCGGGAGCTGGTCATGGCCGCTCTCCCGCCCGGCTACCGGCGGGAACTATCTCCCAAGGCTAAGTGGCTGTTCCGCACGCTGCGGGCGGCCGAGTTGGCCGGGCTGGATCCCGGGGAGGTCGCCCGTACCGCGGTCGCATCGCAGGATCTGGCCGGTGCCCGGGACATCGCCAGCGTCATCGACGCCCGGATCCGCCACCGCATCGATCCGCTCCTGCCCCAGCCTCAGCGTCCCTGGGCCAGCCGCGTTCCCCACCTGCCCGACCCAGACCGTCAGGCCTACCTGGCCGAGGTCGCCGCCCTGATGGACGACCGCAAACAGCGCCTCGGCCAGCACGCCGCCCAGGCCGTTCCCGCCTGGGCGGTCACCGCGCTCGGCCCGGTCCCCGCCGGCGCGGCCGCTCGCGGCGGCTGGGAAGCCAAGGCCGCCTCGATCGCCGCCTACCGAGAGACCTACGGCTACAACCACCCCAATGATCCGATCGGACCCGAGCCCGCCCACCAGACACCGGAGCAGCGAGCGGCCTGGTACGAGGCGTTCCTCGCCCTCGGCCCAGCCGACGGACCGGACGTCCGGGCTATGCCCGACGGTCGACTCTGGCTGATTCGCGACACCTTCGCAGCCGAGACCGCCTGGGCGCCCCGGCACGTCGGCAAGGAACTGCGGCTGGCCAGGCTCGGCGCGGCCAACGCCGACCGGGCCGCCATCCGCGCCGGGGCGGAGGCCGACGCCGCCCGCAAGGCCGGCGACCACGAGCGTGCCGCGCGGCACGACGTCCTGGCCGCCAGCTACCGGGCGATGCACGACCGCTACCAGCAGCAAGAAACCACCTTCGGTCAGACCATGGACGACCGGCTGGAGTGGGAGCACGCCACCGAGCATTCCCGCCACCTCGCTCTCGCCGCCGACGCCGAACTGCGCCGCCGACACCCGGACCAGCGGATCGAGCCCCTGCAATCCGCCGAACCGGCCCCCGTCAGCGACACCGACCGCGCCGAGCTGACCTTGGCCCCAGACAAGAAGATCGGCGAGATGGCCGCCTGGATCAGCGACCTTGCCACCAAGCGCCAGGCGTTCCGCGAGAAGCTCGAAGAACTCCAAGAGCTCAAGGTCCCCAGCGAAGACCCCGACGGGGACGACCTCGGCGAGGCCTTCCCCTCCTGGAATCCGCGCGGGCGGGATGCGATCCTCCAGCCGCCCAAGCCGCAGATCACCCCCTCAGCGAAGATCCTCCAGCTCGCCGGCGAACGCGACACGGAACCCGAGGCCGCTGACTGACCGCCGGACCATGCCTCATCATGGTGGAAGCAAGGAGGTGACCGCCGATGCCCGCGATAGCCATTCCCGACCCGCTGCCGCCCGCGATCACCCCGCCCCGCACGGTGATCGAATTCCTCGTCGACCAGGACCTCGAAGAATTCGGCGACACCGGCCTGGTCGCGCGCACCTGGCACTGGGTCCTGCACGGAGGCGGACCCGGGCCGATCAGCCACATGGACTGGTCACAGTTCGACGGCGACGGGCCGCCATCAGCCGCCACCCTCGCCGCAGAAAGTACCGCCGACGAGCCCCCTCTGTACCCTCCCACCCCATGGCCCGAGCTCAACAAGGCCAGGTTCATCTGCTGGCTATGCACCTCCGCCCCGGGAGACGAAGTACCGCTACGCTTCCGCCCGTGGGAAACGGCCCCCGCACCTGCCATCACCGAGGACGGATCGGTCACCGTCACCATGCGCGAGGTCTCCGGCCGACCGACAGCCCGGCCGTGGTGACGGCGAAGGCCTCTCTATAAGGTCACTGCCTACCTCAGTAGTGCCATGACGTGCGCTTCCTCCCCGTCCATGATCACCACATTTCCCGTCACCTCGAAGATCTCGCCGTGATCGCCAGATGGGGGCATGCGTGTGAAGTTGAATGGATCATGGTTCAAGGTGGCAGGATGAGGGGTCAAGATCAGGGGATGAAGACCAGCTATAGGTATGGACGTAGAGCCATGAAAGGACAGGGAAAGGGACGATATGTGCCCATTCGTGTGGTACGTACCTTGTCAGATACGGTAGCCAATCGATACTGGCAGATCACAAGTAACACTGATTCGCCCCTGTAATGTCTGCATGTATGGGTTCGGCTGCTCGCCGGAAATCACCTGGTCGAGCAGCAAGTGCTGACCGTCGGCAACCTTTGAGCTTTGCGGGCGCGGCATGGAGGGCCACCTTGAATGTCTGAGGCGCGCAGAGCGGGGCGTGGCATGGATGTTTTCCGGGTTCGGGACCGGCTGATCGACGACTACCGGGAGTTCACCGGAAGTTTCGTCGACATCCACGACAAGAACATCCGTGAGCACGTTGCTGAGCGTATGGCCCGGGGGTACCAGTGGCCGGACCCCTGGCTCTCGCTCAACCCGAACTTTGCCTCTGGCGGGACGGTCACTGACCTGATAGCCGAAGGGCTGCTTCACCCGGAGTGCGAGAGGATCTTCCGGCTCAAGGACGGTAACCCTGACGGCCCGGTGCTCCGGCTGCACCAGCATCAGCGTGAAGCGGTCGAGGCGGCGCGGACCGGGAGCAGCTACGTGCTGACAACCGGAACGGGGTCCGGCAAGAGCCTTGCGTACATCATCCCGATCGTTGACCGGGTCCTGGCGGCCAAGGCGGCTGGCACATACCGGCCGGGGATCAAGGCGATTGTCGTCTATCCGATGAACGCCCTGGCCAACAGCCAGCTGAGGGAGCTGCAGAAGTTCCTGACGATCGGCTATCCCGGGGGCCCGCCGGTGACTTTCGATCGTTATACCGGCCAGGAGTCGGCGGATGACCGGGCCAGGATCATCGCGAATCCGCCCGACATCTTGCTGACCAACTACGTGATGCTGGAACTGGTCCTGACCAGGCCCAGGGATAGGGGTCTGATCGAGGCGGCCAGGGGCCTGTGGTTTCTGGTCCTGGATGAGCTGCACACCTACCGCGGCCGCCAGGGCGCCGACGTGGCATTCCTTGTCCGCAGGCTGCGGGACACCTGCGACGCGGCGGCTGTTCAGTGCATCGGCACTTCGGCCACGATGACCACGGAGGGCGACGCCGCCGATCAGCGGCGGGCGGTCGCCGAGGTGGCGACCACCTTGTTCGGAGTGCCGGTCCAGCCCGGCCATGTCATTGGGGAGACGCTGGAGCGGATCACCGATCCGGCTGCTATCGCCCCTGACGTACTACGCCGGCGTATTAGTGATTCCCCGCCGCCGGAGGAGTTCGCGGCCTTCACCACTGACCCGCTGGCGACCTGGATCGAAGAGGTCTTCGGCTTCGAGCCCGGTTCCCCGGCCGCTAGCCCGCAGCGGCGCCGCCGCCCGCCGACTCTCCCCGAAGCAGCGCGCCAGCTTGCTGAGCAGACCGGCAGGGAACAGGCGGCATGCGCGGCAGCGATTAAGGACGCGCTGCAGGCCGGGTCACGGATCATCAATCCCGCGACGGGCCGCCCGGTATTCGCGTTCCGGCTGCACCAGTTCCTGTCCAAGGGCGACAACGTGTACGTGACGCTGGAGTCCCCGGCGACCCGGCACGTCACCAGCACTTATCAGGTTGCCGCGCCGGGCGCGGATAGCGACCCGGATGTTCCGCAGCGGATCTTGGTGCCGACCGCGTTCTGCCGCGAGTGCGGCCAGGACTACCTGGCCGTGACCCGCAGCGATACCGAAGGCGGGCGCCGGTATGCGGCCCGCCGCGATAACGATGCCAGCGGCGGGGACGAGGCGAGCGGCTACCTGTTCATCAGCGATGACCAGCCGTGGCCGTCGTCGCTGGAGCAGGTGCTGGTCGAGGGTCGGCTGCCGTATTCCTGGCTGACGTATGACCCGGTGGCCGGCCAGACGGTAGATCCTGCCCGGGTGAAGCTGCTGCCCGAGCCGGTGCAGGTGGACGTCACAGGCCGGGAGGCAGGGCCGGGAGAGGGCACCTATGCGGCGTATGTGCCGAGCCCGTTCCGGTTCTGCCTGCGCTGCCGCACTTCTTATGAGCAGGCCCGCGGCAACGACTTCGCCAAGCTGGCCAAGCTGTCGGCGGAGGGACGCAGCTCGGCGATGTCGCTGATTACCGCGAGCATCGTCCGGACGCTGCGTACCTGGGAAGGCGACCTCGACGACAAAGCCCGTAAGCTGCTCGCGTTCGTCGACAACCGCCAGGACGCCTCGCTGCAGGCCGGGCATTTCAACGACTTCGTGCAGGTCACCCAGCTACGTGGGGCTCTGTACCGGGCGCTGGACAAGGCCCCGGAGGGCTTGACCGACGAGATCGTGGCCCAGCGGGTCACCGAGGAACTGGGCCTGGCCATGGCCGACTTCGCACGTAATCCGGGCGCGAAGTACAGCCAGCGTGACGAGGCGTGGCGGGCGCTGCGGGAGGTGACCGGGTACCGGCTCTACCTGGACCTGGAACGGGGCTGGCGGGTCACGATGCCCAACCTGGAGCAGACCGGGCTGCTCCGCATCCGGTACCGGGATCTGCCCGAGGTGGCCGCGGATGCCGACGCCTGGCAGGGTAGCCATGTCGCGCTGCGCGATGACGACCCGGTGCACCGGGAGGAGGTCGCTGCCGCGCTGCTGGATGAGCTGCGCCGCAACCTGGCCATCGACGTGGAGTATCTCAGCGACGACGGGTTCGACCTGGTCCGGCGGCTGTCTGCGCAGCACTTGAAGGAGCCGTGGTCGCTGCCCGAGCGTGAGCTCCCGCCCATGGCGGGGGTGGCTTTCCCCGGGCCCGGCCAGCGCGGCCAGCGGCGCAGCAACGTGTACCTGTCCGGCCGCGGCCAGTTCGGGCGGTTCCTGATCCGCGAGTACGCCAACCGGCGGATCACCCTGAAGATCGCCGATGCCCAGGAGATCATCACCGACCTGTTCAGCACGCTGAACGAGGCCGGACTGCTCATGGTGGCCGTGCCTCCCGGCGAGAACGACGTCCCGGGTTACCGGCTGCGGGCTGCGGTGATCCACTGGCAGGCCGGGAGCGGGCTGTCCGGTGCCGAAGACCGGGTCCGGCGGACCCTGGACAACGAGGAAGGCCCGCGGGTCAACCCGTTCTTCCGCGAGCTCTACCGGGCCGTCGCCGCGACCTTGGCCGGGCTGCGCGCCAAGGAACACACCGCGCAGGTCTCGCCCGCCGAGCGGCAGGAACGTGAGCGGGAGTTCAGCGAGGCCGCGCTGCCGGTCCTGTACTGCTCGCCGACCATGGAACTCGGGGTGGACATCAACGCGCTGAGCGCCGTCGGGCTGCGCAACGTGCCGCCGACGCCGGCCAACTACGCTCAGCGGGCCGGCCGCGCGGGACGATCCGGGCAGCCCGCGCTGGTGGTGACGTACTGCGCGACCGGCAACGCCCACGACCAGTACTACTTCCGGCGGCCGACCGATATGGTCGGCGGATCGGTCGCCCCGCCCCGCCTGGACCTGGCCAACGAGGACCTGGTCCGGTCGCACGTCCAGGCGGTCTGGCTCGCCGAAACCGGCCAGGACCTGCGCGGATCGCTCACCGACGTGCTGGACGTGGGCGGCGCCAGCCCCAGCCTGGAACTCCTGCCCAAGGTCCGCGAGCGGCTCGCCGACCCGGCTGCGGCACAGCGCGCCGCCACCCGGGTCAAGGCCGTGCTCGCCGGGATGACGGCGACCCTGGCCAGGGCGCCGTGGTGGCGGGACGGCTGGATCGATGATGCGGTCAGCCAAGCGCCGCAGGCGTTCGACGATGCCTGCCGGCGCTGGCGGGACCTGTACCGCCTCGCCCTGCAGGAGTTCCACGCCCAGTCGGCCCGTTCGGTGGACGTCTCGGTCCCGCACAAGGAACGCGACAACGCCGCCAGGCGGGCCCGCGACGCCCGCATCCAGCTGACCCTGCTCAGCAACGAGGACTCCGACGACTTCCAGACCGACTTTTACTCCTACCGCTACTTCGCCTCCGAGGGATTCCTGCCCGGCTATTCCTTCCCCCGCCTGCCGCTGGCCGCCTACATCCCCGGCCTGGCCGGCCACCGCGAAGGGGATTACATCCAACGGCCCCGGTTCATCGGCATCGGCGAGTTCGGCCCTGGCGCGGTCATCTACCACGAGGGCGCCCGCTACCAGGTCGTCAGCGTCGCCCTGCCGCCAGCCGAACCAGGCCAGGAAGGCACGGTCACCGCCACCGCCCGGCGCTGCCGCGACTGCGGGTACCTGCATCCCGAAGCGGTCGGCATCGACGTCTGCCAGCATTGCGGCGAGCCGCTGCGCGACACCACCCGGGCGCTACTGCGCCTGACCTCGGTGCGCACCGCCCGCCGGGACCGGATCTCCTCCGATGAGGAAGAACGCCGCCGGGCCGGATTCGAGCTGCAGACCTCCTACCGGTTCGGCCACCACGGCGGCAAGCCCGGCCGGATCGACGCGACCGCCGCCGATGGGGACGGGCCGGCGCTCAGCCTGGCCTACGGCGACTCCGCGACGGTCCGGGTCACCAACATCGGGCGCCGCCGGCGGCAGAACCCCGACATCCACGGCTACATGATCGACGTGACCACCGGCCGGTGGCTGAAAGAGAACGAGCGGGAGGACCAGGCCGCGCCGGAAGAAGAAGGCCTGGAGGCTCCGGCCGGTGTCAAACGCAAGCAGCGAGTCATCCCCTACGTCGAAGACCGCCGCAACATCCTGGTGACCCGGCTGTCCGCCGCGGTCAGCCCCGAGACCGCGGTCACCGCCGCGATCGCCCTGGAACGCGGGATCGAGGCCGCATTCCAGCTGGAAGACAGCGAGCTGTCCAGCGAGGGACTGCCTGACCCGGAGCGGCGCGGCCGGGCGCTGTTCATAGAGAGCGCGGAAGGCGGCGCCGGCGCGCTCCGCCGCCTGGTCGACGACCCTGACGCGCTGCCCAAAGCAGCCCGGACGGCGTTGCAGATCATGCACTTCGACCCGGACAGCGGCGCTGACCTCAGCGCCGACGAACCCGGCGCAGGCCGGGAACGCTGCGTCCGGGCCTGCTATGACTGTCTGCTCTCCTACGGCAACCAGCGCGTACACGAGATGATCAACCGGCACCTCGTCCGCGACCTGATGCTCCGGCTCACCGCCGCAGCAGTGAGCAACCCGGCCGCCCAGCGACCAGAGCCATCCGCGGAACCGCAGAATCCGCGGGCGGCCGAGTTCGTGGCCTGGCTCCGCTCACGCGACCTGCGCCTGCCCGACACCGTGGACCGCGCCGCCGAGGGCACCCGGCCGGACCTTATCTACCACCTGCCCGACGGGAACGCTGCCGTCTTCGTCGCCGGGACCGGTAAGGACGGCACCGAGCAGGCTGGCCGGGATGAGGAAGCACATGAGGTCCTCCGCGATCTCGGCTGGAGCGTCATCATCGTGGGCCCCAGCGCCGACTGGGCGACGATAGCGGCCCGCTACCCGAGTGTGTTCGGCTCACAATGACGAAGGTGACACGGTGACAACGACTGACCTTCCGGCGTTCGAAGTCGGCGCGCTGGTGCAGGCCCGGGGCCGTGAGTGGGTCGTGCTGCCGCAGTCCGAGCCGCCCAGGTTCCTCGTGCTGCGCCCGCTGGGCGGGGGCGACGACGAGGTCGCCGGGGTGTTCCCCGCCCTTGAGCAGGTCAGCTCGGCAACGTTCGAGGCGCCCGACCCCGGCGACGTGGGCACGGCGGTAAGCGCCGGGCTGCTGCGCACGGCACTGCGGATCGGGTTCCGTGCCAGCGCCGGGCCGTTCCGGTCGCTAGCACGGCTCGCCGTGGAGCCCCGCGCCTACCAGCTCGTCCCGCTGCTGATGGCGCTACGGCAAGAAACAGTCCGGTTGCTGATCGCCGACGACGTCGGCATCGGCAAGACCATCGAGGCTGGCCTGACCGCCGCCGAGCTGCTGGAGCAGGGCGACGCGACCGGCCTGGCGGTGCTGTGCGGCCCGGCGCTGGCCGAGCAGTGGCAGCGGGAGCTGGCCACGAAGTTCGGCATCCACGCGGAGCTGGTGCTGCCCGGCACGATCCGCAGGCTGGAACGCGGGCTGCTGCAAGGCGAGACCCTGTTCGACCGGTTCCGGCACATCGTGGTGTCCACCGACTTCATCAAGCGCCCCGGGCTACGGGAACAGTTCTGGCATGGCTGCCCGGACCTGCTGATCATCGACGAGGCGCACACCTGCGTGACCGACGGCACCGGCGGCCGGTCCCGGATGCTCCGCCACGAGCTGGTCACCGGCCTGGCCAAAAACCCCGCCCGGCACCTGATCCTGGTTACGGCCACCCCGCACAGCGGCAAGGAGGAGGGTTTCCGGAACCTGCTGGCCCTGCTGAGCGAGAACCTGGAGTTCGTGGACCTGGAATCGGTGCAGGGCCGCGAGCGGCTGGCCCGCCATTTCGTGCAGCGCCGCCGCGCCGACATCCGCTCCTACCTCGATGAGTCGACGCCCTTCCCCGAGGACCGGCTGACCCAGGAACGGACCTACTCGCTGTCCCCTGGCTACAAGGAGCTGTTTGATGACGTGCTCCAGTACGCCCGCGAAACAGTCCGGGACCCCGGAGGCGGCCAGCTGAGGCAGCGGGTCCGGTACTGGTCGGCGCTGGCGCTGCTGCGGGCGCTGGCCTCCTCACCGCGGGCGGCTGCCGCCACCTTGCGCACCAGGGCGGCGAACCTCGACGCGCAGGACGTGGCCGAGGCGGACCGGCTTGGCCGTTCCGCCGTGCTCGACCTGCCCGACGAGGAAACCAGCGAGTCAGCGGATGCCACCCCGGGCGCGGACGGCGACGCCGGGGAAGGCGACACCGCGCACCGCAGGAGGCTGAAGCGTTTCACGGGCCGCGCCACCGCCCTGGAAGGCAAACCCGACACCAAGCTCGCGCTGCTGGCCCAGGTGGTCACGGAGCTGCTGCTCGAGGGGTACAACCCGGTGATCTTCTGCCGGTTCATCGACAGTGCCGAATACGTCGCCGAGCACCTGACCCAGCGCCTCGGCACCGCCTACGCGGTCGCCGCCGTCACCGGCGTGCTTCCCCCCGACGAGCGCGAAGCGCGGATCAGGGACCTGACCGGCGACGAAGCGCGGCGGCCGGTGCTCGTCGCGACCGACTGCCTGTCCGAAGGCGTGAACCTGCAGGAACACTTCCAGGCTGTCGTCCACTACGACCTGGCGTGGAACCCGACCCGCCACGAGCAGCGCGAAGGCCGGGTCGACCGGTTCGGCCAGCGCGCTCACGTCGTCCGGGCGGTCACGCTGTACGGCACCGACAACGGCATCGACGGGATCGTCCTGGACGTGCTGCTGCGCAAGCACGAGCAGATCCGCAGGGCACTCGGCATCTCCGTCCCGGTGCCCGACCGCAGCGACGACGTGGTCCAGGCCATCCTCGAGGGACTGCTGCTGCGCGACGCGCCCGGCGAGCAGCTCGCGTTCGAGGGCATCGGCCTGGAAAAGCGCACCGGCCTGCACCGCGAATGGGACAGCGCCGCCGCCCGGGAACGCCAGTCCCGCACCAAGTACGCCCAAGCCGGAATCCAGCCCGCCGAAGTCGCCCGCGAGCTCGCCGAGATGCGCGCCAGCCTCGGCACCCCCGGCGAAGTCGCGGCCTTCACCACCGAGGCACTGAGCGCCCTGCACGCCGACATCACCAAGACGCCGACCGGGTTCCGCGCGGCAACCGGGGTTCTTCCCCCGGGCCTGCGCGACGCGCTGGTCACCGGCCACGCCGAGCCGCTGGCGTTCCACCGCGACCTTCCCGTCCCGCCCCGCGAGGCCTACCTGGACCGCACCGATCCAAACGTCGCCGCCATCGCCCGCTACGTCCTGGAATCGGCGCTCGACCCCGATGTCCCTATGCATGTGCGCCCCGCACGGCGGTGCGGCGTGATGCGCACGTCAGCGGTGAGCCGCAGGACCACGCTGCTGCTCGTCAGGTTCCGCATGCACCTGGAGCTGCCCGGTAGTGATGACCGCCGCCAGGTGATCGCCGAGGACGCCCAGGTGCTCGCCTACCGGGGCCGGGCCGATGCGGGAGACTGGCTCCCTCCCGCTGAGGTGCAGGTCCTGCTCGCCGCCCGGCCATCGGGCAATGTGCCGTCGGATCAAGCAGCAGATTTTGCCGAACGGGCCGTGGCTGATGTGCCCGTCCTGATGGCACATCTGGATGGTGTCGCCGACCTTCTCGCCAAGCGGCTGCGTGAGGATCACATCCGCGTCCGCGAATCTAGCGGTCAGCATGCCAGACGTCAGATCGCCGTCCGGGCCCAGAAGCCCGCCGACATCCTCGGCGTCTACGTCTACCTGCCAGCCGCGGGAGGCGCCGCGTCATGACCGCGTTCAGCTCCCTGAAGATCGTCGGTGGCCTGCTCCCCGCCGACCTGTTCGGCCGCGTGTCCGCCGGTGACCCGCAGGTGCCAGGCACCGGGTCGCAGACCTACGGCCTTGAGCGCGGCGAGTCAGTCCGGCGGCAGGCCTCCCGGTCCTGGCTGTACCTGCTCGAGGTCTGGCAGGACTTCAAGCGGCGGGTCGAAAGCCCCGGCGCGGCCGAGGCCGTATCGGCGCGGGTCACCAGGGAACGGTGGCTGCGCATCCTGCTGCGCGAGCTCGGCTTCCACGAGATGGCCGGGGGCAGCTTCGAGCTGCAGGGCAGTAGCTTCCCGGTCAGCCACCGGTCCGGGCACGTACCGGTCCACCTGCTCGGCTGGGCCACCGACCTGGACCACAAGACACCGCACGTCGCCGCCCGCGCCCCGCAGTCCATGCTCCAGGAACTCCTCAACCGCGACGACGCCTACCTGTGGGCCATCCTGTCCAACGGCGCCATCCTGCGGCTCCTTCGCGACTCGACCGCGCTGGTCGGCTCCTCCTACGTCGAGTTCGACCTCGAGGCGATCTTCGACGGGGAACTGTTCTCCGACTTCGTCCTCCTCTATCTGACCTGCCACGAGTCCCGGTTCGCGACCCAGGACGACGGCGGCCCCGCCTCCTGCTACCTGGAGCAGTGGCGCGGGTTCGCCGCCCAGCAAGGCGAGCGTGCCCTGGACCAGCTCCGCAACGGTGTCCAGCAGGCCATCTCCATCCTGGGCACCGGGTTCCTTTCCCACCCTGCCAACCCGCACCTGCGCGGCCGCCTCGATCCCCGCAGCGCGGACCTGAAGCTGGACGACTTCAACCGTGCGCTGCTGCGGCTGGTGTACCGCATGCTGTTCTGGTTCGTCGCCGAGGACCGCGGCGCGCTCCTGCAGCCAGATCCCGACGACGCCGACACCGCGACCCGGGCCAGCCTGCGCCAGGCCCGCGACAGGTACGCCGCCTACTTCTCCTCCGCCCGGCTGCGCCAGCTGGCCCGCCGTCACCGCGGCGGCAGGCATGGCGACCTGTTCGACGCAGCGCAGCTCGTCTTCGACGCGCTCGGCACCGAGGGCGGCGTCCCCGAACTCGCCCTGCCCGGCATCGGCGGCATCTTCGAATCCCAGCACGACGACGGCACCCCCCTCCCGCTCGACGAACCGCTCGCAGGCGCCCGCCTATCCAACGAAGCCCTGCTCGGCGCCATCCGCGCCCTGTCCCTGGTAAAGCCACGCGACGGCAGCGCCTGGCGGCGAGTGGACTTCGGCAACCTGGGCGCCGAAGAACTCGGCAGCGTCTACGAATCCCTGCTGGAACTCATCCCCCGTTATGACGACGAGCAACTGGCCTACACACTTGAGACACTGGCCGGCAACGAGCGGAAAGAGTCCGGCTCCTACTACACCCCCACGTCGCTGGTCGACTGTCTGCTGGACTCCGCACTCGACCCGCTGCTTGACGAGGCATGCAAGCACGGGACAGTGGAGGAACGGGTCTCAGCACTGCTGGAAATCACCGTCTGCGACCCCGCCTGTGGATCGGGGCACTTCCTCGTTGCCGCCGCGCGGCGGATCGCTAAACGCGTTGCCGCCGAGGAAACAGGCGAGTCCGAGCCGCCCGACGCCATCGTCCGAGCAGCCCTGCGCCGGGTCACCGGCCGCTGCATCTATGGCGTAGACATCAACCCCATGGCCGCCGAACTTGCCAAGGTTTCACTCGGGCTGGAAGCACTTGAGCCCGGCAAGCCGCTGGCCTATCTCGATCAGCACATCCGCGTCGGCAACTCCCTGCTAGGCGTCACCCCCGCCCTCCTCGCCGAAGGACTCCCGGACGCGGCCTTCACCCCGATCGAAGGCGACGACCGCAAGGTAGCCGCAGCCCTCAAAAAGCAGAACGCTGCCGAGCGTGATCAAGGCCAGTACGACCTGTTCAGCCAGTCCGGCATCCCCGTCACCAACGCTGTCCTGGCCAAAAGAGCCGACGAGATCGCCCACGCGCTCCCCGACAGCCTGGAAGACCTGCACATCCACCAGCAGCGACGGGCCCAGGAACTAGCTAGTACACCGGAACACCGCATCCAGAAGCTCCTAGCCGACGCCTGGTGCGCCGCGTTCGTACAGCCCAAGACCGCCGTCACCCGCGGCACCGCGATTACCCAGGCAATCCTGGAACAGTTCGGCGGTGACGCAGGCACGCTCGAACTAGCCGCAGCCGAAGAACTGGTCATCAACCTCACCCGCCAGTACCGCTTCTTCCACTGGCACGTCGAGTTCCCCCACATCTTCCGCGTCGGCAACGGCGCCACCGACATCGACTCAGCCACTGGCTGGGCTGGCGGCTTCTCCTGTGTCATCGGCAATCCTCCCTGGGAGCGTGTAAAGCTCCAGGAACAGGAGTTCTTCGCCGCCCGCAGCCCCATGATCGTCAATGCGCCGAATGCATCGGAACGTAAGAAATTGATCGCCGCCCTCGCGGACAGCGACGGCCCCGCCGAGCGTGGACTTTATACCGCTTATCAAGCCGAATTGCGGACAGCGGCCGGCTGGAGTCATCTCCTCCGTGAATCCGGCCGATACCCGCTCACCGGTCATGGCGACATCAATACCTACGCAGTCTTCGCCGAGACGGCGCGGACCGTCATTGAAGCGAATGGTCATGTCGGAATCATCGTTCCCACAGGTATCGCTACGGACAAAACAACGTCGCCGTTTTTCCGCGAAATCGTAAAGTTCTCATCATTGGCTTCCCTATACGACTTCCAGACTGGTACCGGCCTGTGGAGCAGGATTGGCCATGCACGCTTCAGGTTCTGCTTGCTTACACTTACCGGATCGGCGCGCTGCGAGCCTGCTATTGACTTTGCTTTCTTCCTGCGGAGTGTTTCGGGTTTGGAACGTCCAGGAGTGCGCTTCTCGCTCAAATCAAATGAAATCACCCTAATGAGTCCTAATACGGGCACGTGTCCGGTCTTTAGATCGCAGCGAGACGCCGAGTTGACCCTAGCCGTCTACAAGAGAATTCCGGTGCTTATTCGCGAGGGTAGCCCCGATGGCAACCCTTGGAAATTGGCCTTCGCGCGGATGTTCGATATGTCCAATGATGCGCATTTGTTTCATGACCGGGAGGGGCTGGAATCCCAAGGCTGGTCGCTAGACGGCAACATCTTCTTCCAGGATGGTAGCGAACGAATGCTCCCAATGTATGAAGGCCGCATGGGGCATCAGTTCAACCACCGCTTTGCAAGCCTAGATGATCCGCAAGGCATAGACTCCACCAATGCTCAGCTGGAGGATCCCCGATTCGTTGTTCTACCTCAATATTGGGTAGGCGAGCTAGAGACCGCGAAGCGATTGGACAGGCGGCTATATACCTGCAAATCGGCTCTACTTGGCCATCGAAGGGTGGCTCGAAGCAGCGATGAGCGTTCTTGCATTGCAGCGATTATCCCGTGGGGTGCCGCATCCTACGGTTGGATCCTTAGCTCGGGACCTTCCGCACATGAACTGGCCTGCCTCGTAGCCTCTTATAATTCCTTTGCTTATGACTATTTGCTTCGCAATAGTTTCTCTCAAGCAAGCGTACCTCAGTCGACATCCGAGCAGGTTCCTGTACCAAACGCTTCAACCTTCCTCGCCATCACACCGTGGGCGTTGCAGCAACAGTTGCGGGAGTGGGCACGGCAGCGCGTTCTCGAACTTACTTACACCGCGAACGACTTGGAGGGGTTCGCGCGGGATCTTGGGGACGGTGGGACGCCGTTTCGGTGGGATGAGGAGCGACGGTTCAGGATACGCGCGGAGTTGGATGCCGCGTTCTTTCATCTGTACGGGATCGAGCGGGATGACGTGGACTAGATCATGGCGACGTTCCCGATTGTCAAGCGGAAGGACGAGCAGCGGTACGGCTCGTTCCGTACCAAGGAACTGATCCTGGAGGTCTACGGCGCGATGGCCGAGGCCATTCGAACCGGAGTGCCGTACCAGACGATTCTCGACCCGCCACCCGGACATGGCCCTCGTCACCCGAAACGAGACGTTCTGAGGGGAGACGACCTTGGCTGACGGACAGGTACGGTATGCCCTTATCGTGTGGGAGGCGCTGCACATCCTTCGCGACGCCCCGGAGCCTATGCAGTCGCGTGAGGTCACGGCGGCGGTTGGCCAACGCATCCAGCCGACGCCGTACGAGGACGAGCGGCACCGTAGCGGCGGCCACCGCTGGGAGACCGCGCTGCACTTTCACAGTGGAGATGCGGCAACGGTTGGCTGGATGACCAAGCGTGGCGGGTGGGCAATCACCGAGGCAGGCATTGAGGCACTCGATGAGTATCCAACGCCCGAAGAACTGTTTGCCGAGCTGAACCGGCGCTATCGCGAGATCGACCAGCGGCGCAAGCAGGCTCAGCAGAACTTGGGCGGTGTCCAGCAGTTCATCGCCACAACCCTCCGGCTGGTCGAGGCTGGTACCTGGACGGCGCAGGAGGATCTCGCTGATCTCGCTGGAACCACCGCGGCCGAGGTGGCCCACTTCCTTGCCAGTGGGCAGGCCGCGCCGTCCAACGCCTACCGAGTGCTCGGCGCCGATGGGAGCATCCCGGATGACGGAATGCTGCATTGGACCTACCGCATTGCAGATCTTCGCAATCGGCTGGCTGCGGAAGGCGTCGAGTTCGATGCAGAAGGACGGGCTGCGCAAGATCAGCGGCTGACCGCGGACTCGCTGAAGGAACTGCTGGTCGACCGTGCGAGTACGGAGGAGCCGGATACGTCGGCCGCCGTGAAGCGGGCGTGGATGGTGCGCGGGTCCAACGTCGACGGCTACAACCTCGTCCCGGAATGGCTTCGCGATGGTTTTGTCTCGCTCAGCGCCTCGCAGCTTGGCAGTCTCGATCCCGGTGCCGGCTACGACGAGCTGAGGCAGGCCGTGGAAGCCGGGTATCGGCACAAGTCCTACGCCTATCGTGGTCAGAGGCTTGAGGAATTCGACCGGTTTCTGCGCCGCATGCGCGAAGGTGACCTGGTGCTGACACCCATGCGCGGCGGTGTCTACCTCGGCGAAGTATCCGGGCCTGCGCATCTGGCTGAGTCAGCGGCCGCGCACTCCAACCTGCGCCGTTCCGTCAAGTGGTTCAACCCGGCGGAGCCGGTCGACGGCAGCCGGTTGCAGGCCCCGGTGCCGGCCTTGCTGCAGAGTCAGGCCTACATCGTTGACCTCACTGAGGCATACGAGCAGCTAGCCGCTCTCGTCCCGCACGGCCCAGCGCCCGAGCCGCCCACGATGGTCATCGAACCGCCCCGGCGTCCTCTCGGGTTCAACCCGGTCACTCCCGGTTTCGCCGAACGCCTGCTGATAGACCCGGCGGAACTGGTGAAGATCGCTGATCTGCTCTGGGAGCGCAAGCAGATCATCCTGTACGGGCCGCCCGGGACCGGCAAGACTTACCTCGCCCGGGAACTGGCCCGCCACCTGACCGACGACGGTGCGGTCAAGCTGGTCCAGTTCCACCCGTCCTACACCTACGAAGACTTCTTCGAAGGCTTCCGGCCAGAGCCAGGCGGCAGCGGCACCCTGACCTTCACGCTCAGAGCTGGGCCGTTCCGCGACTTCGCCGAGGTGGCCGGCGACAACCCCACCACGGCCTACATCCTGATCATCGATGAGATCAACCGGGCGAACCTGGCCAAGGTCTTCGGCGAGCTGTATTTCCTGCTGGAGTACCGAGACGAGTCGATCAGCCTGCAGTACTCCCCGGACAAGGAGTTCACCCTCCCGCAGAACCTGTTCCTCATCGGCACGATGAACACCGCCGACCGGTCGATCGCGCGGATCGACACGGCCATGCGCCGCCGGTTCGCATTCGTGGAACTGGACCCGCGCATCCCTCCCGTGGCGGGCTTGCTCAGCCGCTGGCTCGACGAGCATCACCTCCCCCAGGAAGCGGCGCTGCTGCTCGACGAGCTGAACATGCGAATCGCGGACTGCGACGCGGCGATCGGCCCCTCGTACCTGATGGACAAGAGGATCTACCAGCGCGAGGACGGGCTCGGCCGGGTGTGGCAGTACTCGATCATGCCGCTGCTCGAGGACCTGTTCTACGGCCAGCGTGACCTCGAAGAGCTCTACGGCCTGCCCAGCCTCCGCAAAGCCATCGCCGCAGTCCCTACCGAACCGTGAAACCCATAGAACTCGACGAACTGGGGCCAGGCGTCGAGCGGCTGCTCACGCCGGAACAGGGACGATCCCTGGCTGGCTCCGGCGTGGTCACCGCCGCGCCATCTCCCTACCGCCCGGGAGCCTGGCAGATCGGTCCCGCCGGGAAGGTCGGCGCGGCCAGGGTCGGCGGCATCGAGATACACATCAAGCCCAAGGTCCCCATTGCCCGGCTGCTGTTCCTTGTGGGCTATGCCCGGCACGCGGCCGCCTGGCAGCCGCAGACGGTGCCGGTGGCTGAGGCCGCGGACCTGGTTCCGGCCGTGGCCCAGGCGTTGTGGCGGCAAACCGAACGGGCCATCCACCAGGGTCTGCTATCCGGTTACCTCCTCGTTGAGGAGAGCTCCCAGGTGCTGCGCGGCAGGCTGCGCGAGAGCGAGCAACTGCACCGCCACCACGGCCTGCCGCTGCCGCTGGAGATCCAGCACGACGAGTTCACCACCGACATCGCGGAGAACCGGATCCTGCGGACCGCGTGCGAGCGGATGCTCGCCGTTCCCCGCGTGGACACCGAATCCAAGCGCATGCTGAGGCGCCTGCTCCGCGACTTCACCGACGTCACGCCGCTGCACCGCGGCGAGCAGATCCCCGGCTGGCAGGCGACCAGGCTCAACGCCCGCTACCACGCGGCCCTGCGGCTGGCCGAACTCATCTTGCGCGCTACCTCCGTTGAGCATGAATCCGGGACCGTGGCCATAAACGGCTTCCTGCTCGACATGCCAAGGCTGTTCGAGGACTTCGTCACCGTGGCCCTGCGCGAGGCGCTCGTACCGGCGTACGGCGGGCGCGTGGACGATCAGGACCGGAATCACTTCGACGAGGCCGGGCAGGTGAACCTCCGGCCCGACATCGTGTGGAAGGTGCGTGGGTCAGCCGTCGCCGTCATCGACGCCAAGTACAAGGCCGAAAAGCCAGCCGGATACCCGAACGCCGACCTGTACCAGCTGCTGGCCTACTGCACCGTCCTCGGCCTGCGCAGCGGCCACCTGGTATACGCCGAAGGCAACGAGAAACCTGTGCGTCACGTCGTACGCCGTTCCGGCATCGAGATCTTCTCCCATGCCGTTGATCTTGATCAGCCACCCGACGGGCTGCTCGCCGGGATGGGCGACCTGGCCGAACGCATTGCCACGAATCGGCTTCAGCCCTCGGTTTTGTCGACATCTTCGGATGGCGCCACCTAATACAGCGTTCTTGACCGCCAGCAGCCGCCCCTCTGGACAACCGATGGCGGGACCGAGGATCTAAGCCGGGGTGTCATTACTGCGTCTCAGGGCCGACAGGCTTGTCGTGGAAGAGCGCGACTCCTGGGCCCAGGGCTGACGCACACCTCCGGCAGCCGGTCCTCCCAAAGGCGCCCGCCCACCTCGCGGCATGACAGGGCATTTGTCCTGACGCAATACATCGCTGCGCGGGTAACTTCGGTCATGAACTCCACGCCCCGGCACCGGCCGCGAGTTTCCTGCACATCAGCGACCTGCATGCGCTGACTCGTCTGGGATGCGGTTGCCGGGCGGCAACGCTATGATCTGCGCACTATGAACATTGCGCTTCCCGACGGCTCGCCTTTCGCCGACCGCTACCGCGTCGATCATCTGATCGGGGAAGGCCCGCGTAAACAGACATACCTGGCTTGGGATCCGAAAGCTCGCCGGCAGGTCGCCCTTGCCGTTATGTTGCCCGGAGCCGATCCTCTGGCGACCCAGCGCGAGGTCGACATGCTCGGCAAGGTATGTCCCCATCCCAACATCGTCACCCTGCATGAGGCCGACCTGGATGCGGAACCCCCTTATCTGGTATTCGAATACATTCCGCGCGGGGAGCTTCGCGACTACTGCCGAAACCTGGAGTCACAGGGCCAACATGTGCCGTTTCGTGACTTCTTCCGTACCGCCCGTCAGCTATGCCGGGCGCTCGCGCAGGTCCATGGGAAGGGCCTCATTCACCGGGACGTCTCACCGACGCACATCTGGCTAGACGAACGTGGCGAGGCACACCTGGGTGATTTCGACAGGGCGATGTCCCTCGATGAGCCACTGCCGGATCCCGGGGGCCCTCCGGCGGCCGAGGGCTACCCCGCTCCCGAGTTGCTCAATGATGCTCCAGACGCCCGCGCCGATCTATATTCACTTGGCGGGGTCCTTTATGAGCTCCTCACCGGCAGGGAGCCAGCACTGGCAGGCCAGCGCCCGCAGGTCGCGCCTCCATCCAGGTGGCGCAGCGACGTTCCTCCAGGCCTTGATAAGCTCATCCTGTCGATGCTGGCGGCAGACCGGGAAGACCGTCCACCCAGCGCACAGGCGGTGCTCGACGAACTCCGCCGCATCGAGAGGACAGCCGACCTGGAGTCACTGATATCGAACGGCGAGAGCAACCACCTCGAATTTAAGCAAACGATGCAGTGGGACACGACACTGCACAAGCGCAATCCAGAGCTGCTCAGGGCGTGCGTCAAGGCAGTCTGCGCCTTCCTCAATGGTGAGGGCGGGACCCTGGTGATCGGTGTTGCCAACTCGGGAGAGCCTACAGGGCTGGAAGACGATATCCGAGATTTCAAGGAAAGGAAAACGATTGATGGCTTCGAGTCGAGGTTCCGCGAGGCACTCGTCGCCGGTCTCGACCCGGAAAGCAGCCATCTTGTGACAATCTCGTTTCCCTTCGTGCGCGGGGTTCAGATCTGCCGCGTTGATGTCGAACGTTCACCCCATCCGGTCTTCCTGCATAGCAAGAACATCCCCTACCAGTTCTACATACGGCAGGAAGGAGACCTACCGCAGCCAGTCAAGTGTCCCTCGTGCGGGGAACTCATCCACCCGCCGGAGTTCTACGTGCGCAAGGGAAACGCGTCGCGACCGTTGGATGTCCGGCAGGCCCATGAGTACATCGGCGATCACTGGGGATAACCCCGCGCGAGGGAGCTCCATACCTCGCTACGGCATTGTCCACTTACGTTACCTCGATAGCTCAACCTGCGGACACCTTCGCCAACTCGGCATCCGAGCCATAATCACCACGATCCCGCCGCTCATCCCCCTCTTCGACGCCGTCCCGCAGCGACCAAACAACATCGTCGGCGATCTGCTGGTATCACAGGCCACCGCAGAGTGATCATGCGGCCTGGACATCGTCTCGTCCCGTGCCCCTTCGGGCGCTCGCCCTGTCTGCGGCATGACAGTGTGTCGGATAGAGCTATGTGGAGTTCGATCCGCTCATCAGTCTTGGGGGGTCCATTGTCGATGCGCTCGCCTCGTCGAGCGTCTTCTAGGGGCTGGTGTGACGGTCGAAGCGCCAAAGGCAGCCTCGGCGCTTTGTAGGTAAGCGAAGCTATTGGGAGACGGTCGCCCACGAACGAGCCTGTCCATAAGGGTGGCAACGGCCACGACACCAAACCCGTCAAATACCCAGTGAAGGGTGTCAGAATGGAGTACGCTTCTGGCACCGACACCCAAGGCTAGCACTGAGCATGAACCCGCTACTAGACGAATTCGCCGGGATCTAGCAGCTGCTTTTATATCGGATACCGACTGCTGAATCTCCTGACGCATACTCTGCACTTCGTCGAAGGGATCGTTACTAGACTGGATTACTCGCAGCATTCGAGCAATCTCTACCTTAAGAGCTCCCAACTCATCGCTATGACGCTCACGGAAGTCGATTATATCAGCGAAGGGCACCTCATCTCCGGGAGCGGGCACTAGCCCATTAAGAAGAAGTTCCAGGCAGCGGAATCTTGTCCTCGAGCCGCGCAGGGGATCGTAGGCGATATTTTCAAATATTGGCAAATCGGTGGATGGTATCATCCGAGAATCTGGAACTCTATAGTCAGCCGCGACATACTTAGCCGTTATCGCCAAAACAATCGCGGCCACTTCCTGATGAGCGAGCAGGTTACGACTTCTCGGCTCACCCACCGCTAGGTCCAGATCTATCATCGATTGCTCGAGCTGATCCGCGAGTTTTCCCGCGTAGATACGCGCTAGCTCATGTTGCGGCAATGAGTCCATACGGCCGATGCGATAACTGTCATTATCGGCAAACTCAATGAGTGCGGTCTCAATTTCATCTTTATAGTCTCTGCCGTAACTGAGCTCGACGCGAGTCGGTTTCCAGATTCCTTCGGAGGCCAACCATCCTAGGTCGCCTCTCTCGATTCTGATGGACGGCGCTACTATCGAGCTTACAGCTTCGAAAATTAGCAGTGACTGCTTCAGCCATGCTGCAGGAGGTGAAACATAAGGATAATAGAGTGCTACTTGATCCATAATGGATCACCCTTTATCTCTGACTAAGTTGAATCTGCTAAGTCAAGCAAAGATCCTTGGTGTACCAAGTCGATTATCATACACCGAGCAGCGGCGTGGAGTCGAGCATCTGTTTCAACTGATGCAGAGCAACATCCAAAAACACTTCGCACGCATCGCGTCGCTGCCGTTTACCTGCCATCTACCGAGCAGACAGAGCGGGTAGCGGGTCGCGCAGCAACCCCTGCGGAACTACAGCCGCGTTGGTTCTGGCGTGAGAAGCATTGCCAGCAAGTGCGTCGATATGCCATTGGTGACACACTCATTTCGGCAGAACGAGTTTCGTTGCAGACGGTGACAAGCAACCGGGCGTGACATGCGATATCCGCCTGATTGCGCGACAGTACCGGGATGGAGATCCTGGACGTGGTGACCGCGCTGGATGCGCTGGACGGCACCTACATCAAGCTGCGCAGGGGCATGGCGCCGCCGAAATGGCACATTGTCGGCGTAACTCCGGCAGCGCGCCGCGCTATGGGGCAATGGCCAACGGGCGCGAGCCTGGTTGAGAGGCTTGCCGCCGGCATCTCCGAGGCTGCGGGAAAAGAGCAGGACCCCGAGCAGAAGCGCAGGTTGCTCTCAGTTGCCCGCGAACTCGGCGGCGCCGCCAAGACGATCGCCATCAACGTGGCGAGCGAGATGCTCGAGCACCGGCTTCCGCACTGACCACAGAGGTTTTCCTAGGCGCCTAGCTGCCTACTGGATAGGCTGACGGGATGGCGTCCGCTAGCGGTGATGACCCCTACATCACGTGGCCTCCGCATCCGGACCCCGACGTTGAGGAGCTGTTCCGCCAGGCTAACCGGGACGACTACGTGATCTGGCGCCATGAGGGCGTGTATACGCTGGTGTCACCTGACGCGACGAAGGATATGCAGTTCCTCGGGCGCGTGGTGGCTTCCTCGGGGATCTGGCGCCTCATGGTCAACGAGTTGCGAGACTGGCTGGCGCAGACAGCGAAGGATGAAGCGGAAGGGCAGGAGTGACGGTGGCTTACAAGATCTCACTTAAGGCGACCGTCGCTGGTGGCTCGGTGGAGAGGATGGCAGAGAGTGTCGCCTCAGTCGCCGAGCACCTCGACGACATCCAGCAGAACACACCTGCGTTCCTGGGGTTCACCCTTTCGTCTGACCGTGAGGCACGCACCGCCCTGTTCAACATGTACGTGGATGAAGACGACCCAGAGCAGGCGACGGCGGCAGCTCACGCATGGGCAGTCACCGCTATCTACGCCACTGGTGACAGCACTCGCGGATGGGCTACCTTCGCGCATCCCGAGGAGCGGGAACGCGTCCCGGCATAGCAGTACGGGCCGCATGCGCTCCCCGAATCCGACCCGGTCGCCTCAGGTCACGCTTCCGGTCGCCGACGTCTAGCCTCTATTCAGGAGCCTTAGGTACCGGCGAACGTCTCCGGACATTTCGCCCATAAGCTCCTCGGCTTCCGCGACGCTGACCCATCGGACTCTGGCGAGCTCGCCGCTCTCCCCAGCCATGACTCCCGGCTCGTCGGCCAACCCCGCGGTCACGTACACCATCCGGGTCCTAGTCACCGGGTGTACCCTGCTGCCGATCACCCCGGTAGCGCGGACCCGCAGCCCGGTCTGCTCGAGCGTCTCCCGCACCGCGGCGTCTTCCGGACTATCGCGGGGTTCGATCTTCCCGGCCGGGAACGTCCACGGCGGCCACTCCACCGCCGATTCGGGCATCTCCGGAACTCGACCCGCCAGTTCTGCCATGAGCAAAGACCAGGCCGACATCGAGTTCCGGACAGTCCTCGATGATCTTGGCGTCTGGGGCGACTCCCGGCGCGCCAAACACTGCGGGAGCCAGAAATGGGAGCCAACGTGTTCAGACGGCCCCGGACTCAGCGCGACCCACTCAGAATGTCTGCCCAGGTGGAGGGCTCCCGGTTCGACTCAGTCCGACGGTGACAGACACCTCGAAATTCCCTGACACGGAAGAGGTCACTGGTTCAAACCCAGTACGGCCCACGATTTTCGAAAACCTGTCCCGTGGTGGGAGCCAAAACGGGAGCCAACGGGGAGCCAGAAGCAGAGGGAGCTAGCCTCTCCGGTTGTCTGAATGTCCTTCAGCGAGTGCGATGACCGCGTGAACCGCGGGCGTGGTCTGGTGCAGGCAACTCCTTCAGCGCGCCGGACCTCTCCTTGTATTTGACGGCCTTCGGCTCCGTTCTCGCAGGTCAGCGACGGTCTGCGTGGCATGTTCCCTAGCTCGCTGGGCTCAGCCCTTCTTATCGGACAACGATTCATGATCACGTGGAGGTGTTACCGGACGCTCGTCCAACTAAAGATTGCTTCCGTTACGCGGAAACAGTCACAACGCGGCGATGGCTGTCACGGAAATGAGCTGTATCGCCAGACTCTATTCAGCGTGTTCCGGTCGGCGCGGCTGCGGCGTGTGGCCGAATCCCTCCATGAGCCGATGGTTGACACCTTCATGGGGTCAAACAGCATCATGGCCTGCGCATCCTTGGCGCAGAGTAATCCCGGGCTTCAGCGCGCAAGGCCTCGTCGCCGCGCCCCGCACTCGGCTGAACACGACCGGCAGGCGGGCTTCGGCCACTGCCGCGGACCCGTCCGGATCACTACGTTGATGACCTGGATCATGCCGCACAGCCAGTCCACGCGGTGGCCATGCAGCCCGTAGAGCTAGCCCGGACGACGTGCGGGAACGGAACTGGAGGGACCGCCCCGTGAAGGCATAGCTTGTTCATCATCTCGTCGGCGTGGACCGGCGCGTACTGTTCAAGCGACTGCGGGAGCAGGGCCCGCGCGCCAGAGGCAGGAGGGCACGATGCCGGAAATCGTCCACCCGCGCGACGGAGACTCTGTCACGCTGCGCCCATGTCCGCCCTGGTGCACCGAAGAGCGGCACTTCACCGACGATGAGGTGATCTACGCCGACCATGGCTACCACCACTACGGGCCCGAGACGGAGGTGCCGACGTCTTACCCGTTCGGGGGTTTGACGGACGGGCCCGGAACGGTCGTGCGGGTGGTTCTGAAGTCCTGGACGCAGCCGCTGGACGCCGCGCCTGGCCCGGCCTTTATCGAGCTCAACCTGGGAACCGCCGAAGCGGGCACCGATGCGTGCGCCGAACTCACCCCAGCCGAGGCCCGTTCCGTCGCCCAGGCGCTGCTCGACTTCGCGGCCACAACCGAACGAGACGGGCCACGGTAGCGCAGTGAAGCTGACCGAACGGAGCCCTGCCGAGCGGCCGGACTCAACCATCTCCATTTGGCGGTAGGCCGGGCGTCTTACTAACCCGGTTGAGCATGAAGGAGGCCCCGCCGTGGCCAGGAGGGCAAGTGACGAGGAACTGCTCGCCGGCGCTCTGCACGCACGGATCGAGCGGTGGCTGGAACTCGAGGGCATCTTCGCCATCCTCGGGTTCGGCGACGTGGAGCTGGCCGGCGAGCTGGACTGGGAGCCGGGCGCAGGCCCCGTTTACCTGCGGCGGCTGGACGACGGTCAGGTGTGGCGCGCCGACATCACGGTGACCGCCCGCCCGGTCGCGCCTGGGGAACCAGGCGCGCGGTAGCGGTGAGCCGCCGACAGCGGTCACGGTACCTGGCCGGATGGGCTGCTCTCGCCTGCGGGCTGTGCCTGCACCTGGACCGTCGTGCCGTACACGCGGGCGGCCTCGAACAAGGCCTTGAGCATTTCCGCGGCCCGTTCGGGGCGGTCGAGGGGGATCCAGGTGTACCAACTGCGAGTGTCGCGGTCGTAGCTGGCGACACGCCCGATCTTGTCCGTCTGGGCGCTGAACTCCTGCTCGGACAGGCCAGTGTTGGAGTAGATCAGCACCTGTAGGACCGGAACGGCTCGACTAGCGCTGGCTGGTTCCGCAGTTCCGGGGGCGGGCTTTCGCCGGAGGCGCGGCAGTTTCATCGGTTACAGAGGTTGAATTGTCAGGACTCTCACAGTTGGCGCCTGCCCGGCGTGGCGTGGTGACGGTGGCTGCTGGTGGGGCTACTGCGGTGTTATGAGGTATCCAGATGGTGGTGGCCTGTCCGCCGCTGGGCGGGTCAGGCGTGAGGAAGTGCGGTTGCAGGCCGCGGAGTGGTTCGCGGAGGGGGTTGAGCCGCCGGAGGTGGCGCGGCGGCTGCGGGTCTCGTCGAATTCGGCATATGTGTGGCGGCAGCGCTGGCGTGCTGGCGGTGAGGCCGCGCTGGCGTCCAGGGGCCCGGGCGGGGCGGTGTGCCGGCTGGGCGGGGCGCAGCTGGCCCGGCTGCCTGGGGGTGGGGTGAGGATCAGCGGTGGACGCTGGCCCGGGTCACGACGCTGATCGCCCGGCTGTTCCATGTCCGGTACACGCCGCGGGCACCTCGTACCTGCTGCACCGCATCGGGTACACCCCGCAGGTCCCGGTGCACCGGGCCGCGGAGCGGGATGAGGCGAAAGATCGCCGCCTGGCGGAGCCAGAAGTGGGCCAAGGTACGAGGCTAGCGGCGGCGACCGGCGCGTGGATCTGCTTCGAGGACGAGGCCGGGCAGAACCTGCGCCCGCCGAAGGCCCTCACCTGGGCCCGCCGCGGGCATACCCCCGTGGTCACGGTCTGCGGCAAGGGCTCCGGCCGGGTGTCGGTCGCGGGGCTGGTGTGCCTGCGGCCCGGCGCGCGGGGCCACCTGTTCTACCGGGTCCGCATCCACCGCGGGCGCAAAGGCGACGCCGCTCGATGTCC
>Ga0208324_1000215_pt1 | contig 30566 bp, 26 predicted proteins | sample Sb_taG_2_FD_187707 | JGI IMG/M metagenome (GOLD analysis project Ga0208324, IMG submission 187707) | Peat soil microbial communities from Weissenstadt, Germany - Sb_50d_5_LS metaG (SPAdes) (version 2) | ecosystem: Environmental > Terrestrial > Soil > Wetlands > Peat | place: Germany... | reverse complement strand
GACCTGGGCACCCCGGGGCTCCGCCAGGCCTGGGACGCGCACGACTACTCCAAGTTCCACGGCTGGGACCGGCAGGCCCCCGGGTCGGTGCCGACATCGTATGACTGACAGGGCAACGATTGCCGCTCTGTCACGTCGTGGCCCAGGTGACGCACGCACACCGGGTCCGTTTTGCGGAGTGTGTTTTACGGGGCTTGGCTGAGCCGCGGCCAGATATGCAAGGCGGGCCACCTGGTGGCCGGCAAAGATCACGGAAAGGGGCGGAGGCCATGACCACGCCGGTATGTGACATGCTCGGGATCCAGCAGCCGATCATCCAGGCGCCCATGGCCGCGGTTCCGCAGCTGGCCGCGGCGGTCTCGAATGCCGGCGCGCTGGGCATGGTGACACTGACCTGGTCCGATGACGCCGGGGCGGTCGTGCGGGACACGGCGGCGCTGACCGGGCGGCCGTTCGGCGGCAACTTCATCCTCACCTCCGATCACCACCGCCGCCTGGATCAGGCCCTGGCGGCCGGCCTGCGGATCGTCTCGTTCATGTGGGGCGACCCCACCGCCTACGTCAACCCGGTGCACGACGCCGGGGGCCTCGTGTTGCACACGGTCGGCAGCGCCGCCGAAGCACGCCGGGCCGTGGCCGCCGGCGTGGACGTGATCGTCGCGCAAGGCTGGGAGGCCGGCGGGCACGTCTGGGGCACGGTCGCGACCTTGCCGCTGGTGCCCGCCGTGGTCGACGCGGTGGCCCCGGTGCCGGTGATCGCGGCGGGCGGGATCGGCGACGCCCGCGGTGTCGCCGCGGTCCTGGCCCTGGGCGCCCAGGCCGCGTGGCTGGGCACCCGGTTCCTGCTGGCCCGGGAGATGCCGCTGCACCAGGACTACCGGCACGCGCTGATCGCCGCCGCCGAGACCGACCCGCAGTGGTACCCCGACCTGTACGACATCGGCTGGCCCGACGCCCCCCACCGCGCGCTGCGCAACTCCACCGCCGCGGCCTGGGAAGCCGCCGGCCGCCCCCCCGACGGGCAGCGGCCCGGGCAAGGCGAGGTGATCGCCCACTTCGCCTCCGGCGACCCCATCCTCCGGTACGAGACCGCCGCGCCGATGGCCGGGACCACCGGGCAGATCGAAGCACTGTCCCTGTGGGCCGGGCAAAGCGTCGCCCTGGCCACACAGCCACAATCAGCCGCCGACATCATCACCGCGCTCACCTCCCGCCTGTAACCCCCGGACCGGCCCACCCGCACCGCACCCGCCAGCGCTATAGTCCCGGCCAGCACCAGGCACACCCAGCCAGCCCCGCCACCCCAGCACCAGCCACGCCGAACCAGCCAGGCAACCCGCCCGCCTGCAGAAGGGACAATGCGATGGATCCTGATATCCAGACCAGGGCCGCGATCGAGGAGCACTGGCGGGCGTCGGAAAGCGGGGATACCGAAACCGAACACGCCATGTACGCCGCTGACGCGATCCTCGACTACCCCCAGTCAGGTGAACGATTCCGGAGCCGCGCGACCATTTCGGCGCAACGTGGCGGTCACCCTGCCACTCGGCACTTCACCGTCGAGCGGATCGGCGGCAGCGGGAATCTGTGGGTGAGCGAGTGCGTCATCACGTACGACGGCGTGCCCACCTACTCCGTGAGCATCATGGAATTCGCCCACGGGCAGGTGGTACACGAAACGCAGTACTTCGCGGACCCCTTCGGTGCGCCCGCATGGCGGGCAGCACTCGCGGAGCCGATGCCGGGCAGAACCATCGCCAGGGCCTGACCCCGGGCCAGGAGCGGCCCAGCCCATCTCCGCACAACAGATGCGCAAGCGGAAACGTCCCGATGCTGGCAATGATCATCATCGGCTCGTATCCAGACCGGTTTCGCGCGTTACCTGGAAATGGCTCACTTGTTCCGCGGGTCGTCTTCCGGATCCAGGTATTCGAGGCTGATCGGCCCGATCGCCGTCACCTGGGTGACGTACTCACCGGATTTGGCCCAGTGGAAATGAGGGGTACCGGCGGGCAGCACGATGACGGCACCCGGCGGGTACGCCTGCAGTTTTCCGTCGTCGAACTGTTCGCCCAGGCCGATGTAGAACACACCGGACATGACCGTGTAGACCCGATCCTCGTGGTGTCTGTGGGGCATCAGTTTGACGCCGGACGGCAGCTTGACCCGGACCACGTACGGAGCGGGCTGTGATGGATGGCCCACCACGACGGCGAGACGGGCCGACGCCGGGAACGCCGGGAACGGCTCCCAGTCGATGTCCTCGGGCAAGCGGCTCAGGCGCTTCCGCAGAATTCTCAGTTGCTTGACCATCGGACAGGCTCCTCGGTCGCGGGGCGGTGCTGCTGTCCACGGTCGCGCTCCGGGCAGCCAGTCGCGCCAGTGGGAAGACCCTGGCCCGTACAAGGCACGCGGCCCGGGTAGCACTCGCTGGGGTTCAGCCCCCGCAGCCGATCCGAGATCTAGTCCCTAGACTGCCTGGGCATGGGTGGATGCGATGGCTGATCCCGAGGAGGGTGTGGCGGCTGACGGGACGATCCGGACGGGCGCGCGCCGTGACCGGGTGCCCGCGGCCTTCGAGCCTGTCTTGGCTGATGCGGTCGCCTTTGCTGGCCAGTCCGGGGCATCGCTGTACGTCTACGGATCGGTCGCGACCGGCACCGTGCGTCCCGGGTCATCGGACGTCGACCTGCTGTCGATCGATCTCCCGGAGGCGGCCGTTCTCGGGCAACGCCTGTCGGCCCGGTACGCCAACCGATGCCGGGGTGTGGAGGTCGCGGCGGCCACGGCCGCGGATTTCGTCGGCGACACCGACGCGGCCTACGGCGGCCGGGTCTTCCTCCGCCACTACTGCGTCCACCTCGCGGGCCCAGATCCATCCGCCGCGCTGCCGGCCTTTCCCGCGGACGCCCGGGCTGCTCGCGGGTTCAACGGCGACCTCGGCCGGTTTCTCCGGCGGTGGCGGCAGGGGCTGGAGTCCCGGACGGTGGCTGCGGACCTGTTTGGGGTCCGGGTCGCCCGTAAGACGCTCCTGGCCGTCGCCGGGCTGGTCAGCGTCCACGACCACACCTGGACGACCGACCGTTCCCGTGCTGTGCAGCGCTGGAGTGACCTCGAGCCCGGCCTCGCCGCCCAGCTCGGTCAGCTGCACTCCTGGGCCCAGGGAGAGCGCCGCCCCTCACGCCAGGAAGTCCGGCGCACACTCGCGGACGATGGAATCGTCTCCGCGATCCTCGAGCGCTTCGGCCGGCTGATCGGGCTCTGGGCAGACGATCCAGACGGCCAATAGCAGGTACTCATCTAGCTCTCCGCATGAGAACCGGCTGATCCGGGCCTGCCCCGTTAGCGTTTGGGCGTCAGGGACCGGGCATAACTGACGGCCCGGCTGACCCACCGGGTGAGCTGCTCATCGGTCTCCAGGTCACTGGAGCCGACACGCAGCCATCCCCGCATTTCCCGGCCGCCCATGATGGCCAGGGTAGCGGTTGTCGTCTCGGCTAGGGTGCCGCAGTCCGCGGGGTCGACCCGGATCAGGGCTCCGCCCTGGCCGCTGGCGCTGATGGCCATGTTGCCGTGGATCAGGAATGCCAGGCCGCCGAACATCTTCTTCTCGGTCAGCCCTGGCCCGGTACCGATCAGGAACCGGATCCGGTCAGCGAGTTCGGTGTCGTAGGCCATGTCGGCCAGCCTAGCCAGCAGGTGTCGGCGGAGGCGCCAGGTGGAGCCGGCCGCCCGCCGGGAGCGCCAGCCGGGCCGCCCCGCACGCCATCGCGCTACGCAACCACAGCCCAAGACAGACACGCCTCACCAAGAACACAGCCATGGCCGCTGATCATGCTGAAGTCCATTCCTTCCAGGCTTACCCGCCTCAGCGTTATCTGCGCTACCAGGTCAAAGGTCCGCCCAGCGCTGCATAAACGATCTCTTTATGTCACTTGGTCCTGGTCACAGGCCTCGCAGGTGTCCCGTTGCCGGGAATTTGGGCCGTCCGTCGTCTCGCGGCGTATCAGACCGCCTGAGCGGGTCTCTGAATATGCATGAGCCACATGCAAAAGAAAGGACGGGCGGGTTCTGCCACTCAGACCGCGAACAACGCTCTATGGGCAGCGGGCAGTAACGATGCCGGGGGCGATCAAGTTCAAGCGATACTAGCGGCTCACAATAGTTACCGGGCACAGGTCGGAGTTCCCCCGCTGCAATGGTCAACCAGTTTGGCCGCCAGTGCTCAGGACTGGGCAAATCACCTGGCCGCAACGGGGCCACTGGTGCATAGCGGCTCTGGGGAAAACCTGGCGGAAGCGACCGCCGGGGCCCTTTCCCTCACCCAGCTAGTAGGCATGTGGGGGAACGAGAAGCAGTACTTCGTGGCAGGCACTTTCCCGAATGTCTCTACTACAGGGAACTGGGAAGATGTAGGTCATTACACGCAGGTTGTCTGGAGAAATACGACGGAAGTCGGGGGTGGCGTAGCCACTGGCCAGGGCAACGACTATCTCGTCTGTCATTATAACCCGGCAGGAAACGTAGTCGGGCAAACGGCTTTCTAGCCTTCCAGGCATCGCAGACCCACCCGGAACGATCTTGTGCTCGACGTCGCCGTGCTCTCGCGGGGGACGCGCCCTGGTCAGGGCCGTCGCGCGGCGAGTGCCAGCAGGCCGAGGGCGCGGGCCTGCTGGACGGCTTCGCGGCGCCGGTTCACGCCGAGCTTGTCGTAGACATGGCTTATGTGGGGTCGTGACGGTGTTGACGGACAGGCAGAGCTGTGCCGTTGGCCTGGCTGTCCCGCAGGAGTGGGCGGTGGTTATGGTAACGGCTGTGGAGCGGTCTGCGGTGGCCGACGCGGCGGGAAGCATGCACGGGTTTCCGGCTGCGCTGACCAGTTTCGTGGGCCGCGCCGCGGTGGTAGCCGAGGTCGCTGGCCAGCTGGGGCAGTACCGGCTGGTGACGGTGACCGGGCCCGGGGGGGCCGGGAAGACGCGGCTGGCTGGCGAGGTGGCCAGGCAGGTGGCCGGGCGGTTCGCTGACGGGGTGTGGCTGGCGGAGCTGGGAGCGGTGCGGGATCCGGCGCAGGTGGCGGCCGCGATGGCGGCGGCGGTGGGGATCCGTGAGCTGCCCTCGGTGGCGGCGGCCGACGCGCTGGCCGACGCGCTGGCCCGGCGGCAGCTGCTGCTGGTGCTGGATAACTGCGAGCAGGTGATCGGCGCGGCGGCGGAGCTGTGCGGCGGGCTGCTGCTCGGTGCCGATGATGTGCGGGTGCTGGCCACCAGCAGGGAGCCGCTGCGGATCGCCGGGGAGGCGCAGTACCGGCTGGCGCCGCTGACCCTGCCTGACCCAGACAATCCGGCGGATCCCGACGGGTCGGAGGCGGTGGCGCTGTTCGCGGACCGGGCCCGCCGGGCTGACGCGACTTTCGCGCTGGATGCGGAGACCACCCGGCTGGTGGCGAGGCTGGTGGCGAGGCTGGACGGGATGCCGCTGGCGATCGAGCTCGCGGCGGCGCGGGTCGAGGCGCTAGGCGTGGAGCAGCTGCTGGACCGGATCGGCGACCGGTTCACCCTGCTAGATGCAGGGGACCGGCTCGCGGCGGCCCGGCAGCGGTCGCTGGCGGCCACCGTGGAGTGGAGTTACCGGCTGCTGGATGAACAGGAGCGGCGGGTGTTCCGCGCGGTGTCGGTGTTCCCAGGCCCGTTCACGTTGGAGGGGGCCGAGGCGGTCGCGGGGGCCGGTTCCGGGCCGGCCGTGCTGCACCTGGTGGACTGCTCGCTGCTGGTCCCGCCGCGGCCCGGTCCGGATGGCCGGTACCGGTATGTGATGCTGGAGACGCTGCGGGCTTACGGGGCAGGGCTGCTGGCCGAGGCCGGCGAGGGTGACGCCGGCGCGGCCGCGCTGGCCGGGTACGCACTGCGGGTGGCCGAGGACGCCACGGCGGGGCTGACGGCGGACACCGGCGAGGTGGCCGCGGCCCGATGGCTGGACGCCGAGGACGCCACCCTGCGCCAGGTGCTGGAATGGGCCATGGAGCACGACGCGGCCGTGGCGCCGCCGCTGGCGGCCGCGCTGGCGTGGTGGTGGCAGGTCCGGGGCCGGCTGGCGGGCCAGGTGCCGCGGATGCGCGAGGCCGTCGACCGTGCCGCCCCGGGCAGCCACGCGTGGTGTACCGGGCACACCTGGCTTGGCCAGGCGTCGCTGGATTCGGCCGATCCGGCCGGCGCGCTGCGCCACTTCACCGCGGTCCGCGACGCCATCGGCGACCGTGGCCCGTCCCCGCTACTGGCCAGGTGCCTGAACAGCCGGTCGGCGACGCTGCTGACCACGGGCCGAATCGCCGAGGCGGTCGGCGATGCCCGCCGTTCCCTGACGCTGGCGCGGCAGGGTGATTACCCCGTCGCCGAGGCCCAGGCCCTGGCGGTCCTCGGCCTGGCCGCTTGTGTGGTCGGCGACCGCGTCGGCGCCGTGCAGCTGGCCGGGCGGGCGGAGCAGATCATGGCGGGCCGGGACGGCCCGGCGGCCCGGGTGTGCGGCCACATCCTGACGACCGCGCTCATCGAGGCCGGCGAGCTAGCCGCCGCCCAGAGGGTCTGCGCGGCGGGGCTGGCCGGGGCCCGTGACGCGGGCGACCTGTGGAGTCTGGGGAACCTCCTGGAGAAGATGGTGGTTCTCGACCTGTGGTCGGGCCTTTACGAGGAGGCCGCCGTGCACCTGCGGGAAGGACTCCAGACCGCCTTGCGAATCGGCTCACGGGCACGGTTGCTCGACGATCTGGACTGCTGTGGGTACCTGTGCGCCATGACCGGGCGGTGCGCCGAGGCCGTCACGGTATGGGCAGCGGTGGTCGTGCTCCAGGGGCACGAGGGGTTCTCGGTCCCGTCACACCCGGATATGCCCGAGGGCGTACTCGCGCACGGTCAGCTCGCACCTGGACCGCATCCGCGATAAGACCGGATGCCGGCGCCGCGCCGATCTCACCCGCCTGGCCCTCGGCGCTGGCCTGGTCTAACGCAGCCTGCCTGGCCGGGCAGCCGCTCGCCGCGCGGCGGTGTGGGTGATTCCACCCCGGCCATGGCCGCACCGCCAGAAGGGGGGAAACCACCCCTGCCGCGGAACGGGCTGAGCGGGCGAACCTATGGCTCAGGGCCGAAGAACCGGCCAGTTTCCCAGCAGATAGGACAAGGCAATGTCCGCACAACTTACCCACGAGGGAATTCAGGCCGGCACGGCACAGCCGGCCACCACGGCTGACCGCGGGCGGCTCCGGGGCGCCTGGAACCGGATCCGCCTGACAATTCAGGAGATGAACTACGCGACCCGGCGGGTCGTCGAGCGGCAGGCACCCTGGAGCGTTGACGGGCAATGGCACAGCAGGTAGGGATGATGGCCATGGACTCGTTCACCGGCAAGCTCGCGGTGGTGACCGGCGGCGGCTCGGGCATCGGCCGCGAGCTGGTCCACCAGCTCGCGGCCCAGGGATGCTCGGTCGCGGCGTGCGACCTGAATCCGGACTCCGTCGCGGCGACTGCGGCCACCGCTTGGGCACTCGCCCCGCCCGGCGTCGCGGTCACCGGCCATGCCTGTGACGTCTCCGATGAGGCACAGCTGCAGCGGTTCCGCGACGAGCTGCTCGCCGAGCACGCCAGCGATCACGTCGACCTGGTCTTCGCCAATGCGGGCATCTTCGCCGGCGCTAGCTTCGTCAAGGACTCCCGGGAGGAGTGGGAGCGCACCTTCGCCATCAACTGGTGGGGCGTGTATTTCTGCGCCCGCACGTTCCTGCCGCTGCTGATCGCCAGCGGCGACGGCGTCCTGGTCAACACCAGCAGCGTCGCCGGTTTCTGGGCCACGGCAGGGGCTGGCCAGCCGATCACCGCTTACTGCACGTCGGAGTTCGCCATCAAGGGTTTCTCCGAAGCACTCATCGAAGACCTGCGCTCCAATGCGCCGCAGGTCCGGGTCGTCGTAGTCATGCCGGGTGTGGTGACCACCGACATCTACGAGAACTCCCGCCGCGCCCTTGGCCTGCCAGAGTGGGATCAGCTAAGCGACGCTCAGCTCCTGGAACTGCTCCCCGATGAGGGACGGGCGGCCCTCATCGCGATGGGCCTGCTGGCCGAAGACTTCTCCGCCGAGGACCTGCGCCAGCTGGCCCCGCGACTGAAAAACGAATTCCGGGACAAGGGGTTCACCGCGGCGCAGGCGGCGACCATCATCCTGGACGGGGTGCGATCCGGAGCGTGGCGGATCCTCGTCGGCGAGGAAGCCAAGATGCTCGACGAGCAGGTCCGCGCGAACCCTGAGGCCCCCTTCCACTACGAGAACTACGCGGAGATGTACGGCCCCCTGATAGAACAAGCACAAGCACAAGCGGAAGCGGCAGGAACACCGGAGCCGTAGCCGCAGCGGGCCGGACGGCTTGATCCGGGCATAGCTCGCAGCAGCTGCGGGCAGCTTCCGGTGTTCGGCGTTGTGCTCCGGTGGGCCTGCCTCACCACCTTGCGATCGCTTGCTGCCGGGCGGCTCGTCGGCGGGCGGAAGCGAGATAGGCGCTGCCCGCGAGCCCGGTAATGCTCGCAGTGGCCGCTTCAGCCCCGGCGGCGGTCAGGCGCTGGCGCGCGGCGGGGTCGCGGGCGTAGCCGATGGCGCGGGCGCCGGCCAGGCGGGCGCTGTGAATGTCAGCCGGGGTGCTGGCCACCACGGCACACGCCGAGGGAGGCACCCCCAGAAGCTGAGCGGCCTGCAGAACCGGGATGGGGGTGGGCTCCAGGATGGCCGGGTCGGCGCCAAGCCGCGCGATGACCAGCCGCACCCGGTCGCGCTCGCGCGGGTAAGGCAGCGCGCCGCATGGCCGGCTCCTTCGCCGAGGACCATCTCGGCAGCTTCCAGCGTGCCATGCCACCCACGCCACCTCAGGCACTCACCCAATTCCGGGCTGGAGATAACGACGGTTATTGGTCGCGAACTATTGGCGTGGGTGCCGGGGATCGTTCCGCTGGGGCAACTTGGCTTCGCTCTTGAAGGCTGGTTCGCGGGTGCGGAGGCGGCGGAGCATGCGGGCGTCCTGGAAGCCGACGGTGCGGGCGGCGGCCTCGACGGTGGCGCCGTGGCCGATCAGGTGCTCGGCTCGCTCCAGCCGTAGTAGCTGCTGGTAGCGCAGCGGGGTTAGGCCGGTCGCCTCGGTGAACCTGCGGGTGAGGGTACGCTCGCTGACGCCGCACTTGCTGGCGATCTCCGCGAGCGGCAGCGGGCCGGCGAACCGCGCCTCGATGTGATCCTGGGCGCGGTGCGCGGTGTCGCTGAGGTGGCTGCGGTGCCGCAGCATGGCGCTGGCCTGCTGCTCCTCCCCGTTGCGGCGGGCGTAGACGACCATCTCGCGGGCGACCCGCGCCGCTGTGGCCGGGCCGTCCCGGACGGCGATCAGGTGCAGGGCCAGGTCGATGCCGCTGGCGATCCCGGCCGAGGTGGCGACCCGGCCGTCGATCACGTAGAGCACATCGCGGACGACCGTCGCTCTTGGGTAGCGCTTAGCGAGCTCGTCTTGGATGTCGTGGTGAGTGGTGCAGCGGCGGCCGTCGAGGAGACCGGCCCGGCCGAGGGCGTCGGCCCCGGCGCAGACGCTGGCGACGGTGCCGCCATTTGCGTGATGGGCGGCGAGCGCCTTGAGTGTGGCGTCGGCTAGCGGGCCGGTGCCCGCGATCACGGGGCTGGCCCGCCAGCCGGGGACGATGATGAGGTCGTCTTCGGCGAGCGCGGGCCAGTGCGTGGCTGCCCTTATGGTGACGCCCTGGGCAGTGAGGACGTCTTCCTGCCCGGCGACATAGGCCAGCTCGTAGCCGCAGCCGAGGTCGGCGGCGGTGCCGAGCGCCTGCGCCGGTCCCGCTAGGTCCAGCAGGTGCAGCCCCGGGACGAGCAGGAAGACGACCTTAGTCATGATCTGGTCAGGATAGCTGGCTGGCGTACCTGACTGTCTCAGCTGGCGCGCCGGCCGGACAGGGGCGCGGGCACGGTGGCCTGGCCGGTGACCTCCGCGATCGTGGCGATGGTCGCGAACCGCCCGGCGAGCGCGTATTCGGTCCGCTCGATGACCGCGCTGGCCGGCAGCGTGCGCGGGTCCGCGAGCAGCTGCTCGACCGTCTGGCCTGCTGGGGTGTCCCGGTGTGCGATCGGGCTAGTGGCGGTCGCCTCGGTGACGAACGTGACCTGGTAGCCGAGGTCGAATGCGACTCGCGCTGTGGTCTCGCAGCATTGCTCGGTCCGGATGCCGCAGACGATGACCTCGGTGATGCCCTGCTGGGTGAGCAGCTGCTGGAGGTTCGTCGTGGTGAACGCGTTGTGCGAGGTCTTGGTGAGCTGTGGCTCACCGGCCTGCGGCTCGAGCGGGCCGATGCAGCGGACGTGGCCGCTGGCCGGGTCGAACGTGGTCCCCGATCCCGGCTCGGAGTGAAGCACCCACACGACGAGGTCGCCGTTTGCCCGCGCGCCGTCGACGAGGCGGGCGACGTCGCCGGCGATGCCGGGATTGGAGATGGCAGGCCACAGCGGTCCCTGCCGGAACGATTCCTGAACATCGATGATGAGAAGAGCACGAGTCATGATGACAAGCATCCGGCTGGGACGGACTCGCGCGTAAGGCCGGATCGAGTCCCGAACCGGGCCGATCCGGTCACGTCTTGGGTCACGCCAGGCGATACGGGCCACCCAGAAATACTTTCCTGACCGCCGATTCCGCTCGACACGCAATCCTGGCGGATAGACCGTGCGACGCGCGCAGAACGTCCAGTTCCGGCCGTCTTCCTGCTCGGGCCGACGAGCACATGTCCAGGAAAGGCTGTCATCACGGGATTCCCGGCTTGCGCAAAGTGCTAGTGGGCTGCACGGGCATGGCGAGTTCGCCTAGCCCAGTACTTCAGTACGTGATGCCGGGGAACTGCTCGCGGGCGTGCTCCAGTTGGTCGGCCCACTCGCGGGGCCAGCCGAAAGCGCGAGCGGCCTGGCCGCTCATGTCGGCGGCCGCAGCACCGCTGGTGAAGTGGACGTACTCGCCCCAGTTCATCCGCCGCGTGTAGGTCCCGCCGGAGTCGCGTGGGAAGTGCCGGGCCAGCTCCCGGAAGAACCTGTTCATGACCTCTGCCCGCCCGCAGTCCCGCCATAGCGGGTAGAACCAGTCGCGGAACCAGCGGGTCCCCCGGCGAGGGAAATCGTCGGTGTTGCCGGTGAACCTGCGGTAGACGCCCTTGGCTTCGCGGTCCATGCCCAGCGCCGTGTAGAGGTCATAGATGTAGAACTCAGCCCACTTGCTGTCGCCCCAGATCTCATACGCCGGTGAGCCGTGGACGCCATTGTTGGCGCTCTCCACGGAATGCCCGATCTCATGAGCGGGCAGCTCGCGAGCGAGGGTATTACCCTCCCGCCAGGTGTCCAGGCCGCAGTCGCTGACGTTGCGGTAGTCGTGGACCGGGCTGACGTAGTAGCCCGCGTGGCCGCCGCCGTGCCGACCGGCGTGGTGGATAGAGTAGACGCGCGGGTCGGACCCGAACGCGTCGCCGTACGTTGCCTTGGAGTACTGCCAGGTCACATTGATGAACCGGGGCAGCCACCGGACCTCGGCGCTGCGCACGTCGGGGTCCACGTAGATCGCGCAGTGCTCGTCGCTGTGATACAGCCGGAGCAACTGGCGGTGGTCGAACCAGTGCTCCTGCCAGGTGGCCGGCGGGTCAGCCAGCTGACGCTCCGCCTCTGCCTCCACCCGGTCCTCCCACCTCTACGGGCACTGCCCGGCGGTTTTCGCTAAACCCTTATCAACGCGATCGTATGGCCAGTGAGCTCGCTTGTCGTACCTCGGCATCTGCATGCGACTCCGAGGATAACTTGCCCGGCACCGCAGGCCGGGCCGCGGTCAACGGGGCCCTCGAAGCGGCCGTCGCCCCGCTGGCCGCCGAACTCGCACCGCGCTGGGTCAACGCGGTCTCACCCGGGGTGATCGAAACCGCATGGTGGGACGAATTGCCCGACGCCGCCGGGCCAGGAGGCGTTCACAGCCTTCGCCCAGCGAGCTCTGGTCCGCCGCAACGGCCGCCCCCAAGACGTGGCCCACGCGATCGTCGCGCTCATCGAGAACAGCTTCATCACCGGGGTCGTGCTGCCCTGCGACGGCGGGCTGCGGCTCACCTGAGGACACCAGAGCACCTCACGGCAGGGGGTGTCTTACCTGACGTCCGTTCCGGTTTCACCGCGCCGGCTGCTGAGGTCGGCGGCGAGCAGGTCGAGCAGGGCTTGTGCGGAACCGGTGGGCGGGCGTGCGGCGGCGGTGACGGCGCAGATGTCGCGGCGCAGCGGCGGGTCGATGCGGACGGCCGAGACGTGTGCGGTGACCGCGCGCAGGCTCATCGGGGGGAGGACCGAGACGCCGAGCCCGTGCTGGACGAGTTCGGCGAGGTACTGCATGTTCTGGGCTTCGCAGACGGTACGCCGGGCGAGTCCGGCGGCGGCGCAGGCGACGTCGATCTGGGCGTGCAGCGCGGAGTCGGCTCGGTAGTCGACAAAGTCGCGGTGGCGCAAGACTGGGTCGCCGAGTCCGATGCTGGCCCGTCTGGCCAGCGGGTCGCGATGCGGGACGGCGAGGACCAGGTCGTCGTGGCCGATCTCGATGCGGGTCAGCCGGGCGGGGTCGGTGGGGCCATCGATGAAGGCGATGTCCAGCTGGGCGTCGGCGGCCGCGCTGGCGAGTACCGAGGCGGCGTCGTGGCTGAGCCGGATGGTGACGCCGGGGTGGGCGCGGCGGAAGCCGGCCAGCAAGGCCGGCAGGTCGATCACCCCCAGGGTCTGGATCGCTCCGACGTGCAATTGGCCGCGCAGGACACCGCGGACACCGGCCACAGCATCGCGGCCCTCGTCGGCTGCGGCGAGCGCCCGACGGGCCGCGGGCAGCAGCGCGCGGCCGGCTTGAGTGAGCATCACGCGTCTGCTGTCACGCACGAATAGCGCGGCGCCCACCTCGCGTTCGAGCGTATGGATCGACGCGCTCAGGGTGGACTGGACCACGTGCACCCGGGCCGCGGCGCGGGTGAAATGCAACTCCTCGGCAACCGCGACAAAGTGGGCCAGCTGCCGGAGCTCCATGAATCGACTCTATCAATGCTGATCAGCGGATCTAGCTGTTGGACCGATTACCAGGTTCCCGCCGATGCTGGACGAAACACCGCCGCGATACGCAAAGGAGCACCTGAACCATGTCCCCGACACCAGCCGTCCCGTACCCACCGGTGCTGGTGCGCGCCGATGAGGCCGAACACCTTGACCTCATCGGACACGTGCTGCTGGCCGATAGCAGCGCCACCGCAGGCGCGCTGAGCAGCCACCGCGTCGCGCTCGGCCGCGGCGCCGATGGCGCCGTGCCGCACCGGCACGACAATTCCTCCGAGCTGTTCTACATCCTCGACGGCGCGTTCGACCTCCTGGTCGCCGACAACGTCGTCACCGCGCACGCCGGCGATCTGCTGGTCGTCCCGCCCGGTTCGGCGCACGCGTTCGCCGCGCATCACGACTCGACCGCCGAGGCGCTGATCATCGCCACTCCAGGCATCGAACGATTCGACTACTTCCGCCACGTCGTCCGGCGCCGGGCCGGCAGCGAGCCGCCTGAGGTCCTGCTGGGGATGCAGGACCGCTTCGACACCCATTTCCTCGACAGTCCCGTCTGGCAGCGCGCCCGCAGGACCGATTGACTAGCTCGGCGGGCGCACCCTCATCGGCACCGGCCTCGCCGTGCAGGCAGCCGGGCTGGCCTGCCGGAACGGCCGAGTGCCCGGCAGCCGCGGTGGACACCGGTATCCTCTCCGAGATGAGCAGGGTCTCAATCGTGGGTGTTCCGAGCAGCGTTGCCAGCTATGCGGCGGGCCAGGATCTGGCGCCTAGGGCATTGCGCTCGGCCGGCTTGCTCGAACAGCTCATGGGATCAGGGCTGGAGGTCTATGACGACGGGACCTGCCGCATCAGGTATGGAGTCCTGACCGGGATCACCCGCTGGCCCAGAACGCCGACCAGGCGACTGCGTCGCTGCGGCAGCTGGCCGACCGGCTCGAGCCGCTGCTGGCGCGCGGCGACCTTGCTCTCGTGCTCGGCGGCAACTGCACGATCGTGCTCGGGGTGATGGCGGCTCTGCGGCGGCTAGGTGCCGGCGCTCCCGGATTGCTGTACGCCGACCGTCACTATGACATCAACACCCCGGAAAGCACCGCGGACGGGGCTCTGGACTGGATGGGGCTGGCGCACGCGCTGGCCCTGCCCGGCTGTGCGGACACCGTCGCCGATGCGTTTGGGCCCCGGCCGCTGCTCGAGGCGTACCAGGTGGTGTGGCTCGGGGTGGAGCCACGCGCGGCTACCGACTGGGAGCGCCAGCAGGCGGCCCGGCTCGGCTTGCACGTGACCACCAGCGAGGCACTCGTCGCGGACCCGGCCGGTGCCGCCCGAGCTGCACTTGACCATCTTCCGCCTGGTCCGCTCGCGCTTCACATCGACGTTGACGTCCTCGACTTCATCGACGCCCCGCTGGCGGAGAATACCGACTGCCGCAACACCGGACCTACCCTCGACCAGGCAGTGGAGGCGTTTCAGCTGGCGGCGCGAGATCCGCGGGTGCGAGCGCTGTCGATCGGGGAACTCAACCCGACCCGATGCGCTGGCGACCCTGATGCCCTTCCCCACTTTGCGGCCAGCATCGCCCGCATACTCGCCGGCACGATTCATTAGGTTTGCCCGTCACCGGCAGACCCGGCCGCGCTGCTGGCGGGGCCCGCCCTGGCCGGGTAATCGGCGCCGCAGACATGTCATCTGCCGCTCCTCGGCGTTCCGCGTGAATGTCGGTGTCTGGCGGTCCCGCGTGTTTGTCACGCTCCTCACCGGGCTGGTCTGGACAGCAGCCGGCTATGGTGCTGGACTCGTGGGCGGATGCATGACGAGCGGTGGCAGCGTTTACTGTTCCGGTCCTGGCTTGCGGCGTTCCGAGTGGGAGGTACTGCGATGGGGCAGCGGACGCGAGGCGATGGTCTGGCTGGCGTCCCGCCCCCTGGTGCTGCGTGGGCCCGCGTCCGGCGCGAGATGAGTGAGGTGGCCGGGCAGACGTCCGGGCAGATTCAGCGGCGGTGGCTGAGCCGTGCGAGTGCCCTGCTGTGCTACCACGCTCGCCAGAGCCTGAACTCCGCCTACCGTGAGCTGATCGAAGACGCGGGCGTCGATCCGGTAAGCGCCGTCCAGACCGCTGCGGGGTGGGGCCGGGTACCCGTTGTCGATAAGCAGTGGCTGGCCAGGGCCTGTTACGACCGGCGGCCCGCGTGCCCCGGTCCTGTCCTGGTCGTGGCCACCAGCGGAAGCACCGCCACGCGGGTTCTGGTGCCCGTGACGGCCGAATGCGCCAACCGCGGGCTTGGAGACAACTTCCTGCGCGCCCTGGCGATGAGTGGCGTCGGCCCCGATCAGCGGCACTGGGGAATCGAGCACAGGCCGGACGGTCAGGGCCTGGGCGAGACCGGGTCCTCTGTCTCGATGAGGTGGCTGGCCCGCCACTGCGGGGACAATACCCTGGTCACCGCGGCCACCGAGCCGCTGGATGAGCAGCTGCGACGCGCAGCCGCCTTCGGGCCGGACACGATTTCAGGATCACCGGGGTTCCTCCGGCAGATCGCGCGGTCCGGAGCTGCCCTGCGTCCGATGCTCCTGGTGTACGGCGGGGCGGCGCTGGCCGATACGGACGCCGGCCTGCTGCGGGCTGGCTTTCCCGGAGCTCGGCTCACCGCCTTCTACCCTACGACCGACGCGGGAGCCCTGGGTGCCGCGCCTGTCAGCGACGGCCTTTACCGCACTTTCACCGAGACGCACATGATCGAGGTGCTTGACGGCGATGCCCGTCCGGTTGCGGCCGGTTCACGCGGTGACGTCGTCGTCACCCAGTTCGACGCTTGGGCAGCGCCGATCATCCGCTACCGGGTGGGCGACCGTGCGACGTACTGGGGCTGGGAACAGGGCCGTCTTCTCCTGTCTGACATCGAGCGGGCCGCCGAAGCCGTCATCGGATCAACGCTCGTCCCCTACAGCGATCTCCGGACCTGGACGCCTCGCCTGGCGGCACGCGACCCGTCGGTCCTGGCGGTCCAGCTGGTGCGCGGGTACTCGCCGCGCCAGCAGCGCGAGCAGCCCGTCGTGCGCGTCATCGGCCGAGCGGACGGCGCTGAGCTGACCGCCGCCGCGCGCTCCCTGCTGGACGACTTCCCGCAGATCACGGCCGAGATCGCGAGCGGCGAGCTGGCTCCAGCCCTGGTCGAGTTCCGGGACCCGCCGGCGACGCTGGCCGGCCACTGGAAGATCCCGCTGTACGTCGACGAGCGCACCGCGCCGGAAGGCCCGCGATGCCCGAGCGAGTGACCATGGCCCGGTACGCTCACGGGCCGGATCAGGCGGCCTGGCTGGCCCAGTTCGGCCACGCCCGGGTGCGTGACATCTACGCCATCCAGGTCGCGGAGCTGGCCGAGATACGCCTGCCGGGCGGGTCGCGTCGGGCGCGCGAGGCGTTCATCACCGGATATGAAACGCGGGAGCCTGGGGTCTGGTCCCATTACCCATGGCTGAACGTCGCCCTGCGCACCCTCGAGCCCGAGGCGCTCTTCGAGCTCCGCACGAACCGGAACCGGAATCTGGTCACCAGGCCAGAGCAGATTGTGCTGCAAAAGGCACACGTAGCCATCGCCGGGCTGTCGGTAGGCGGCAATGTCCTGGCTGCCCTCGTCCGCCACGGAATCGGCCGCACATTCTCGCTCGCCGATCACGACGACCTGGCCACGAGCAACCTGAATCGCACGCAAGGCAGCCTGCTTGACGTCGGCGTACCAAAGTGCCAGCTCGCCGCCCGCACGGTATGGGAACTCGATCCGTTCGCCACGTGCATCTTGCATCCGCAAGGTCTCGATGACGACACGGTGGGTGCTTTCGTGGCAGACAGCGATGTGGTGTTCGACGAAGTGGACGACTTCCGGGTGAAGGTCCAGCTTCGTCTCATGGCGCGGTTGCACGGCAAACCGCTGCTCATGGCCACCAATCTCGGCGACACAGTGCTGATCGACGTCGAACGCTGGGATCGGCCGCACGACGGCCTCGAGCTCTTCAACGGCCAGCTTGACGGGGTATCTCTGCAGGAGCTGACGCAGACCGGCCTGGCCGCCCAGGACATGTCCCGTTTCGCAGCCCAGATCGTCGGCGTCGACAACGTCCCGCTGCGCGCTTTGGCGTCGCTCCCGCTCATCAACCGCGAGCTCGTCGGCCGGCCGCAGGTCGCGAGCACCGCGGGCATGGCCGCCGGGCTGGCCGCGATGGCGGCGCGTTCAGTGCTGCTCGGCGCGCCGCTGCGCAGCGGCCGGTATCGCTTCAGCCTCACCGAGACATACGGCCTGCCAGACGATCGAGGCACCGCCAGTGAGCGCGCAGCGGTCATGGCCCGGCTCCGGCCCCCACCTGTGGCCGCAGGCCAGCGACCGGAGCTGCACGATCCCCGGACGCTGGCCAGCGACGGCACCCATGTCGCGCTCATCCGGCTCGCGGCCTACGCCACGCTGGCTCCGTCACCGCACAATACGCAGCCGTGGCAGTTCCGCGTGGCCGGCCGGTCGCTGACGATCGGTGCTGACCCCTCCCGGGCATTGGCTGCCGCCGATCCGCGGCGGCGAGCCCTGACGATCAGCCTGGGGTGCAGCGCCGCCAGCGTCCTGGTGGCGGCCGCGGCATCCGGCCTGGGCATGACACTGGACGTCGCCCCTGACGGACGTGTCCGGCTCGGTCTCGCCGGCACCGAGGCCGATCACGCGCTGGCCCGGCTATTCCCGGCCCTGACCTCGCGGGTTACCGATAAGCGAAGCTACCCGCCAGAGACAGTCGAGCCGCCGCAACTGCCCTGGCCACCGGGCATCGCCGTCCACTATCTCGCTGACCCAAAGACCCGGGAACACATAGCGGCCCTCCATCGGCAGGCCGTCGGCGATCTTATCCGGACAGGCGCTTTCGCTAAGGAACTGGCGGGCTGGCTAAGGGCCGACCCAGCAGATCCGCGGCGTGACGGCATGACCGTGCCCCTGCCACCGGACGCCGCGGAAGCCCTCATCACCGCGCTCAGCACTTCAGGCGAGCCGCTGAAGCAAATGGGAGAGCGCGACGCCCAAGCCCTCGCGGCCGGGCCGCTGCTCGGCTTGCTGACCTCAACAGAGGAAACCGAGGCAGCCTGGGTCCGCGCCGGGCTGGCGTGGCAGCACCTCATCCTGGCCGCCCACCTATCCGGCCTGGCCGTCGCCCCGCTCACCGCCATCGTGGAGAATCCCGGAACCCGCGAGGCAGTCTCCACCCACACGCCAGCCGGTCAGCACCTTCAGATGCTCTTCCGCCTCGGCAAGTCACCCGGTCTGCTTCCCCCCACCGCCCGGCGCGACCCCACCTGGGCAGAAGCGTGACGAACACGGAACTGATGTCACCGGACAGGCTCGGGTCTATGTCCGTGGGCCGGACTCCCGCCCATCGGCGGACAGGGATGGAGTCAATGGCTAGTGTTCGGGCGGTGGAGGCAACCATCAGGACCTATGAGCGGCGGGATGCCGCCGGCGTGGCCGACATCCTCTACCCTTCCGTCCGCGAAGTCGCGCTGTCCGATTACACGGCTGAACAGGTGAAGGCCTGGGTTGCCGGACGCTGGGATGCCGAGCAGGAACACCGGCGCTCCGGTGATGGCCGGCTGGTCCTGGTGGCCGCGGACGAATCGGGCCACGTGAGGGCTTCACGGTGCTGGAGCGCCAGGACAAGATCCTCCGCGGCGTGCCCATTCACAATTACCGGATGGCTAAGACTCTTGGCTAAGACCGGCAGCGAAGCCGCCTCCGGTAGATCACCTTCGGCAGGCCTGCCCAGGACTCTGCGGACGGCATCGTAGGTTCCCCCCGGCGGGCTTTCCTTCCGCTTGCCACCTCGATCTGCAGATCTCCGGTGTCGCGCCCATGGGATACTACAGTAAACGGAGCTGCAACGGCCGTCCCCCCCATGTCTCGTCGCGGAGAGGCAGAGGGGACGGGCGGGGTGGAGGAGGGGGCCATGAGCCACGGGAGTGATCGAGGCGGCGGACGCGCGGCCGGCCTGGTCCGGCGCACCCAGGACGCGTCATGACGGCTGCTGGCGCCGGGCCTCTGGCCGGGCGGGTGGCGGTGGTGTCCGGGGGCGGGCGGGGGCTCGGCCGGGCGTTCTGCCTGGCGCTGGCACGGCAGGGCGCCCGGGTGGTGGTCAACAACCGGAACCGGGTCGTGGACGCGGACGGGCGCGGGCCGGCCGACGACGTCGTTTCGGAGATTGTGGCGTTTGGCGGGTCGGCTTTCGCCGAGTATTCGGACGCGGCGTCGCCGGCCTCGGGGGATCTTATGGTGGAGGCGGCGCTGGAGCGGTGGGGACGGCTGGACATCTGCGTGGCCAACGCGGGGATCGGCGTGGGCGGGATGTTCTACAAGCAGCCCGCGGTCGTTTTTGACGAGGTTCTGGCGGTCAACCTGCTCGGCAGCATCCGGCTGGCGCGGGCCGCGATGGCGGTGATGCGGCCGGCCGGGTACGGCCGGATCATCCTGGTGGCCTCGACCGGCGGGCTGCACGGCGACATCGGGCTGTCGGCGTACGCGGCCAGCAAGGGGGGCCTGCTGGCGTTCGGCCGGTCGCTGGCGGCCGAGGGTGCGGGCCAGGGCGTACTGACCAACATGCTGCTGCCGTATGCGCTGACCCAGATGACGTCCGGCGGGATGCCCGCGGACGCGGCCCGGGACCGGATGACGGCCGAGGCGGTGGCGCCGGTGCTGACCGCGCTGGCCAGCCAGGAGTGCACGCTGAACGGGGAGTACATCGTGACCGGCGGAGGGCTGCTGCGGCGCGCGTCGGCGGTGGAGTGGGGGACGGTTTCGCTGCCGCCCGGGGACTCACTCACCGCGGCGGAGCTGGCCTCGCTCCTGGCGGACAGCCGGCGGGGCGAGCCGCGGGAGTTCGGCGTGTCGGTCGATGCGTTCACCGACCTGGCGGCCTTCGGCGGGACCGGATGAGCTGGGGGCCGCTGCTGGTCAACCTGGCCGTGACGGCCGTGACCGTCGCGGCGCTGATGCTGGCCACGTTCGCCTACGCGATGCGGACCCGGGTGCACGCGATCATGGACACGGTCTGGGGGCTCGGGTTCGTGGTCATCGCGGCGGTGTCGTTCTTCGTGTCGGCCGGTTTCGGTTCCGGCGTGCTCGGGCGCCGGGTGCTGGCGCTGGCGCTGACCGCGGTGTGGGGGCTGCGGCTGTCGGCGCACATCTACCTCCGCAACCGCGGCCAGGGCGAGGACAAGCGGTACGCGTCGCTGCTGCGGCGCAACACGGGCAGCCTGGCCGCCTTCGTGCTGCGCCACATCTACTGGGCGCAGGGGCGGGTGATGTGGTTCGTGTCGCTGCCGCTGCAGGTGGCGATGTACGAGCACGCTGCCTTGTCGGCCGTGACGTGGCTGGGCGTAACGGTGTGGGTTCTCGGCTTCGTCTTCGAGACGGTGGGCGACCTGCAGCTGCGCCGGTTCAGGGCTTCACCGCTGAATGCGGGGCAGGTGCTCGACCGCGGCCTGTGGCGGTACACCCGGCATCCGAACTACTTCGGCGACGCGGTGGTGTGGTTCGGGCTGTGGCTGCTGGCCTGTTCGCACTGGCTCGGGGTGCTGACCGTGGCAGCGCCGGTCTATATGACGAACATGCTGGTCCGGCACACCGGCAAGCGGCTGCTAGAGAAGCACATGGCGCGGTCCAAGGGCGCCGCGTACGCCGACTACGTCCGGCGGACCAGCGGCTTCTTCCCCTGGCCTCCGCGCGGGGCTCGCTCGTGAGCGCGGCGCCGCCCCCTCGGCTAGACGAAGCGGATGAGCGTGTTGCAGAGCTCGCCGATGCGGCCAACGCCGTGCTCGCGGTCGGTGGCGTGCAGGTCGACGGCGACGATCCCGGGCCGGCCGCCTGCGGCGGGAACGAAGCGGATGGTCCGGCTGCCGAAGGCGATCGCGGCGCCGTCCGCGGTCGGGCGTTATCGCCGGGCCTTGGGCGGCTCGCCGCCCACCTGGATCTGCGAGCCGCGCAGCTCCAGGCCGCAGACCGAGCAGTGCAGGACGGGCCTGAACGTGTCACCGCAGGCGGTGTGGGTGTACAGGGTGGCCGGCCCCTCGGGCGCGCGGAACCACTTGTCACCCCAGTTCAGCATGACCATGACGTGCGGGAAGAAGGCGCGGCCCTTGTCGGTCAGGCGGTACTCGACCCGGCCGGAGTTGGCGCTGGTGAGCCTGGTCTCCAGCACGCCCATCCGGCAGAAGGTGCGCAGCCGGTCCGACACGATGGACGGCGGCGCGCCCATCATGGTCAGCATGTCGGTGAACCGCCGGGCGCCGAGGAACGCGGCCGCGATGGCCGAGGCCGACCAGCGGTTGCCGATCAGCTCGATCGTCTCCACCACCAATCCCGGGCCCGGCGAGCCGCCGGCCGACCGGCGCCGGGTGGTGGCCTGCGGTACCGACCGGGCAAAGCCGCCGCTCGGCCCGAACGTGCCGCGGACGTCGTGGATGCCCGCCGGCTGCCCGCAGGCCCGGCAGTGCATGACCGGCGAGAACTCCTCACCGCAAGCCAAGTGGTACATCGGCGGCAGCGGCTCGATGTGCTCGGTAACCCAGGTAGCCTCCCACGACCAGATGGTCAGCAGCACCTGCCACAGGTCGCGGCCGCACTCGGTGAGCACGTACTCGTAGCGCCGCGGCGCGTCGGAGTACTGCCGCATGGTGAACACGCCCGCCTCGGTGAGGCGGCGCAGCCGCACGGTCAGCACCGAGTTGGCGATGCCCAGCGTGTCGCGGAAGTCCTTGTACCGGCGCACGCCGGACATGAGGGCCAGCTTGACGATGGTCAGGTTCCACTCGTCACCCAGCAGCCCCACGGCGATGGCGTTGGAGTTCTCGGTGACGGGGACGGTTTCCGGTATGGCAGTCATATTCCGACTCAGGCTCGGGCCAGGCACGTCACCAGCCCGCGATGGACTCGCCCGGCGCCCAGCAGCTATGCGTGCCACTGGCGATCCGCTCGGGAAGCTGAGCTCGGGCGATCGGGCCCCGCCCCACGTCGTCGGCCCGGAACACGACGCACTCGGACAGGTCACGGTTCATGTCGACCGTGAGCGTCACGAGATACGCGTCGTCCTCTTCGGTGCCTCCTACCCGCGGGGCCACGCCGACCTCGCTGCAGAACACGCCCGGCTCGAACTGGTATCGCTCCGCCCGGCCGGTCAGCGTGTCGTGCTTGACCAGCCCGTTGAAGATGAACCAGCCCGGTTCGTTAGTGGCCGCATAATTGTACCGGTACGGCCGCCCGCCGAATCCGTTATGGATCGTGCCGAACTCGGTGTACAGGCCCGACAGGTCCTCCTCGCTGGTCGCGCCGGTGACCAGGTTCATCCGCCAGCGGTGCAGCCGGGTCTGCATGATGTCCTGGGCCAGGAACCGGAACATCCGGTCCTTCGGGCCGTTAGGCCCGGCACTAGGCGGTTCCGGGCAGCCCTGGAAGAAACCCTCGACGATGATCTCGTCGCCCGACTCGTAGGCGTTCGTCCAGTGCAGCACGTAGGTGGGCTCGAACTCGAACCAGCGGATGTCGCCCGGGGCGCCGCGGCGCGGGATGACCCCGAGCCGGGAGGGGAGCTCGGGGTGGAACCGCGAGGCATACCGGCCGCGCGCGATCAGCTCGGGCTCCCAGAACAGCGGCATGTCGTTGAGGATCGCGTAGTGCTCGGTGTAGGCCATGTCGTGCGGCAGCCGCGGGCCGGGCAGGTCGATCGGCACGTAGTGCACCAGCCGGTCGCCAGCGTCAACGACTCCGTAGTGCAGGTAGGGCGGCACCGTTCCGTAGTTAAAGAAAAAGAGCTCGCCGGTATGGTCGTCCACCTTGGTGTGAGCCGAGACGCCGACGCGGCGGGGGAAGGCCCCGCCCCAGGTGGCCTTGCCCAGGTCGTTCAGGGTCAGCGGGTCGAGGCGGTACAGGTCGCCGCACTGGTAGAAGCTGGCCACCGCGACCCCCGCGTGCACGATCACGTCGGTGGACGCGGCGTCCTTCATCCGGCCCCGGGCGCCCCACCCGTCCGGGCGGACCGCCACGTCCGGGTTCTCCGCGATCCCGGCCCATAGCGAGCGCCCGGCCTCCTGCTCGGCCGCCAAGCCGTCGGTGCGGACGAAGCGGTTCCGGTAGGACACCTGGCCGTCCCGGAACGAGACCTTGTGGATCATCCCGTCGCCGTCGAAGGGGTGGTACCGGACGATGGCCGGGTGCAGCGGGTTCTCGGTGTTGCGCAGGTAGACGCCGTACAGATCGCCGGGCAGCTCGCCGTGGACGGGCAGGTCGTCCGCGTCGTATTCGACGTGCTGCGGCCGCCACGCACCTGACCGGTAGGGATGGTCGTCGCCGGGCGGCAGCGTGGACAGCATCTTGCCGTAGACCTCGACGTCGACCATGGTCAGTCCTCCCGGGTTACGACGAAGCTGACGGTGGTGGTGAGGCTGCCGCCGATGTTCAGCGTGGCGACGGTCCTGGCGTTGCTGACCTGGGTGTCCCCGGCCTGGCCGGTGACCTGGCGGGCGGCGTCGCGGAGCATGCGCACGCCGCTGGCGCCCACCGGATGCCCCACGCCGATCAGGCCCCCGCTGGGGTTGACCGGGATCGCGCCGTCCCGCTCCAGGTCCCCGTTCTCCACCGCCTTCCAGCTCTCGCCGGGCCCGGTGATGCCGAAGTGGTCGATGGCCATGTACTCCGACATCGAGAAGCAGTCGTGGGTCTCGATGCCGTCCAGCGCGCTGACGTCTTTTATCCGTGCGCGGCGGAAGGCGTCGGTGACGACCTGCCGGACGTGCGGGAACACGTACGGCTGGTCCTGGCTGCGGTCGAACTTGGCCTGCAGGGACAGCCCGGCGGTGCCGTGGCCCCAACCGGCGATGCGGGCTCGCGGTGTTCTGGAGCCCTTCTGGAAGCGGTCGGATCGCCGGGGACGAGCAGCAGTACCTGCGCTACGTCGACCGGTCCAAGGACCTGGTGGTGCGGGGCGGCATGAAGATCTCGGCGGCCGAGTTGGAGGGCCTCATCGCCGGCCACCCGAAGGTGGCCGACGTGGCCGTGGTGGCCTACCCGGACGACGTGCTCGGCGAGCGGGCCTGCGCGATCGTCGTGCCCCGGGCCGGCCAGACGGTGAGCCTGGCCGAGATCGTCGCGTACCTGCGGGAGATCGGCATCGCGACGTTCAAGCGGCCCGAGCGGCTGGAACTGCGGGACGAACTGCCGCGCAATCCGCTGGGCAAGATCCTCAAGCGGGACCTGCGCGAAGAACTCCGCGGTTCCTTACCGGGTTTCGGGGCCGGGCGGGCAGTGCGGGGACGGCGGGGGGACGTCCAGGGTCGGGTTGCGGTCGAAGAAGCCGGTCGGCTTGAGCGTGAACCCGCACCGCGCGACCGGCATGACCGGCCAGTCCTCCAGGCGCGGCACGTGGGTCGGGCCGAACGTGTGCCATACCACGATGTCGGTTCCGTCGATGTCCCGGTCGCCGGCGACGAAGGCCTCCAGGCCCGCTCCCCCGGGGTTCTGGTTCACGAAGTCGCCCGCCGAGTAGCGATGGGCCGGGTCGTACCTGGTCACCCACAGGTGGTTGGCCGCGAAGGAGGCCCGCTTGGCCAGTGACGACGCCGGGTCGGCTAGCAGCACCGGCGCGGACTCCGGGTAGAGCGTGTAACTGGTGGGATGGCCGAAACGGTTAGTGCGCTCGGTGCTGACGATCCGCCAGGTGCGGCCGCGGGCGCTGTCGGCGCGGCGGCCGGCCTGCGACTCGCGGGTCAGCCGGGTGACCCGCTGGACGATGGCGTTGCCGTGGGGGTTGTCCGGCCCGACCGGAAGGCCGGTGACGTCCACCTCCTCCACGGCGTTGGCCAGCCCGTCGACGGTCATGTCCAGCCGCGCGCTGAACAGGTGCTGGTGGAAGGGGGCGGCCAGCCCCGGCGCGACCTCGGTGGAGTAGGGATGCTCCCCGCCGGGATGGGCCGAGGTGAACAGCACCCCGGTGGCCTTGATCTCGCACTCGATGGTGCCGTCCAGGTAGAAGTACCAGTAGAAGCCGTAGTCGTAGTTGCCGACCGTGGTGAAGTAGCTCACCACCAGCCGGCGCTGGCGGCGGGACTGCGCCGAGCCGTTGAAGATGTCGGTGTGCTTCCACAGGATGCCGAAGTCCTCTTCGTGGATGCACACGGCGTTCGGTATGGTGCGGGGCTGGCCGCCGTCGTCGGTGACGGTCGCGTCCAGGTAGGCGATCTCGCCCAGGCAGTCACAGCCGAGCTCGAGCGAGTTGGCCCACTTCCCGCACAGGTACTCGCCGGTGTCGAAGTACGCCTGCCAGTAGCGGAACCGCGGGTCGCCGTAGGGCACGACCATCTCCGGGATCGACGCCCGGTAGATCACCGGGCGCTGGCCGAGGCTGATCTGGTGCAGGGTCAGGCCCTCGCGGGCGTCGAACCCGATCCGCATCGACCAGTCCTGCCACTGCAACCACGTCCCGTTCAGAGTAAAAGATGGTCCCTCGGGCTGGCTGATCTCGATCGGGCGCAGCGTGGTGCGGCGTGGGCCGCGCACCGCCTCGTCGTCGTAGTCGCCGGACTCGGCGGGGACCGGCAGCTCGAACTCGTCGGTGATCTTGAAGACCTTCTTCTCGATGAGGTCGACGTAGGCCGCGACGCCGTCGACCGGGTGGGCCCAGGCCAGGTCGTGCTCGCGAGCCTGGACGAACGCGAGCACGCGCACCATCCGCCGCCGGTCATCCTCGGGTGGCCCGAACGCGCCCGCCGTGATCGGGCAGGCCCGGATCTGGCTCATGTCGTGCAGGCCGCGGCGCGCCAGGGCGGCGCGCCAGCCGGGGTCGGCCTTGACGACCTCGTCCACCAGCGCGAAGTCGCCGTCGAGGATCGGCATCTGGCCGTCGGCGGGCGGGTCCAGCGTGCGCGCGGTTATCAGTTTGGAGCCGGTCAGCGAGACCACGACGTCGGTGGACTCGCCGGTGGCGGTGTTGACCAGGAACGCGCGCAGCCGGCGGTCGGCCGGCTGGCCGGCCAGCACGTCGTCCTTGGGCGGTTCCTCCAGGCCGTAGTAGGCGAACCTGACCGGCTCGGCCAGGAGCCCGGCCGCGGCCATGACTTCCCGGCCGGCCAGGTACTCGGCCGCGGTGGCCGGGTCCAGCGGGCGCGCGTGGGCGGTCTGGTCCTCGCGGGTCGCGGTGTCGGTCATTCGTCGGCCACGATCGAGCCGACCCGGTCGCCCAGGCCGGGGTCGCGCCGGACCAGCCAGATCGAGTAGAGGATGGACACCGCGACGATGCCCAGGCCGACATACGGGAACCAGTAGTACGGCTGGGGTATCGGCGGCTTGAACAGGTAGTAGATCGGGATGGCGATCGCGACTACGCCGAGGGCCGGCAGCACGACGTGCTTGATGATGCTGAACTCGGCTGGCCGGTACTTACGGTAGAAGAACGGCAGGGCCACGTTGGACGCGAGGTACACGAACAGGATCAGGATCGTGCCCATCGAGCTGGATTCGAAGAAGAAGGTCAGCGCGTCCAGGCTGCCGCTGCTGCCGCCGATCCAGTGGCCGAGCGCCCAGCCCAGGGTGAGGGCCGAAGCGAGGCCGACGAAGGCGATGATGGCGTTGACCGGCGTCCGGCGGACCGGATGGACGTAGCCGATCCAGCGCGGCAGCAGGCCCTCCCGGCCGGCGTTGAAGATCAGCCGGCACTGCGAGTTCACCGCGGCGATGAGCACGCCCAGGGTGGAGGTCAGTCCGGCCAGGTACGCGATGAACGTCAGCCAGGTCGCCACGCCATGGGCGACGCTGATGAAGGGGATGAGTGGGGCCGTGAGCGCTGCGGCGTTGTAGTGGAAGCCGGTGACCGTGGCGTAGGCCAGCAGCAGGTACGTGAAGGCCATGAGGGCGATCGACAGGAACACGGCCCGGGGCACGTTACGCCGGGGGTTGGTGGTCTCCTCGGCCAGCGCCGCCGAGTTCTCCCAGCCGATGAACAGGTAGATGGCCAGCGGGAAGGCCACGCCCAGGCCGCTGAAGCCGTTGAGGACCTTGCTCGGCTGGAACGGCACGGAGCTGAGGTGGCCGCCGTTCTTGATCAGCACGGCGATCGCCACGACGAGCAGCACGGTCAGCTCGAAGGCGAAGAAGAAGCCGGCCAGCTTGGTCGACACGGCCACACCGCGGAACATCATGTACATGGCACCGGCGGTGAAGAGGGCGGAGAAGACGATCCAGGGGATGTTCGTGCCCGTGTAGTACTGGATCATGAGCGACAAGAACCCGCCGGAGATGACCAGCACCGAGGAGATCGCGATGATGTAGCCGACTCCGGCCACCAGCGCGGTGGTCACCGCGCTGGTGCCGCCGAACGTCTTGCCAATGAAGGTGATGAAGCCGCCGGTGCTCGGGATAGCCCGGGAGAACTGCGACAGCGTGTTGCCGAGCAGCGCGATGGCGACGGCGGCGACGAGCACGACCAGCGGCGAGCCGAGGCCGGCCGCGATCACGATGCCCGCGAAGCCGAAGTAGAAGCTGTAGGCCGGGCCGATGTTCGCCATCGTCGACGCGGAGATGTCGACCAGGCCGAGGGCCCCGCGGTGCAGGCGCTCGGCGGATTCGGGCGCCTTCGTCTCGCTGAACGGGATGTGGTGTGCCGCTTCGCTCATATTGCCACTCCCTCGACGGGCCGTGATTGGGCGGTTGATTCGGTACTGATTTAGTACGGATCATGCTCGGGACCGGGGCCGATGGTCAACCACCGCCGCTGGTCTCCCACATGGTGAGCGCGCCTTGACGGCACCGGCCGCGATCCGGAGGCTAGGTCCATGGCGCGCAAGATCATCCACGTCGCCCTGAACGGCGTCACCGGCCGGATGGGGTACCGGCAGCACCTGGTGCGGTCGCTGCTGAGCATCCGTGAGCAGGGCGGCGTCCGGCTCGGCGACGGGACGGCCGTCTACCCCGAGCCGGTCCTGGTCGGGCGCAGCGAGGAGCGGCTGCGGGCGATCGCTTCGCGGCACGGGCTGGACCGCTGGACCACCAGCCTGGACGAGGTGCTGGCCGACCCCGAGGTCGAGGTCTACTTCGACACCCAGGTCACCAGCGCCCGCGAGGCCAGCCTGATGCGGGCGATTTCCGCCGGCAAGCACGTGTATACCGAGAAGCCGGTGGCCGGCTCGCTGGCCGGGGCGCTGCGGCTGGCCCGGGCGGCGGAGGCGGCGGGGATCACCCACGGCGTGGTGCACGACAAGCTGTTCCTGCCTGGGGTGATCAAGCTGCGCCGGCTGGTCGAGGGGGGCTTCTTCGGCCGGGTGCTGTCGGTCCGGCTGGAGTTCGGCTACTGGGTGTTCGAGGGCGACGGGATCGCGGCGCAGCGGCCGTCGTGGAACTACCGGGCGGAGGAGGGCGGCGGGATCGTGCTGGACATGTTCCCGCACTGGCAGTACCTGCTGACCGACTTGTTCGGCCCGATCGCGGCGCTGTACGTCCGGATCGCTACGGGGGTGCCGCGCCGGTGGGACGAGTCGGGCCAGCCCTACGACGCGACCGCGGACGACGCCGCGTACGCGGTGCTGGAGTTCGCCAGCGGCGCGATCGCCTCGGTGAACTCGTCCTGGACGGTCCGGGTCAACCGGCGGGAACTGCTCGAGCTCCAGGTGGACGGGACGCACGGCAGCGCGGTGGCGGGCCTGCGGCACTGCGCGATCCAGCACCGGGCCGCCACGCCGATGCCGGTGTGGAACCCGGACCTGCACGATCCCCTCGACTACCCGTCGCAGTGGACGGACGTGCCGGACAACGCGAGCTTCGGCAACGGGTTCAAGGTCGAGTGGGAGCTGTTCCTGAAGAGCGTCGTTTCGGGGCAGCCGTTTGCCTGGGACCTGGCCGAGGGGGCCAGGGGCGTGCAGCTCGCCGAGCTGGCGCTGCGGTCCTCGGCCGAGGGCCGGCGGGTCGACGTGCCGGCGCTGGAGCCGTGAGGTGACGGCGGCGATCCAGCTGCCCGGCCGGGACGACGGGTCCGGCGGGTCCGGGCCGCTGGTCATCCCCGCGCCGGGCTGGGCCGCTTCGTACCCGCCGCCGGTCTCCCGGCGGGTGTTCGCGGCCGCTCACGTCGCCGCCGCGGACGCCGAGACGATCGACTGGGAGGCCACGCTGCGCTTCCGCGACCACCTGTGGGCGCACGGGTTCGGCGTGGCCGAGGCGATGGACACCGCGCAGCGCGGCATGGGCCTGTCCTGGGATCTGGCGAAGGAGCTGATCGCCCGGTCGGCGGCCCGGGCGGCTTCGGCCTCAGGCGGGGTGCTGGCTGGCGGGGCGGGGACCGATCAGCTGGCGGACGGCGAAAGCTATCCGATCCCGCGGATCATCGACGCATATTCCGAGCAGATGGCGTTCGTGCAGTCGGCCGGGGCGGGCGTGATCGTGATGGCGAGCCGGGCGCTGGCGGCCAGCGCCCGGGGGCCGGGCGACTACCTGGAGGTGTACGGCGAACTGCTGCGGCAGGCGGAGCGGCCGGTGATCCTGCACTGGCTGGGCGAGGCGTTCGACCCGGCGCTGCGCGGCTACTGGGGTGCCGCCGAGTTCGGCGCGGCGGCGGAGGTGGTGCTCGAGCTGATCTCACGATTCGGCGGCAAGGTGGACGGGGTCAAGCTGTCGGTGCTCGACGCGGGCCGGGAGGTGGCGCTGCGGCGCCGGCTGCCGGCGGGCGTCCGGCTGTACACCGGGGATGACTTCGGGTATGCGGAGCTCATCCGGGGCGACGCGCAGGGGCACAGCGACGCACTGCTCGGGGCGTTCGCCGCGATCACGGCGCCGGCCGCGGCGGCGCTGGCCGCGCTGGACCGGGGCGACCTCGCGGGCTACGACGCGGCGATGGCGCCGACGGTGCCGCTCAGCCGGGCCATCTTCGAGCCGCCGACGTACGACTACAAGGTGGGGGTGGCCTTCCTGGCCTGGCTGAACGGGTTCCAGCCGCGGTTCGCGATGCTGGGCGGACTGCAGCGGCGGCGGCCGGCCAGGCACCTGATCCGGGTGTTCGAGCTGGCCGCCGCGGCGCGGGCGCTGACCGACCCCGAGCTGGCCGTCGAGCGCATGAACGGGCTGGCGGCCACGTTCGCGGCTCCGGAGCGGGTATGACGATCGGGCTGGAGCGGCTCTCGCTGAACCAGGCGACGGTCAAGCACCTGAGCCTGGCCGACGCCACGGCGCTGTGCGCGCGCCACGGCATCCCGGCCATCGGGCTGTGGCGGGACCGGGTGGCGGAGACGGGGCTAACCGGCGCGGTGGCGGCGGTCCGGGCCGGTGGGCTGCATGTGTCCAGCCTGTGCCGGGGCGGGTTCTTCACGCGGGCCGGCCCCGGGGATCCGGACGGGCGGGCGGCGGCGCGGGCGGACAACCGGGCGGCGGTGCAGGAGGCGG
>Ga0208324_1000214_pt1 | contig 30827 bp, 20 predicted proteins | sample Sb_taG_2_FD_187707 | JGI IMG/M metagenome (GOLD analysis project Ga0208324, IMG submission 187707) | Peat soil microbial communities from Weissenstadt, Germany - Sb_50d_5_LS metaG (SPAdes) (version 2) | ecosystem: Environmental > Terrestrial > Soil > Wetlands > Peat | place: Germany... | reverse complement strand
AGAGGTATTCCCGGTAGGCGGTGGCGGGGGCAGCCGCGAGCAGCGCGATGATGTCCTCGGTGTCCATGGTCGGCTCCTTCGCGCCGCGGGTGCTGGCCGGCGCTGCCAGGGCCTGCTGCACGCCGGCCATCAGGCGGGGGATGTTCAGGTGGTGGCCGTCGTAGGCACCGACGATCAGCGGGAGATGGCTGCTGGTAATACTGCCAATCGTCATCGCCGAATTGCTGTCGGTGAGGGGTTTCTACTGCGGCATCCAGGTGAACGGCCATCACGACACTCCGTACCTGAATAGCAGCAATACGTCGCTGACGGCAGCAGGATCAAGGTGGCCAGTTGTGATTTTGATCGTCCAGTCTGCGAGGGCTGGGCCGCTGGCGGGGATGTCGGCAGAGCGCAGGTTGGTTTTTTTCGGCGTGGTCCAGGCGGAGCTCGGGTGGTCGTTGACCGAGATTGCCAGGCCGGTGGTGTCAACGGGGTTTGCTCCTTCGGGCTGGATGAAGAGGCTGGCCCCGGTGATCGTGAGGGTGCGCGTTGATAGGAAGTAGGGGAAGTGCTCGCGCCCGAGCTTGACATGGGTCTGCTGAGCGGTCCCGGTTGGGTTGAGGAGCTGGTGGAAGGCGTCGGGGAAGTCGCGGCGGAGGCTGAACAGGCGGTGCATCCCGGCGCTGGAGGCGTAGGTGATGAGGGTGTCCACGATCTTGGTCTCGACGGTGGCGCGGAAGGCGTCGTCGTCACGGGCGGTGTAGCTGATGTGCAGGACGACGTCGGAAATGGTGGCGTAGTCGAACATGCGCAATTGGCTTGGAAGCTCCAGCCGCCAGCTGCTGATGGCGCCTGCACCCTCGAAGGGCAGGTAGCGCTCGTCGCGGAAGGTCAGCTCGAAGACACCGCTGTCGTTGACGGCGGTGCTGGTGGCGATGCTGGGCGTGGGTGGCGCCGGTACGTCGACGACGTCGTTGGTGGGATGCTTGCGGACCTTACTGCCGGTGAGGGTGAGCTTGGCGCTGAGCGTGGTATTGGGGCCGGCGGATGGGATGCTGATGCGCGCGGATTTGATGATGCGCTTGTACTGGCCGGGGTAGGCGACGTCGAAGAGGATCTCGGGAATGGTGAACTCGCAGCTGCCGGTTTCGCGGAAGGTGAGAAGCGTGCCGGGGTCGAGCACGGCCAGTGAGAATGACTGCGACATCTCGAGCTGGCGGGCGTTGGCGGTCAGGTAGGCGGCTTCTAGTTGCTGGAGCTGCAGTGTGAGTTTTTCTCCCGCGAGCAGGCCGTTCTTGTCGGCCTCCCAGTTGCCTGCAGCGATGAACGGGGTGTCATCGTCACGTTCGAAGGCGTAAGCACGCTGAGCCAAGCGTGCCAGGCTCTCGGCTGTGTTATATGCCTCGCGGTGAAGGCGCGTGAGCGTGGTGGCCAGGTAGTTGTACAGACCCAAACCGGTGAACTTGTCCTTGTAGAAATGGTCGAGTTCATCGGCCTGGTCCAGGGTGGCCTGGTGGGTGCCAAGCTCTTTCTCGGCGACCGCCACGCGGATCTCTGCTGCGAGGCGCTGGTGCTCTACTTGTTTAAGTTCTTGGTGTGCGTGCTGGAGCTGCTGGTGCCACTCCTGGCCCAGCCGCTGCCGCGCCCCTTCCAGGCCGGCCAGCGCCGCGACTTTCTCCGCTGCTCCGGCCATGGCCAAAATGTTGTGAGCAACGTTTTTTGCGCTTTGGCCTAGTTCTGCTCCCCCGAATTTCATCGCGAAGGGGCTTCCCACCTGAGGGATGAGATGGGCGATTGACGCCACGGTGTGCAAAGTTGGCTCGATCGCCCGCAAGACCGAAGCTGCATGACCACGGGCCTGTTCAGCAACTTCCCAGGCATTACGGCCGGATTCGATGAGCCCGCTGTGGTGATCGATGCGGTTCTGCACCTTGGTTTTGTTTTCCGTATGCGCCCCGAGTTGGTGCCGGGCGTGCTCTATCTGATCGGTTTTGACTTTCCTGGTCATCCGCAGCACGTTCCGCTCGTGCAGTGAGCGGAGCAGGGCGAGTTCCTCGGTGTCCTTTTTCTCCAGTGCGGGCAGCAACGCGCTCCCGAAGGACCGGACCGTTTGGGCTGCCTCGCAGGCGCGCTCGATCAGGTAGCTGAACCGGTAGGGCGGGACCGGCGCTTCGAGGGCGGCCATTGCCTCACCCAGGCTAAGCCCGGCGCCCCGGGCCCGGACAAGGGCCATGACGTCGATGGGCGGCGCGAACAGGGCGAGCTGGCGGCGGACGCCGCTGATGTTCATGCAGTTTCGGATCTTGAAGAGGCGGTCCTCCACCTGGTCGTACAGGCTGAGTAGCTTATCGTTGGGCGGAATGCAGAAGGCCAGGGTGCTGTGCAGGACGGCGGGAACGGCGGGCGAGTGCCGATGGGGAACGGGGACGCTCCCGCTCTTGACGGCCTCCGCGAGCGCAGCGCTCTCGGCGTGCCTGGCTGCGGCTGACCGGTAGGGGGCAAGAACCGGGCGGGCTACTGCTGGCTGCGCCGCAACTGGCGGCGGTGTGTGCGGTGCGGCGGTGCCCGGCGGCGCAGAGCCGTGGTGAGGGGCTGGCGTATGCGGGTGGGTCGGGGCGGAGGCGGCGGCGTGGTTGACGTAGGTCCAGTTCTCCAGCATCAGGAGCAGCTCGGAGGGTTTCCCGACCGCCGGGCCGAGTTTCTCGTAGGTAAGGTCGGTATCGGGGATGGTGTGGCATTTGCCGAGCCGGGCGGGCCGCGGTCCCAGCATCTCGGCCGCGCGGTTGTAGTACAGGCTGGCCTCGTTGACCGACTCCATGGTGTCCTTGGCAAAGAGCGAATCGCCGAGATCGTGGTAGGTGCCGATGATCTCCATCACGATGGCTCGCTGGTAGGCACTGGCCCGGAGCCGGGCGATGGCGTGCGGGTTGAACGGGTCCTTCTCGTACTTAGTGGTGGCCGCCTTGTCAGTGAGCATGGCCTTGAGCTTGGGCACGGTCAGCTCGCGGAACTCGATATACCGCCAGGGCCGGTCATCCAGCCTGGTGTCGTGATCAGAGTCATGGGCGGTAAAGTCGCAGATCCTGCCGTACCACGACAGCGCGTCCTGGTACTTCCCGTCGGCCCTCAGGGCGCGGGCGATGAGCCATGGGATGTAGAAGTAGATCTCGCGGTAGTAGGCGCCCATGGCACCGTTGAAGTCGAGGTGGTGCGGGTTATCGGCCGGGGGCGCCAGCTCCGTCGGACTCGTGATCGTGAACCCGACCGGCTGTTCCGTGGTCTTCTGGGTGTCCAGGGCGAAAAGCCTGTCCAGGCCGCCTTCCATGAGAGCTTCGCCGAGGTCATCTGCAGCAGACGTGGACAGCCGGACCAGCCGGCGGCGAACCGGACCGGCGTGGGCCTGTGCCGCGTGGCCAATCGACGTGGCGCGGGCCGTATGATGAGCCGTAGCGGCGTGGGGGGCGTGAGCGGCGTGGCTAGGGCGGCTCTCCTCGGCCGGGTGCTGGGCCGCCGGGTGCTGGGCCACCGGGTGCTGGGCCACCGGGTGCTGGGCCGCCGGGTGCTGGGCCACCGGGTGCTGGGCCGCCGGGTGCTGGGCCGCCGGGTGCTGGGCCGCCGGGTGTGCGCGGTGGTGGGCCGGAGTCTGGGGTGAGTGACCGCGTGCCGGGTGATGGCGGGCAGGCGCGATGGCTGACTGCACCCAGGGGACCAGCTCCTGGATGAGGTAATGCTGCTCATTGACCGTCAGGATGGACTCGGGGTGTCGGTTGTGCACCATGTCGAGGACGTGGTCAGCGCGTGCTTCGTCCGCGGCGGCAGGGTAATAGTGAAAGCTCCCGGTGATGTAGATCTGCGGCTGCGGTGGGGTCTTCGGCCTGGGTTGGAGGACCGTCGTGGGAAGCTGCTCGAGGGCGAGGTCGAATTCGGGTTCGCTGCTATAGGTGGCTGTCCCGATGCCGAGCCTGGCCGTGTTCCATCTGGGGAAGAGCAGCACCGCGGGTTCAGGGTGCAGCGGCGGGATGGGAGGACCGGAGCGGAGCTTGTTGTGGAACAGGTCCAACTCACGGTCGGTAATCGCTGGGTCAGGCAGATAGCCGTTGATGTAGCGGAGCACCACCGATTCCGAACCCTCGATGACGATGGGGTAGACGCGCCGGTAGGTCTTCGTGCGCTCCATCTGCTCCAGAATGAGTGTGGTCATGTCGTCGGTCTCTGGCGCGTCCGCTTGGGAGTCGTCTGTATCTGACACGCCCCCTTGGGAAGGGTCCATATGCCAGAGCATTATCGACGCCATCTTCGCGGGTATGTCTTTGTCGGCTGGGGGACTGAGCCGGTTGTTCCAACTGCCCGGCGCGCTCTGCGATGGCCGAAGCGAGCCGAGCGTCTGTGGTGGCAGCCACTTGCCGTTGGGCTGGAGGGAGGAATACTGCAGCGAGATGGTTACCTCGTAGTACTCGAGTTGTGAGTTCCCGTCTTTGAAGGACGTCTTGTCCTTGTGTTTGGTCTCCACCCAGAACAGGTAAAGGCGGCCCCGGCGGAATGCCGCAGACACCGTGCGCGCGTTGATCGCCAGGTCGATTTTGCGCCACGGCGACCAGATGGTCCCGTCCCAGCATCGCCAGTAGTAGACGGGAGGATCTTGGTGGGTGCAGCCGAAGAAGTAGTAGGTGCCTGTCTCGGGGGTGCTGGGGTGGTAATAGCTGCCGGCCATACGCAGGTGGGCGAGCTCGGCGAACTGGGTGAGATACCTATGGTAGGCGTCGCTGGCCGAGTCCATGGTGATCTTCTGCTGGAGCAGGTCGTCCGCCAGGTCCTCGAAGAGCGGGGTCTTGACGTCGAGCAGGGCCGGGTCGAGATAGGACTCCGGGTAGAGGAATACCTTGCGGTTGGCCTGCCAGACCCGGAAGTTCTTCCGCCATTCCCACTGGTCGGCGGGGATGGCATTGGCAGGGACGGACACGTGCGGGACGTACTTGAGGCGGGTTTGCTCAAGGCCCTGCCGGCAGCGTTCGGCATATTGCTGCAGCGTGGAAATGGCCGCGACGACCCGCGAGGTCTGGAAGCAGCCGCCCATGTCCGGGTCGATGAGGAAGAAGTCGTACAGGTCGCTGCGGGAATGAAAGTTGAGCCCGGCGCCCCACCCGATGATGTAGTCGCACAGGGCATCACGTTTCAGCCCGTTGATGCGATCTTGCAGGGGCTGCAGGACCTGGTCTCGCTTGGCCCCTTCGGCGTACTTGGCAGTGACCGCGCCGACGGCAATGTCGCGTGCGTGGCTGAGCTCACCAAAGGATCCGTCCCGGCCCAGGTCTGCCAGCACGTGGGCGCTGATGCCGAGCGTGGTGCACAAGGTGGCGGCCTCATGGAGGCTCCTGAGCTGCTCTATGGGCGTATGGGCGGCAGGCAGGACCTTGCGCAGCGAGCCGGGCAGGACCGGGCTGACGTGCCACAGCTCGGCCACGCGCTGATGAGCCGCGGCATCGTGCGAGCTCTTGGTGATGTTGCCGAGGGTGGCCTGGATGGCGGCGGGTGCCGCGCTGTTCCCGGTGATCATGGTGTGGTACAGGACGATGGCCCGCACGTCGCCGACCGTAAGGGAGGCGGGAGCGGTAATGCCCAGGGCCTCGCGGTGGCTGGTGAGGTAACCGACGTTGGCATCGTCGAGTTGCAGCTTGGCAAACAGCAGGATCACGCGTTCCAGCTGCTGCACCAGGTCGGTGAGCGGGATCAGGTCACTCGCGGCGACCGGGGTGCCGTCCGGGGCGATCACGGCGGCCAGGGCGGTGCGGATGGGCGGGCCTTCGATATCGGCGGGGATCCAGGCGAGCAGATCGGCCAGGCGGACGGGGGGCAGGTGGAACGTGGTGGCTAGCCCGGCGCGGAGAGCGTCGCGGGGATCGGCCGCGCGAGCGGCCTGGGCTTGCTTGACCAGGAGGGCGGTGCTTTCGGCGGTGGTGGTGAACTTGACCGGCCCGTCAGTGGCGCCGGCCAGGATGAACCGGAGCTCGGCGATGGTGAACGCCGAGGCACGCTGCCAGGTGATGAAGTCGACCAGCCGCTCGACCTGGTCCAAAGTGGTCAGCGCCCGCTCGGCAGGATCGAAGAGCAGGCTCAGCGCTCCGGCGAGGTCGGTGATGGATAGGTTCAGCGCCGCTGCGAGCCGGGCGTGGCGGTATAGCAGGGACAGCTTGTGCCGGTCCAGCTGGCAGTCGCCGGTCGCGTCGAAGGCGAGTTCGCCGGCGATCAGGCCGAGCAGCGTCTGAAAATCGGTCCCGCTGACGCCGAGGGCGCTCAGCAAGAAGGGGGTCTTAGGGTCGGTTGTGTCGTCGTCTGGATTCGTGGTGTTGAACGCGTTGTGGTGAAACCGGAAGGTCGCCGTCAGCGGATCAGGCCGCACGCGCAGGGTGAAGTGACCAGTTGCCGCTGCAGGCGCGGTTGCGAAGAGCTGGGACAGGTCGAACACCCGCTCGTACAGGTACTGCCGCGCCGGAGCGGCGACCGGAGGGGACGCGGCCGACACCGGCATGTCGGCAATGAGCGTGCAGAGTTCCTCGGCCTGCAGGCGCAGCGACGTCTGCAGGCCACTCAGGCGAGCGAGGAACTCGATGACCTTGTCGTCGAGATCGCGGCCGATGAGCCTGGCCTCGGCTCCGGCGGCGAGGATGAGGTCGAGCTCGGTGATCGGCCACGACGTTCGGCGCCACAGCTGGACGAAGCGGTGGATGAAATCCAGGCGAATGCGGGTAACGTTAGCGATAACCTGCGGGAAGTTCTGCAGCTCGTCCTGGCTGGGCTGGCTGGTCACCGTGACGGCAGATAGGTCAGGGTGAAAACGTGAGGCGAGCAGCGCGTCGAGCTGGCCGCGCTCAAGACCGGTTATGCGAAGGAAATCCTGCAGGGGATAGTCGCTTTGCTCACCCGTGTGGCCCAGCCGCGCCGCCACCCCGGCCGGGTCAGGTGTGGTGATGACGGAGGCTTCGGCGGGAGCCATCCCGAGCCGGGCCCGGTGCACCTGCACGCCCGGAAGGCCGAGGGTCCGGTAAATGTCGGCCGGGGTGATGCCGAAGTGGCCGAGGTAAAGGCTGAGCTCGGCGAACGGCAGGCTGAACGGGACCCGGAAGGACACCTTGACGGAGGGATCGTTCAAGATCTCGTAGATACTGCGGTGCCCGGCCTGATCGAGGTAGGTTTCCAGGACCTCGTTCACGATGGTGAGGTAGGGGATGAGCGTGCTGGTGTTGCCGGGGGTTAGCTGAAGGGTCCACAGGTCCGGGCGGCGGCGCTTGAGATGGAGCGGATGATCAGCCCGGCCGGGGTGGGTGAAGTACGGCTGGGAGACGTTCGTGTCCAGGAAGTGCATCAGGTCGACGAAATAGGCTGCGGGGCTGAGCACCGAGTGGCAGTCGTCACATTCGCAGAAGTCCTGGGACCCGAACAGCTCGTTCATCCCTTCAACTTTGCGCAGCTCATCGGCGAGCGCTGCGGTGTTGCCGGCGGGCAGGTTGGAGAAACCGTTCTTGAGCACGTGGCGCGCACCGGCGTAGTGCTGGGCAACCGAGGCGGCTGCGCTGTGTGCCCGCGCGTGGGCCAGGCGGGCCTGGCCTTCGTCCAGGCCCGAGGTGCGGACGAATTCCTCCTCGGGCTGGCCGATGATGGCCAGTGCCGAGTCGTACCCGGCTTGCTTGAGAGCCAGCTGGTCCTCGGCCGAGTCAGCCAGGGCGGCAAGGCGCTGGTAGGAGCGGAGGTCGTGGTGGAGTTTCTCCTGGGCCTGGGCCGGGATGCCGGTCCAGTCGAGACGGGCGGCTGCGCCACCGGCCAGGTCGGCGGTCCGCAGGTCCAGATGCGGGTTCCGCGTTAGCAGGGTGGCTAGGTGAGGGTCACCGGCGTGGCCGGCCAGGGCATGGGCGGGATAGGTGGTCTCCAGGTTATGAACGATCACCCGGGCGTACGAGGCGGGGGTTTCGCCCGGCGGGACGGGGATCTGCTGCCCGTCGATGAGCTGCTGCCACTGGCTGGCTGTCCAGGCGACCAGTGGCAGCGGAGAGGTGGTGCCCTGGGCCAGCAGCGCACGGATGAGGGTGAGGTTGTCGCCGGTGAGCTTGGCGAGCTCCAGAACCGCTGTGAGCGCAGCCTGCTCCTGCTTCGTGAGGCGTCTCTCGGTGACGAGCGCGTCGAGGGTGGCCTCGCTGCTGTTGATCAATGCCTCACTGTGCTGGATGACCAGCTGGGCGGCCTGGCCGCTGAGACCGGCCAGGCGCGCAAGCTCCGCGGTGAGGCCGCGGGCGACGTCGGTGTGCAGGGCCGGGTTATCGATCGCGGGCGCGTCGAGGTGCAGGATGCTGGCCACGGAGGTGGCGGGCGCTGTCAGGACGCGGGTGAGCGCCGCAGCCGCCTCTCGCGCCAGCTTAGGATTCTTGGCTGCCTCGGCAAGGACGGCGCCTGCCACCTCGGAGACGGGCCGGTTCGTGCTGCCTTGCCAGCTCACGTTTTCTATGGCCAGGTGGGTGGCCCGGTCCAGGTCAGCGCTCATGGTGCCGATCAGCCGCCGCACTCCGTCATGCAGCCGCTCGTTAAGCCGCGTGGCTATCGTGGGGTCCGCGGCTGCTTGTGACGTCGCCGCGTACAGCACCTGTGGTTGAGCGAGCCAGGAAGGCGAGTAGGCCCCCTGCGGTGGGGAAACGGCTCCCGCGGCCGGTTCAGGCAGGGCAGGACTGGCCGGGACCCTTGCCGGTATAACCGCAGCCTGGTCTGTGGGCACGGCCTCCAGGTCTGCAATGATGTCAGACAAGCTCATTGATTTTTCTCTCCGCTATTGAAGACTCAACCGTGGGGATTCCGTGATAGGCGCCGAGGCCACCGGGCCCGAGCAGGCTCAAGGCATGCTGGGGAGGGAATGAGGGCGGGGGAGGTATGGATGCTGCCGGCCCGACGAACTGGGCCTTGCACGGATTCAGGGTAGTGGTCGCGGCGCAGGCAGGGTCAGGGGCGAGCGGGAAGCTGAATCCGCGGCCCCATCCCTTGCCGGGGCGCCAGAAGCCGAGAGATCGGTCGAGGTCGGCTACCTCGAGGCGCTGGGCAGGATCGGTGATGCCCAGGTGGAGGCACCAGATATCGGTTCTCAGGTCGGAAACCGCTGAGCCGGTGCTGACCACGCACGCGGTGATCTCGCTGTCGTCGCCGGCCGATGTCGATTGCATCGAGCGGTCCATGAAGTTGGCCGATCCGACGCTGTAGTACTCATCGTCGATGATGACGAGCTTGCTGTGGACGACGACCCAGGCGAGACGCCAGAGGGCAAAGTTATCTTGCGCCGCCGGGGGCAGTCCGCTGAGCAGGGCCAGTGAGTTGGAGAACAGCTGACAGTTGGTCAGCACCTGTGCCCCGGGGTCGCCCGGATCGTTGCTGCCGACAGTGAGCGCGATCACTTTGACGCCCCGGCCGAGTGCGGCCCGTAGGAGCGGGAACAGGGTGGTGGTGGCGTCGAATGACTGATCTTCGATGTAGATGTAACGCTGGGCGGCGGCGAGCGCCTGGGTGAAGGTGAGCTTCGTCTCGTGGACGCCGTCGGCGGGGAGGCTGTCCCAGTGCCGGTTCGGCAGGATCAGGTTGTACTCTTTGACCGCTGGCACGCTGCGGACGACTTGGATGGAGGTGGAGGGGCTGGCGGGCGGCTGCGCGTAGGTGATTTGGCGGTTGGCCAGGCGCGGGCGTGGGTTGTAGGGCCGCGCTGGCGGCGTGACCTCCTGGTCGCCGTCGGATAGCGTGCTCGCCTCGAACCATCGTGTCTGCAGCGCGCGCAGGACCTGGGCGGCGGCCTCGCCTGTGAGCTTGACTGCGAGGTCGTGCCATCCGGGGGCGGCCGGGCGAACCCGCGGGTGGCCGAGGGCGTCGGTGTCGTGCACAAGACCGCCCAGTGGTGGGTGATCGCGGCTGTCCCACCTGTTCTGGACCAGGTCGATGCCGCCGCAGTATGCGGTCAGCTGGTCGCCGTGCTGGAATACGTGCGCTTTCATGTGATGGGAGCTCGCACGGTCGCCTGACCAGTCGATCAAGATCCGCTGGGCGAGTGGCTGGCCGCCAGCGTGTCCGGGCAGCGCGCGCAAGGCCTCGGCATTGCGGATGTTATCTTCGCAGAGACGGATGTATGTCTCAAGCAGCGAGCGTTGCCCGGGTCCCATGCCCATGCCGCTGAGCAGCGGCGCCAGCAGTCCGGGATCACGGATGTCGCCGCGATGGTCGATCAGCGTCTTGTTCGTCCAGATCAGGCCGCGCACGTCGACGCCCCGCTCGACGGCCTCGAGGGCTACCGTGCCGAGGGTCGCTGTTCCACGCGGCCCATCGAGTGGGTGGTCGGCGTGCGTGAGCCAGCCCGACCAGTACCACAGGTCGCCGGCTTGCAGGCTGCGGATCTCGCTCAGCAGCGCGGCGAAGTAGTCGCTCCCGTCGATGATCGGATGTGCGTCACCCAGCCGGGTATGGGGCGCGGCGTCCTTGGCCGGCGGGCTGGGGAGGTAGCGTCGCTCGAGATCGGCGAGATCCCGGGTCTGCGGTGGCGGCGGCGACGGCAGTGGCGGCGGCGGTGCCGGTGCCGGTGCCGGTGTGGGCGGTGGGGGTGTGGGTTGGTCGTGCGCGATGATGTCGGTGTCGAGTGAGGCGATGGTGAGGCGGCCGATGACGGGGTCGTTGGGCGTGATGGACCGGTCGGTCTTGTACTTTGTCACTGCGGCGCCGGTCTCGGCGCCGAACCGGCCGTCGGCGCCGTGCTGAGGCAGCGGGTAGCTGAGGTCGATCAGCGCCTGCTGGATCTTTGCGATGGCCGGGCCTTGGGAGAGCACCGGCGCGGGGTACGGTGACGTGCCCGGCGCGGCCAGCCGCAGCGTGCCTTTGGCGACGGCGTCGAGATCGGTGTCGCCGGCGAAGCGGGGGCTGGTGAGCGTGGTGACGGGGGTGATCGCCTCGGTGGGATCGCCGGCCGGCCAGGCGGCCCAGGGTTCCGCGGCCGGGCTTAGCGCGAGGTACGGGATCTCAGCGGCCGGCTCCACAGGCAGTGGCTCGGTCAGTGCGGCGCGTCTGCGCGGCCGCAGCAGCAGCTGGCCCGGCGCCAGCTTGGGCGGCGTGGCGGCGAGCCGATGGTCACGGTCCCCCAAGACGATGCACCGGCCCAGGTGGATGCGGCCCAGCCTGACTTGCAGGAGCACGTCACCGGGCTGTGGTGCCCGGCCGATCCGCTGGCCGGGCTTTGCCACCACGTCGAACCGGTTGTCGATCCAGCGGGCGAACTGGCCGTGCGGACGGTAGAGGTATTCCCGGTAGGCGGTGGCGGGGGCAGCCGCGAGCAGCGCGATGATGTCCTCGGTGTCCATGGTCGGCTCCTTCGCGCCGCGGGTGCTGGCCGGCGCTGCCAGGGCCTGCTGCACGCCGGCAATCAGGCGGGGGATGTTCAGGTAGCCGCGGCCGAGGCGGCATGGATCGGAGTCCGGGGCCGGATCGCAGCTGCCCAGCACGAGCGAGCGGATCTGGTGGGCGCTGAGCCGGGTGCCTGCCGCCTGCAGGCACAAGGCGACAGCACCGGTCACGTGCGGCGTTGCCATGCTGGTGCCGCTCTTGCGGGTGAGCAGGCCGGGGCTCCGGCTGGCGATGATTGGAGCCGACCGGGCTGCGAGCACGGCCACGCCGGGCGCGGCGAGGTCGGGTTTGGGGCGGAGGTCCCTGCTGGGGCCGCGGCTGCTGAACGGCGCGGCGGGCCGGCCCGGGTCGTGGCCGTTGTAGGCGCCGACTATCAGCGGGAGGTGGCTGGTGGTAATGCTGCCGATCGTCGTGGCCGAGTTGCTGTCAGCACGAGTGAACCGTGCCTGGCAGCCCGGGCACGAATCGTCTCGCTCGATCCAGGCATGGAATCGGCCGCTGCTGACCCGGCGGGCTTCGAGAGTAACCGTCCAGTTCCCTGCGTGGCCGATGGGGTCGATGAACGCGACGATGTGATTGTCGCCGTTGTTCGGGTCGTGTTTGCGGTGGTACACCCGGCCGATGAGGCGGCCCTCGGCGAGGAGGTCAGATCGCTCGCCGAGGCAGATGGCACGGTTTGCGGCATGACCAGGCGGGTCGACGCGGACGGCGAACTCGTCTGCGCCGTCGTACCAGATCTCGAGTTCGTTGAGGGTGATGTCAGCCGGATCGACGACGAAGCTGAGCGAGCGTGCCTCTCCGGGCGCGATGGTGCCGCGGGCGTGGGCGTGGCGGCGGAAGTAGTTGCCGGCGCTATTGACGATGAACCGCCCGGGCGTAGCGGAGAGCAGCTCGTCGAACGCGCGTTCCACCAGGGTCGTGCCGTCCTTCGGCCCGCATATGCGGCCCGCGCTGATATTGATCACGCACGGCTGCGCCCCGGCTGTGGCCGAGATGAAGTCGACCGCCTCCAGCAGCCGGACCGAATCGCCGAAGTTCGCCAGCCCGCCGGTGTTGCGGTCAGCCAAGTGGACGAAGATCAGGTCCGCGTCGGGCGCGAGCCCGGTAGGGCCGCCGGCTCGGCCGTTCCCGGCCGCGATGTCCAGGACGTGCGTGCCGTGCGTCCCGAGCCCTGCAGGGTCGGCGATCGCCGGGTGGTAGCCCAGCAGTTCGTAAGGCCGGGGGCCTTGCAGCGCACGGTCGATTTCGTCCCCGTCGTGGACAGTCCCGTATCCGTAGGGGTCCGGGCGCGGCCCGGCCGCCTGGTCGCGCTGGTCCCAGAACGACAGGAAACGGGTACCACCCGGTCCGCGGTCCGCATCGGCCGTTGCCGGGACGGCGGGCCAGCGAAACGCCGCCGAATCCACATCCACACCCCAGTCGGCGGACGCCACCACCACGCCCGCCCCGGTCAGGGTCAGCGTGGGGCTGCGCCGGATGTCAGTCGGGCGGATGCCCGGCTGAGCAGGACCGGGGATCTCCGGCTGGGCCGACTCGAATCCGGGACTGAGGCCGCGCGCCGCCTTGAGGCTGACGACGTCCGGCCGTGCCCGCACGGCGATGACGTCCCGGGCACGGATCCGGCAGGTCGCGATCGCGCCGAAGCGGGAGACAATCCGCACATCGGGGATCTCGATCCCAGGCCGGGCAAACCGGATGATCGCCTCGATGATCCCCGTGCCGTCGGTTACCGCCTCGGCCCGCAGCAATTCCCACAGGGCCGGGTCCACTGCGCACCCGGCATCTACGAGCCAGTGAGGACTGTCACGAATACCAAACCGGTAATCCCGTCAGCCTGGGCCGTAATTTGCACCTGCTCTTGGGCCGGAGTGGTCGCTGGGGCGAGGGTGTAGGTGGTCTGAGCGCTTGGCCCGGGGGCGACCGTCAGCTGGTCGTTTGGGCTGCTGTTCCAGGTGAATTGCGTCCCGGGAAGCAGATTTCCGTTCCTGTCAAACGCGGCCGCGGTTAGGCCACCCGTGATTGCCTTGCTGCCCAGGGTCAGTGTTGGCGGGGCGCCGATGGTGATACTGTGCACCGCCTTAGATGTGCTTGTAAACCTGCTGGCGGCAGCGATTCCGACGACCGCGGCACCGCCGATGACCCGTGGGTCGAGCAGGAACCCTTCGATTCCGCTCCTTTGCCTCTCGGGCGAGAGCAGGAGGAGAGGGGCAGCGAGGATCGCTGCGCTCACGTTGGGGTGGTTCTCGAGGGCGTCGAACTGGTTGATGATCTCCGCCGTAGCGATGCCGGCGACCGTGGCCCAGTTGCCCCGGCTCGCCCGCCGGTTCGACTCCTTGAGTTGGCGGCGAAGAGAATCCAGCTCCATCTTCGTCTCAAGATCCAGGTGGCGGATTGCCCTGAGGGTCTGCCGCGGGCTCGGGCCCGGAGCTCGGGCTGCTCCCGGCGGCGGCATCGGCCCCCGCGGTAGCGCCGGCGGGCGCCGCAATCCCGCCTCCCGCTGCTGCCGCTCGAGCATCATCCGCCGCCGTTCGAGCATGATCCGCTGCTGCCGTGCGCGGCGCGCGTCAGACCTTGCATCCTCGCCGAAGTCTTCGTAGTCGGCCTCGCCGCTGCTTTCGCTTCCGTAGTCGGCCTCGCCGTTGCTTTCGTAAACCTCTGATTCCAGGTCTTCCATCCACGTCTGGCTCATGCGTCCACTCCCTGCTCGGTTTGATGGTCGTTGTCCTCATCAGCTGTCACGCTGCCGTCAGGCACGTGAGCGTCGGTACGGATGCCGGGCAGCCTGGCGATGGCGGGCCTGACGAACTCGTCAAACAGCTCGGGCTCTGGCTGGATCCAGCCCGCAGACCCCCGGCCTTGACACAGCCCGCAGTCAGCCTGCAATCCCCAGCACTCACACGCACCCAGTGCCGCCGCCAGCAGGATGTTGATGTCAACGGGCCTGTCATCCGCGGCCGGCGGCCTGGGTACTGTAAAGGTCTCGCTTGCCGTGAAATCCTCTGCCGTCGCGGCTGTATAGAAGGCGGTTGCGGTGGGTGCGGCGACCTGCCCCCATTGCGCCATGGCCTGCTGCAATACTCGTCCGGCAAAACCTGACGGATCAGGCAGAACGCGTTCGAGCAGGGCTTGCACTTCCTGCAGCTCGGTCCGGCTCATGAGTCCAGCCCGTCCCATTCGGCGGCCTCTGCTAGCTCCAAGTTGTCGGCGCCGAGCAGGTCGGCATACAGCGACCTGAGTGAACCGGCCGGAGCATCGTCAGGGACGCTTTCGGCGTCACCAGCTTGCTCGAGATACATCAACTCATCAGCATCGGCTGCGGCCTGCCCGAAGACCTGGCTGAGCAGCCCGAGCAGCTGCGCGGCGGGAACACCGCTGACCTGCTGGCGGCCGTGCTGGCCAAGGGCAGTCGCCAGCAAGCCCCGCAACACATCAGGCTGCTGGGTAAGCACCAGGCCCTGCGCCGCGGCTGCCGAGCCACCCGCCACCGCAGACGCCGGACCCGGGCTAAGCGGCGAGATGACTGGCGCAGCCACCGCGGTGCTCGGCGCGGGCGCCGCGGCAACCGGACGGGCAGCGGCCGCGGGCGGGGCAACTGGAGCGGGCAGGGCACTCGCCGCAAGACGACCGAGCGTCGTGCCCGCAGCAGTGCCTGCAGGCCCGCCGACGAGCGTGCCCGCCGCTCCGCCAAGGACCGGCAGTGCGGTCCCGGCCACCGCCGCGAACGTCGGATCTGACGCCAGCTGACTTGCGCTCTTCCCGATCTGGTTAAGCGCAGATGCGAAGTTGATCGCCTCCGCCGGGCTCATTGAGTCCAGGAGGTTCATAAGAGCGTCGCCCATTTCCTCGTCGCTCGCGTCCGCGTACTCTTCGCGCATCGCGGACCGCAGCGCATCGGCGAGATCCCGGGCTTCTAGATCCTCGAACCAGCCGTCTTCACCCGTCAGGCCGCCCGCGGGGGCAGGGATGCCACTGGGATCAAAAAGTGTCACGGTCTAGCCTCCTTCAGGAGCACCGTAAACAAGCGCCCGTCACGAGGGCGTCACCATCGAACAGCCGACATAACACTGCGCTAGGCCAGCCCGGGACCAGATCGTGCGCACACTACGCCTTTTCATCCTGAATCAGCCCGGAGGTGTGGGCTTCCCCTCGTAGCGTGGGGTCCGCCGGTTTCCGCTCTGTCGCACTTTCGGTGGTGACGGTGCATAGCCTCAGCTGAGGAGGATGCGGTGGCGCAGCAGGGTAAAGCCCGGCGCGTCCGTACATCTCCTGGTGCCCGTTGAGGACCCGACGCTGCTCCAGGTCGCTCTCCCGCTGATGGCTGACGCCGCAGGCCTTGATGATCGGGCCGTCGCTGCGCATCTGCGCTTGCACCCGGGCCAAGTGGCGGATCTTCTCTCCGATGTCGCGGCGCCGCAGCATCCTCGTCTCAGGGTGATGGTCGGAGAAGGGTGACGTCCTGAGAGCTAGCCGCGCGGCCCCGCGGGTGTCAGTGGGCTGCGTTACCTTCCCGCCGTGCAGAAGCCGCTCCGGACACATTCATTGGGACGAATGACGCCGGCGAGGCGGGCGGCCAGATGGACTCGTAAGATAGCTGCCCGGGAAGCCAGTACCGTCGTGGCCCGCACGGCGTGACTACAGCTCGATTTCTGCCTGGTATGAGGCTTCGGTCTGGAGGGTGCGCTCGGGTTCTGCATGGGCTTCTCGTTCGAGACGAGCGGCGTACTGGGCTCTGGCTTCCCGGTCAGCCTTTTCCGTGGTGAAACGCTCGGCTGCCTCAGCGGTCCGGGCAAGTAGTTCGTCGAGCCTTGCCGTCTGGTCATCACGGCCGGGCTGGCTATCGGCCTCCGGGTCGGACCCGGGGCTGCTTTCCGGTCCACGCGCGGGCTCGGACTCATGCTGGGGTGGCCAGGGTTTGCCTGCGGCGATGGCGGCCTGGTGCTCGCGTTCGATGGCCCGGTCCACCGCGGCGACGTCGACTTCGAGCTGGCGCCACCACTCCACCGTGGTCTTCGGTTCCGCTTCGGTCTCGGGCTGCCGCTGTTCGGCTGTCTGTAGCGCGAGTCCGCGTCGCTCCAGTTCGACCCTGGCTTTCCCGGCTGCTTCCCTTCTGCTGCCGGTGCTGGTAGCCCATTTCTCGTAGCGGGCGTTCGTGGCTTCGAGTTGCTCGCGCTGGGCCGCCATGTGCCGGGCAAGCGCCGTCGCGCTCGCCGATCTGGCCGGGTCGTGCCTGATCTCGGCGTCGGCGGACTGTTGCAAGGCGTCGGCCTCGGCTTGTGCGGTGAGCCGTAGTTCCCGGGAGACGTCGGGCGGGGCGCTGGCCAAGGCGCGGTCCCCGTCGAGGATCCGGGCCGCGAGCTCACCTTGGGTCATGCGGCGGATGATCTCGGTTTCGTCGCGCATCTCCAGAGCGCGGATCGCGGCCCGGCGTAGGTGGTCGAGTTCGGGGTTGCCGCGGTGCGGTTCGGGTGCGATGGCCTGGCCGGGGTCGGTGATCCCGGCGGCTTCCCGGTAGGCCGCGGCGGTCGCGGCCCGCCGGGCGTAGTCCTCGCGCAGCAGCGGCGAGGCGTGCGGGGCCAGGACGCCGAGCTGGTTGGCCAGCCACGGCTCGGGGCTGGCGGCCAGCTGTTCGCCGAGCGCGCGGGCCCGCTGGTCCAGCCCGGCGGCCAGCTCGTGCGCCACGGCGGGCGCGTCCTTCGGTGTCCGCTGCGCCCAGGTCACGTCGTGGCCGAGGTTGGGCAGCTGAAGCTGCTGGAGGCGGCCGTACAGGACGCTGGAGATGGATCGGGCGCCGTCCATGGGCGCGGCGGTGATCTGGTCGATGACGGCGCCGATGTCGTGCCCGGCTAGCTGCACAGCTCGCAGCCGCTGCTGGAGGACTGGGCGGGAGTGTTCCCGATCGTACCGCCAGGCTTCGGCTTCGCTGAGCCTGGCCTTGATCTCCTGGTCGATCTGCGGGTACAGCGACTGCCTGACTGAGGCGGACCAGAGGGTGAGCAGGTGACCGGTTCCGCCGGTCTGGTCCTGGGCGTGGCGGATCTGCTCGGTGGCGGACAGGTCCGCGTCATCACGGTCCAGGATGGCCTTGACCACCGATTCGGGTGAGACCTGCTGATACGGCGGGTGCCCGGATGGCGCGGTGTTCCCGGTGACGATGTGCGCGGTGTTGGACTCCCGGCCACGGGTCAGCCCGACGTACAGGGACTGGCGGGACAGGGTGCCGGTGACCAGCAGGTGGGCGGCGTCCACGGTCCGGCCCTGCCCGACGTGGGTGTTGCCCGCGTAGTCCAGCTCGGCGCTGTCCGCCAGGTACGCCCTAGGAACTAGGAACGGGCTGGTCCAGGTCCCGTCGAGTTCCCGCCGCCGTACCTGGGCATCGGGCCCGTGCCAGCCGGTGATCTTCAGCGTGTCCCGGTTGGTCAGTTCCCGGCCGCCCGCGTTGATCTTGGTGTTGAGCCGGGCCCGGATCAGGTCGCCGGTCCCGGCCTGATTGCCGTCCGACAGTGCGGCCTGGGGCCGCTGGACGGTGCCGAGCTGGATCAGCTTGGCCTGGACCCGGCGGGACAGGTCGGCGGCCTCGCTGTTGGACCCGGCCAGCAGCAGGACATTCTTGCCGCGCAGATGGTCGGCCAGCCACATCGAGGCGGCGCGGTCCATGGCCGCGTCCTGGTCCGCGCCGCGCATCTTCCCGTGCCGGTCATAGTCGGCGTACGCGGTGAAATCCCCGGCCCGCAGCCGCACCGACGCGTTCGCTTCCCAGGCGGCGTCGAACCGGCGGACCTCGTGCAGCTCCGCGCACGGGACTTCGCGGGCGAGCAGCCGGAACATCCCGCCGGCCTCGACCGCGCCGAGCTGCTCGGTGTCGCCGACCAGCACCAGCCGCGCCCCGGCGGCCCGGGCCGCCTCCTGGACCATCGCCAGGTCAGTCGTGGCGAGCTGGCTGGCCTCATCCAGCACCAGCACGTCGTTCTCGTGCAGCGGCACGGGCCGGCGCAGCTCGCCGGAGCCTTCGATCTTGCCGAGGAACGCGGCGATGTTGTACGACTCGGCCAGGCCCTCGCTGGCCAGCACCCGGGCCGCGTTCGTGGCCGTGGCCAGCCCGATCACCCGCCGGCCGGTGAACGAGGTCCACAGCCGGGCGAACTCGGCCATCGTGTGGCTCTTGCCCGCCCCGGCCGCAGCCACCAGCACGGTCATCGCCGTGGTGGCGGTGAGCATCGTGACCACGGCGTCGCGCTGCCCGGTGTCCAGCCCGGTGCGCCCGGCGGCCGCCCGGGCCTGCTCTGCGGTGACGAGCTGCGGGACGGCCCGTTTGGCGGCGGTGAGGATCTGCTGTTCGGTGTCGAGGTGGGCCAGGGTGCAGTACCGTTGCTGGTTCGGCGGCCGGTAGATGCTGCCCCCGTCGGAGGCCCGGACCCCCAGGCTGGTCACGTCGGTGAGTTCCGGCGCGGTCACCTGGACGACCTCGGTCCCGGCCCGGCCGGAAACGGCCAGCTTGGCCACCTCGGTGACCACCGCCTCGCCGTCGGCGCCACAAGGAAGCACGGGCAGCGCCCGGTGCACTTCGAACCGGAGCTGGGCCATCGACCAGACCGCGTGGTGCTGTTGCACCTCGGCGACGGCGATGCGCGCGGCTCTGCGCTTGGCCGCATCGTCGAGCACCGCCGGTGCACGCCCGGCGTGCTCGGCGGCGAACCGGGCGACCTCCTCGTGCACGGCCGACACGGCTTGCACTTCCCGCTGCGTCGTCTGCGCTTCCCAGGCGGCCAGCCGCTGCGCTTCGGTGGGCTCGGCGGTGCCGGCCTGCCCGGCGACGGTGCGGCGTGCTTCGGCTTTGGTGCGCCGGGTGTTCTGCGCCGCCTGCTGGCCGAGCAGCCAGATCGTCCGCTTGGACGGCGGCTTCCCGTGGATCTTCTGATACTGGCCGATCAGGGCCTTCAGCTCGGGTGTCAGCGCCCGGGACCTGGAGCTGAACAGGTCCATCACGTCCTGGCTGACCCCGCCGACCTCAGCGCCATTCCCGTCGGCCCGGGGCACCATGGCATAACCCAGCGCGGACAGCCTGGTCTCCACCATCCGGTCGATCACCGGGGCTATCGCGAGCCGCTGGTTGTGCAGACTGCGGGAATCCAGCGTGCGCCATTTGTCGTCGGCGCCATCGGCGCGCTGTACCCGGTTCCACACCGCCACATGCACATGCAGATGAGGGTCGCCGTCGCGGCTGATGTGATGCAGGAACATGGTGGCGACCAGGCCGTCACCGTCGCGCCACTCCCCCGTCCGGGCCGAATGGTGCCCGGTGCGGGTGTAGGTCGCGTGCCGTTCCAGCCACGCAACCGCGTCCCGCGCCGCATCCATCACCGCGGCCTCGATCTCATCGGCCCGCGCGTCGAGCACGGCGGCCTGGTCCTGCTCGCCACGCTCGCGCGCCTGCCAAGCCGCGACCCGGTAGGAGGCGTGCTGCACCGACACGCTCTTGACCGCGTCGACGGTCAGGTCGAAGTACGGCACCAGGTGCGGGTCCGTGCCGCGCTCGGCCGTGCGGACCTCAGCCATCTCGACCGCGCTGGCATATGGATGCGCGGCCAGGTACGCCGCCACCGCGGCCTGTTCACGTTCGTCGGCCGCCCGGGATTGGCGGCGCTTCACGAGCAGTTGCCCGCCCGGGCCGATGTTGTGCTGGTACAGGCGGCCGATCACGGCCGGGTCGACCTGGCCGGTCAGGCCGAGCGCTGCAGCGCCCTTGCCGGCCCACTGGCCGGGCGACTCGCCGGTCGCCGTGTAGTAGGACATCGCGCCGACGCAGCCGCCCGCGTGCTGGCCCGAGGTCAGGTAGGCCACGTCGTGGCCCGGATGAATCGTCGTGATCGTGGTCACGGCCGGTCACCCCGCCGGCACTTACCGCTAGCATCTGTCGCTGATGCCTGTCTAGGAGCGCTTTCGGCCATGACCGGACGGTAAGCGGGCACTGCGCACGTTTGGCGGATTTGGCCCGGCGCTCAGCGGCCGACGGAAGGACTGGGGCGGTCTTCGTAAATGATCATGAAACCGGTCTGGGTTACTGTGGTGGCCCGTCCCGCGGTCGGGTTGTCGGCCGGGAGGTAGGTGCTGAGATGACTGTGCTGTCCGCCTTGACGGCTGCTGCTGCGTCCCGGACCGGTCCGGTCCGGGACCGGCAACGAAGACGCGGCCTTCGCGGCCGCTCGCCGTTCGCTGCCGCCAATGACATGGGCGGCCGCTCCCTAGCCCAGGATGCGCGTGCGCAAACCGACGGCCATGCCCGGGTACCGCCAAGCACCGCCCGGCACAGGTGCTTGTCGGTTCAACTACGTGCCTGAGGATAGCGGCGTACCATGCCGCTAGCACCAGCCCGGGCGAATCCGGGCACAGTAAGGCCCCCTGGACCATCCGCCAAGATCACCCAGGGGGCAAGGCCCCTGCAATAGGACCCATCATGCAAGCTAGCACGGCAAATACCCAGCACGATAGGGGATCTCCGGTCCCCCAGGTCCCGCCCGAGCTGCTGGAAACGGTGGCCCGGGCCCTGGTAGCGGCGCTCGTCCCGCCGCCCCGCAAGCCCGCTCCGCCCGGCACCGGGCAGGCCCCCGATTTCCTGACCGCGGCGCAGCTCGCGGCGCGGCTGGGGGTCTCCCGGGAGACGGTGCGGCGGCTGGCGATCACTCGTGCGCTGCCGCACACCGTGGTGTGCCGGGGCACCCGGAAGACGACCCGCCGGTTCCCGCGGCGGTTCGCGGACGAGTTCGCGGCCAGCGGCCTGGACACAGCCGACCTGGCCGTCTTCGCCGCCCAGTGGCGGGCGCGGGTGACCGCGCCCGGGCAGTGACGGCTGGCCAGCCGCGTCACCGCACCCCCGCACTGCCGGTCCCGGCCCTGGCCGGGTGGCGGTATCGGGCTGCGTGCCGCGGCACCGACCTGGAGGTATTCTTTCCCGGCCGCGGCGAGCCGGCCGAGCCCGCCCGGCAGATCTGCGCGGGATGCCCGGTCCGGCAGCCGTGCCTGGACTACGCCCTCAGCCACGGGATCACCCACGGCATCTGGGGCGGCCTGACCGAACGAGACCGGCGCCCGCTGCGCGTTCAACACACAGCCGCCGCCCGGCGAGAACGTGATCAGGCGATCGCGGCGGCAGCTGCCGCCGGGAACACCATGGCGGCGATTGGCCGGACGTTCGGCCTGGCGGCCACGTCGGTGAGCCGGGTCCTGGTCCATGACACGGACCGGCGGAGGCGGTCATGAGCCACATCGGACCCGAGCCCGGCCAGCGGCTCGAGACCAGCGTGCGCCGCCGGGCCGGGACCAGACGCGGCCCCGGCTCCGTGCTGATCGCCGTAGCGGCGTGGCTGCTGGCGCTGACCGGCGGCGGCGCGCTGTACGTCTCGTTCAGCGCCCAGTACACCTACATTCTCGCGGTCCGCCGCCAGGACACGGCCAGCGTGATCGAGGCGCTGCTGCTAGACCTGGGGATGATCGTGTTCACGCTGCTCGCGCTCGCATTGTCCCGGGCGGGCCAGTCCGCCCGAGCCGAGCGGGCCCTCATCCTCCTCTGCGCGGTCGCCTCCGCCTGCATGAACATCTCCGCCGCCGACGTGGCCAGCCCCCGGTCGGTCGCCGCGTACGCAGTCGCGCCGGTCGCGCTGGCCGTGGTGGTGGATCGGGTGGTGGCGGTGATCCGCCGCCACGTCCTGGCCGACGCGGAGCCTTCGGCCTGGACAACCGTGGGCCGCGCCGCGGCGGCCGCGGCCAGGATCGGCGGCCTGGTACTGCTGTACTTGCTGCGGTTCGCCCTGGCCGCCCCCGAGACCGCCCGGGGCCTGCGCCAGATGGTGCTGGCCGCCGCTCCCCTGCCCGCATTCCCCGGTTCGCCCGTGCCGGAGACGGGCGAACCGTCTTGTACCAAGAAATCAGTTTTTCTCGCCCTGTACCGTGCCCATCCGGACTACGGGGACCGCAGCAGAGCTAGCCGGGTCGCCGCTGAGCTGGCCGCGCAGGCCGGATTGCAGCCGGGCACCGCCCGCAGCTACCTGTACGCCGAGCTAGACGGCAGGAAATCATGACCACGGACCCGCCCGCGGACCCCTCGCCCCGCGCTCTGAGCGAGAGCCTGGCCGCCCTGGCCGCCCAGGTCGCTGACCTGCGCGGTCAGATCCGCGCCCTCAACGAACGGCTCGACCAGGCCGGGCTCCACGCCGACCTGAACCTCGCCACCCGGTTCGAGGAACTCGCCGGGACTGTCGTCGACGCCCTCGACACTGCTTCCCCTCGCGGACCCGCCGCGCCGTATTGGATCGGCCTGGACCGCGACATCTACCACGCTCAGCTGGCCGACCTGCTGCGGTGGGCCGACACCGTGCTCCGCCAGCAATACGGCGGCTACCAGCTCGCCGACTGCTGGCCCCGCCACATCCACGCCATCTGGGAACTATCCACCCTGGCCGCCGAATGGCACCGCACCTACAGCGGCAGCCGCGCCGATCTGGCCCGGGCCCTGGAGTTCTACGACCGGTGGCTGCCCGGCACCATCCGCCGCATCACCGACATCACCCGCACCTGCATGCCGCAGTGCGCGACACTCCGCAGCCACGGCGACTGGACTGCTCGTCCCCGATACCGCTAACACCTGCTCCGCGCAGGATTCCGCGGCCGCGCCCAGACAGCCGGAGACCTTGCGGACCTGGGAAGTCACAGGGGACGGGTCACGCTGGCCGTCGCCCGGCCGTCTGGGGCGCCATCCTGCGAGCCACCGGGGGAGGCAGCGCGCAGGCTCCCCTATCCGCCGGACGGGTAGAGGGCATCGAGCTTGTCCATCAGATCGCATAGCGACCGCGCGCCGATGGTCGTGCCGTCATCGGGCAAAATGCCCAGCGGGAGGATCGCCCGCCACCGGTCATCCGGCCGCGCGGGCGTCACGATGGTCACGCCGGTCTGCCCGGCCTCGAACCGACGGCGCCGCTCGACGCAGTCCTGAAAGACGTCACCGCGCGGCAGCGGCCCGAGGGAACGCCCGCCGTAGGCCCGGTTCACCGGCCGGCCCCTTGTGACTGCTTGGCCTGCCAGTGCGCCCGGATCTTCCGGTCCAACTCATCCGCGGTGATTCGGGTCAATACCTGCCCGGCGCTGCTGATCGCTGACCAGGTACCGTGGTCGGCGCTAAAGGCGTGGTAGCCGCCGTCGGCCCATGCCTCTCCCAGTGCGGCCAGTACGGCGTCCTGGTCGACTGCGAACACAGTGCGCCGCTGTCCGGCAGTGCCGGCCTTCGCGGTACCGGTCATGGTGCTGCCTCCCATCGGCGTGCCAACGTGGTTATGGACAAGCCAACGCGGCGTACCGCGGACGGGTAAATGGGCTTGCGAGAACTTGCGAGGCGACTAGCCGAGTGCGTCAATCGCGGATGCGATCAGGGCACGCGCCTGCGGCCCGTAGACGGCTATGCCGGCGAGCCTTTCGAAGGCACGCACGTACAGGGTGATCTCGCTCGGGGCAGTGACCGTCACCTGGGCCGACAGCAATTCGACGTGCACCCGGGAATCGTCGAAGACGGTGAAGGTCTCCAATGTCCACATCGACCGTCCGTTCGCGGAAAACGGGATCACGCCTAGAGTTACCGCGGGAAGCGCGAGGGACTCCAGCAAGTGGCCGAGCTGCCCGGCCATGGTCTCGGCACCGCCGAGGCGGTACCGCAAGACTGCCTCTTCGATCAGCATGGCGAACTGATGGCCCGGCGACTGGACGATGCGGTTACGGTTCATCCTCGCCCGCACGGCGTCGTCGACATCATCGGGCGTCGCGTGGAAACCCGAGTTGGCCAGCAGCAACGCGCTCGCATAAGCCGGGGTCTGGAGGAAACCCGGGACAACCGTCGAGCAGTAGACCTTGAACAGGCGGGTGCGCTCATATAGCGGCCGACGGGCGTCTTGGGTGTGGCGCAGGCCCGTGCGCGTCAGCCGCCGCCACTCCACATACATCGAGTCGGCCGCCCTGGACGCCGCGATGAGGTCAGGGGCCTCTCGCTGGGCGCCGCATACCCGGCACCAGGCCTGGATATCGGCGTCGGTGAGTGCCTGCTTGGCCGACTCGATGCGGCTGGTCTTCGCCTCGTGCCACCCAGCAGCCGCGGACAGCGCCCGGGCGGTCAGGCACGCGTCCAGCCGGATCTCGCGCAGCCGCTCCGCGAGCTGCTGCCGTGCTCGCTGGACGCTCGACGACGGTGAGACTGCCATTTGATCAGGTCAATTGGGGCCGGTCAGACCGGCCGGTACAGGTCGTGCGGAATGGCACGTTTCCATGCAGCCTCGAACGCCTGGGTGCACAACTTCACGATGGAAGGGTCATCCGCCAGCTCGTCTTCGACGATCTCCCCGGTTCCGGAGAAGTAGTGGAAGCGCACCAGCCGGCCGTCGAACACCCAGTAATCATTGAGGGGCAGGCACAGATCCACCCCGCGCCGCCGGGGCAGCCACCGGACTTGCTCCCCGGCCGTGATGCTCACCGCGGCCGTCACTTCATACTCGAACCGGATGAAGGGCGCGAGCGGCTCGGATACGACACGGGCCCGGCGGAAATGAACTCCCCGGGCGGTGTGGGAGCGCACGATGGCCGACCACTCCGGATTTGCGTGCTCCGGGAGGAGCTTGCCCGCCTGCCAGTCTAGGAACCTCTGGTCGTCAGGCGTGTATGCGTCGCGCATCTCCAGATGCACGGCCGAGGTCGTCGTGGCGGCTATCAGCTCGCCGAATGGTGGCACCTTGGCCATTAAGCGCCTCCAGGATCATCGCCCTCATCCGCGCCGGGAGCCGGACCACCGACTCGTTGTCCGCGATCGGGCTGTGCCGTGCGATATCTCCCAGGGTCTGCGGGTCGGTGACCGTCCAGCCCTGGAAGAGGAGATCACCAGTTTCCTCCTCGGCGAAAACGGCTGGACAGTGGTCCCCCGTAGTATCCGGGTCGATCGCGATGAAGATTAGCGCCATGATTACCTCCAGCATCCGAGACTTGCGCCAGCTTGCGTTTACGACCGTCCCTCCATCCGACGGATACGTCAAGGGCCACCGGAAAGTCAGAATCCGCCAGGCTGCGCGGGCCGTACGCTGATCGCACGTTCTTTCGTGCGATGCCCTGCCGCGCTTGGTCGGCGGGGCGTACGCACTACTCCGCCCAGCCGTGGTGATGAGCCCTGGTGTTCTCAGGCGGTCGGCGTTTGGCCCGGCCTAGGTGCGCCGCCGTACCGAAGCTCGATCTCCCATAGCTGGCCGGTCTTTGCCTGTTCCATGGCCCGGACAACATGAACGATCGGGCTGGCTTTGAGCATCGCGCCGGTTAGTTCCAAGCCGCATGCGTCGTAGCAGCCGTAGCGCCAGGTGTCTGGGTCTGTCCATGGCGGGAATGCATCCCAGCGGAACGCCTTATGCATCCTCAAGAACTGGTAGTTCTGCCCAGCTGCGTCGGTCTGCCTGATGATGGACGGCCTTATGACGGCGTGATCCTGGTCGTCACGGCCTCGGCAGGCTACTGCCGCTCGAGCCTGCTCCGCGGCGGCGAGTTCCTGGTCGGCGGCTGCCGCCAGCTGGTCAAGCTCGGCGGTCGTCTTGGCTGACGGTTGGATGCCTTCATGTCCGAGCCGCGCTGATGCCAGCGGCATCCACTTGGTGGCGAGCTGGTCGGCCGGACAGGGCGGCCAGTGCACGGCACGGCATTGCGTGGGATGCGGAGATGTCCAAGCGTCAGCCGGGCTGGGCTGGGCGTGGATCAGTCCTATCGTCCCTGTCCTCAGGTCGAAACGCCATCCCGACTGGCGATGCCGGAACACGACCCGGGGCACTCGTGTATCCGGATGATAAAGCCGCAGATCGGTGATCCCGGCCCGTGCATAGTCCTCGTGCCGGGCGATCCATTCCGCGTCACTGAGTTCACCGCGCTGCAGTTCGATGGCGAGGCAATGGCCGTCGGGCATGACGACCTCGACGTCGCTGCGCGTAGGCCGTCCGGGGTCCAGGCCTCCACCCGGGCTGTGAATCCCTGTGCCTCGGCCCATTCCCGCACTGCCTGCTTGCTTTCGGCGTGCCACAGGCTTTCCGGGCTGTGCCTTCCGCCGGGTGGGACCATTCCGGGCGGATGAGCGAAGTGCTGCTGGCGGGCTCCGCCCTCCCGGCCCTTGGGCACCAGCGCTACGGCCCGCGGGCCGCCCGGCAGATCCGCCCCCTCATAGCACGCCAGGCATACCAGGGTGCGGTCACGGTTGTGACCCTTCTTCCGCCATTCCTCTGTGCGCCTGTCCCCGGCGTGGACTTCACGTCCGGTCACCAGGTCCAGGCCGACCACGAGCAGATCTGCCGCCACGACGCCTCCGACGATGAGCACGCGGCAGCGGGCAGCAAACGCCCGCGCCGCATGGATGACAGGGGCTGGCTGGCCAAGCCGGACCCGTCGTCGGGAGTCAGATGTTTGTGCAAGAAGTGCCGCTGAAGAAGGAAGTGCCGCTAGGCGCCGGGGCCGATCTTGCGGCGGTCAGAGGTGAGGCGGCGAAGATGAGTTGCGTGTTGGTCATGCCGGTGTCACCCGGAGGCTTGGTAGCCAGTATCGAAAGTATGCCCGGAACCACGCCTGCGCAATCCGCATCCGCCGAGGAGCCGGGAGATGCCTGACAATCCACCTGGTTGCGGCTTTACGTGTCGCCCGGATCAGCCGGCCATAGATGCCGGCGAGCCTCGGCGGCGAATTTCGGGACACCTGCCGAGGCAAGGCGCCCGAGCAGGTCCTCGATGCTCATAGCGGGAGCGGAGTAGCTGCGTGCCTGGTCACGCAGAGCCGCGACCGTGTGTCCCGGGTAGAGGTCAAGCTGGTCGAGGAGAAAGTCGTCCGGGTGGACGACCGTGATGTCATATGCCGCAGTCGATGTGTCTGGGAAGTCGTCAAGGTTGAACGTGACCAGGACCGCGGCATCACTGCGAACGGCGGCGGCAAGCACATGCCTGTCTTTCGGGTCGCAGGTCATCGTCTCCACGATGTTCTCGTATCCGCGGACCTCAGCGTCAGCGAAGGCCCGGCGCATCTCGCCGAGGCGGTATTTGACAGCCTCCGCTGGCAGGCCGCGGGCCACCAGAACCCGTTCGAGTTCGCCAAGGACGTCGGCTGACCACAGCGGCCGGTAGGTACCCGCCTCGGCAAGCCGCAGCAGCGAGTCGCACAGGTAGGCACCGTACAGGGTGCACGTGTCCAGGAATGCCGGGAACATCGCCATCGGCGACGATAACCGGGTCCGGATCGGCGGGCCGACGGTGGCCTCATACAGGCCAGCCGCTTGTCCTTCTTGCGCCATCCGGTCCAGGGCTTCCCGCCGCTCCCGGTGCATGCTGGCCTGATAGGCGAGGAGGTCGGCGAGCATAATGCGCCGGTGCCTGCCGCGCTGCTCATACGGGATCTCGCCGTCCTCGAGCAGCCGGACCAGCGTGGGCCGGGAGATGCCGAGCAGCTCGGCAGCCTCCTGGGTGGTCAGCAGCGCATTCTGCGGGATGACAGTGACACCCTGCCCGTGGGCCATCGCCGTTGCCACGTGAACTAGGGCATCGAACACCGGCCCTGGTACCTCAATGCGGCGGCCGTCGGCTCCGACCAGGGCAGGCTTAGGCTCGGGAACGGCCACCCCGCGCCGCGCCAGCTCAGTCACGAAGTCAACGACCTCGGCCAGCTGGCTCCCCTCAAGGAGGTACGTCGTGGCCTCCCCGCTCGCCGCCCGCGTGCTCATTTCGGCTCCCCTTTGCTCCCGCCCGTCTGCCAGAATACCTCTAAACGAAAAAAACGTAAACGTCTGCCGAGCGGGCAGAGCTTCCTGCGAAAGCTGGTGTTAGTCCTGGGAGGTGGATCCGGCGGTGAGCCGTGCGAGGTAGGCGGCGGCACGGCGGTCGACTTCGGGGACGGGGTCAGCGTAGTGCCGCAGAGTGGTCGCGCCGCCGCCACTGTGGCCAAGGCGGGCGGCAGTGTTGCGCAGGTCGAAGCCGCCCGCGAGGAGCTGGCTGGCCGTGTAGTGGCGTCCGCCCTTGATGTCGAGCTTGACCCCAGCTGCGGCGGCGACCTCGGCGACCTTGTGCGTCGCCCAGTCCGGGTTCCATGGCCGGGTGTGGGCCGGGTCGTTGGAGAACAGGTACGCGTCCTCGCGCAGTTCGGCCCCGACCACGGCCAGCTCGGCCCGGAACTCTTCCAGGTAGGCCGCAATCAGCGCGCAGGTGTCCGGGTCGATGGCCAGCCAGCGATCCTGATGGGTCTTGGTATCCTTACGGACGCGCTGGCCGCCGCGGACGACGTAGTTGAAGGCGATGTGCACTAGGCCCCGGTCCAGGTCAATGTCGCGGATCTGTAGCCCGCACAGCTCGCCGCGGCGCACGCCGGTGACCACCACCAGCCACAGGTACAGCCCCAGGGCGCCGCTGCGTCCCCGGGCCTCGGCGACCACCTTGGCGACGTCATCGGGCGAGGTGGCCGGTATGGGCCGGCGGATTGTGGTTGGGGGCTTGGCTGACGCGGTGGGGTTGCGGTCAGTCCACTCCCAGCGCTGCGCCGCGGCGAACGCACCGGACAGGATGCTGTGGATGCCGCGGATCGTGCTGGCCTTCATCGGGTGGCAGACGTGGGGCCTGCACCCGGCGCGGCGGCAGTCGTGGCCAGGCCCGGTCCGCTTCCGGGCGCCGGACAGCCCGGCGGTGGTCCCGGCCACGATCGGTCTCTGGCCGCGGCGGGCGAGGATCAGGCCTTCGGCGGCGAGCGCCTCGAAAGCGTGCCGGATGACGCCGGTCCCGATGTCCTGCAGGGCGCCCAGCTCGGTGATCGAGGGCAGCCCATCGCCGGGAGCGAGACTGCCGGACTGGATGGCCTCTGTGAGCGCCTCGGTGATCTGCTGCCAGGCTGGCCGACGGTCGCGCGGGTTGAGTACCAGGACCGGGACGTTGCGGTGCTCGGTGAACGGCCTGCCGGTGCAGGACAGGTCGCCGCAGCGCTTCAGCCGCGCGTACAGCTGGTCGAGGATGGGGCCGCGGACCTTCCGCACCTCCAGGTGCCCGAGGGCGGGCTTGATAGTGCGGCGGATGAATCCTTCGTTGGTCTGGCGCGTGGATACGTCCCACTCCGCGATCGCCGCGTACTCGTCGAGCAGCTTCGCCATGGTCGCGTTGGACTCGGGCGTGCGGCCTTCGGAGGCTTCCTTGAGCAGCCTGCCGAGCTCGATCTGCGCCTGCTGCTCGGTCTTGGCGGTGGCCTTGAGGCGGATGGCTCGCCGGGTGAGCGGGTCAATCCCGGCGTATACGGAAATACGGAACGACCCGCTCGGTAGTTGCTCTATGTAGCCTTTGGCAACTCTGGGCATAGCAACAGGGTAACTCTGCCCAGGACATTCGTCCCACGACTCGTCCCACAGAAGTGGTTACAATGCGGGCTTACCCGCTCTGACCTGGAGCCGGTGAGCGGATTCGAACCGCTGGCCTGCCGTTTACAAGACGGCTGCTCTGCCTGCTGAGCTACACCGGCGCAGACTCTGAGCATGGTAGCCGACCCGCCCGCCCGGCCGCGAAAACTAGCCGTTCGCCTGCGGGCTCCCGTGTTGCGGAGCCGTGTCAGGATATGCGCGGGCTGCGCCTGAGTTGTCCGGATGGCACTGGCCAGCACCGGCCGGAGAAACAGCGGCTCCCTCGCCGCACTGGTCTGGATAGCCAGGATTCCTGCGCGGGTGTTCGGTGAGTTCACTCTGCCGTGGGTGGATGACCCGACACATCGAGGCTATCCGCCGGGAGCCAGCGGTGCGGGCCGGGCGGGCGCAAGCCCCCGCCGTACGGTGTCGCGCAGGGCCCCGAGCGCCGTGTAGCGGGGAGCCCAGCCAAGTTCCTCCTTGGCCCGGGTCGTGTCGACGATCACCGGATGGCTGGCCGCCTCGACCCACTGCGCGGCGGGCGGCAGGAACGGCAGGGCCGCCACGGCCCGGGCCGCGAGCTGCGCCGGGCCCGCAGGAAGAAGCAGCGGGACCAGGCCGAATTCCCGGGCCACGTCGGCGGCGGTGAGGATCCCGTCGGCGGCGATGTTGTACGCCCCGGGCGGGCCGGCGGCCACGATGCACTGGACGAACGCCTGGCCCAGATCCTCCTCGTGCACGAACTGCAGCGGCAGCGCCGGCACCAGGACCGGAACCGGCAGCGGGAGCCGGCCGACGCGCGCGGCCAGGCCGCGGCCGAGCGGCGCGAGCGGCCCGGGTAGCAGGTCCTTGGCGCCGACGGTGTCCGGGCCGAGGACGATCGGCGGTCGCAGCAGGTACAGGGCGGGACTCCCGGCCCGGGCCGCCTCGGCCTGCAGGAGTGACTCCAGCTCGGCCTTCTGGCGTGCGTAGAACAGCCGCGCCGCGGGACGCACCGGCCAGTCCTCGGTCATCCCGACCGGGTTGTCCAGGT
>Ga0208324_1000209_pt1 | contig 31080 bp, 29 predicted proteins | sample Sb_taG_2_FD_187707 | JGI IMG/M metagenome (GOLD analysis project Ga0208324, IMG submission 187707) | Peat soil microbial communities from Weissenstadt, Germany - Sb_50d_5_LS metaG (SPAdes) (version 2) | ecosystem: Environmental > Terrestrial > Soil > Wetlands > Peat | place: Germany... | reverse complement strand
TGGCCGGGGAGGTCGCCGGGGAAGTGGCCGGGGAGGAGGCCGCGGGGGAGGTCGCCGGGGATGGCCGAGATCCGGTTGAGGCGGGGGCGGTCGTCGCTGGTGCGGGTGACGAGGGCGCAGATGACGCCTTACTGAATGGAGGCAGGTGCGCGGTCATGGCCACAATGAGATAGATGATTATGAGCGCGGCCGCAGCGGCGGCGCCGGCCAGTCTCAGGTGGTATTGTCCCGGCAGCCCTCCTCCTGGGCCGGCGGGCGCCTCGGCCCCGGCGGCGGCAAGCGGCAGCATATCCCCCAGTGTCACCATCGGCATTTCGCTTTCCGGCACGCCTGCGCGGGCCGCGGCGGCCGGCTGAGTCACCGGCGGCGCCGACAGGTCGCCGACAGCCGTTGGCTTGGCTGGGCCGGGTTCTGATGGGCGGAGCGACGGGAACACCTCGGTGATCGGCCCTGGCAGCCAGCCTGCCGCCGGGGGGGCAGTGTTAAGTTCGGCCAGGATCTGCTTTGTCGTGGGCCGCTGCTTTGGGTCCTTGGCCAGGCACCGCTCGACTAGCGGCCGGAGTTCGGCGGGCAGACCGCTGGTGTCCGGCGGGGTGAAAACTACCCGGTACATCACGGTGGCGCTGGACCCGGTGCCGAAAGGCCCTTGACCGGCGGCGGCGAAGATAAGCACCGCGCCCAGGCTGAACACGTCGCTGGGCGGGCCGACCCGGTGGCCTTGTGTCTGTTCGGGGGACATGAAGGCGGGCGAGCCGAATACCAGGCCAGTACCGGTCAGCATGGTTGCCTCCGCTGCCCGGGAGATCCCGAAATCGATGACCCGGGGGCCGTCCTCAGCCAACAGCACGTTCGGTGGCTTCAGATCACGGTGCACGATGCCGGCCGCGTGGATCGCGCCCAGGCCCTCAGCCAGTCCCGCCGCCAGCGCGAGCACAGACCTAGGAGGCAGGGGGCCGTACCTGGTGATCGCCTCGGCGAGTGACGGCCCGGGGACGTAGGCGGTGGCCAGCCACGGCACCGGTGCGTCTACGTCGGCGTCCACCACTGCCGCTGTGAACAGGCCGCTTACCGTCCGCGCTGCGGCGACCTCGCGAGCGAACCGGTTCCGGAATTCGGTTTGCTCGGCAAGCTCGGCCCGGACCAGTTTCACCGCGATCAGCCGCCCCCCTGGTGACTGGCCGAGGAACACCTGGCCCATGCCTCCGCCGCCCAGCCGACCCAGCAGCCAGTACGGGCCCACCTTCCGCGGATCCTGGCGCTGCAACTCCTGCGCCATGCCAGCCCCCCGCCTGTGATCACCTATGATTCCCGTCACCGAACCTCCCGAGGCCGGGTTCGCCCGGGACCCCGATGCCCCGTACTGTCAGTTCCTGCGCGACCAGGGAAACACCGCCCCTGTCCATGAACTCCCGCCAGGCCTGATTGTCACGGCTGGAGGTCAGCGGCCGCCAGGTCGGCCCGTTGCTGCCTACCGGAGCCAGCCCTTGCGGCGGTCTGCCGGGATCCTGTCCTGGTCTTGTCACTTCGCCCCCTTATCCCATTCCAAGGGTGAGCGTGATAGGCCTATGGACCAAGCTGCATCGATCTGCCATGACGGGCTAGACCGGATCGGCCTACAGGCTGGGGACCTAAGTCCTGCTATCGCATGCCCAGCCAGGCCGGACCGTCAGCGCCTACCTCGCCCACGGCGGGCCGGGCGGCGAACGCCGCTTCCGTGGTGACCGCGACCGGGATGATGTGTTCGGCGGACTCCGCCCGGATCTGCGCCAGCGGGCACGGGCATCCGCTGGCTTCGCGTCGACGGCGTGTCGCGCACTATCACGACGAGGATGTACAGCAGCAGCAGGGTTGCTCCATCGAAGAACAGGCCCGCGACAATGTTCGGGATCGCCGAGCCGCCGCCACTGGTGAGAGTCCGCCCGCCGCCCCAGGCCCAGAGCGGGTCGCGGACGCTGAACGGCTGGCCGAGTGGCACCTGGCTGCCCCAGGTGACGTCCGCGCCGCTTTTGGAAAGGTAGCCTTCGGTCACCGTGCGGCAGCCGCCCCGGTGGGGCACGCCGCTGATGCAGGCCTGACCGTACGACACCGGGTTGAAGGTGTCCTGGTTCTCCGCGCCGACCACATAGGCCCACGAGTTCACTTCGGCGGGCAGGATAAACACGGTGATACCGGTCATCGCGACGAGCATGACGATGGCGAACACCCAGCTGCCACGGTGGCGTGGCGGATAGCGATGCGCGTGAGCGTACACCGGGTAATGCGAAACGCTGCCCTGCGCGCTCAGCCGGACGGTCGCGTCGGCGCGGTGAATGCGTGATGTGTCGACGATTACCACAACCAGCCCGGCCAGAACCAGAGCGGCCAGCACGAAGACCGGGATAGCGTTGAGGGTCCCCGCCGTCCCCGCGAGGTTCTCGAACAGGCTTACGTCGATCCCCACGTACACCACGAGGCCAATTACGCTGCTTATCGCCACCCAGGCCCACCCGCGGCGCCGGTGATGCAGCCTGACGAGCATGGCAACATCCGACGACTCGCTGGCAGCCCGCCGTGCTGGCGCTTGCGGCATCGGATCCCCACTTGAATTGTGCCGTCTCCTCCAGCCCCCGCCCATGGTATCCACGGCTCTTGGCAGGGCCGCGTTAAGAGCGCCGGCGTTCCGCGCGACGCTTATCAGGCGGTGATCCTGGCCGTGGCAAGCTACCTCTATGACAGACGACAAGGCGGAGCCCGCGCCCCTAGAGAGGGTCACGGCGGCGATGGATGAATTCATGGCCACGGTGCTGCGCCATCTGCGCACCGGGCAGGGTAGCCCTCTGGAGGAGCTGGGCCTGCAGAAATCAAAAGACGAGCTGCAGTACTGGCGGCCCGATGTCCCGGGCGCAGGAGCAGAACCGGGGCAAACGTGATCGCGTCCCGGAACGTTGCGGAAGATCGGGACCGGGCTCACCCGCCGTACGTGTCCTCGTGAACGGCTGGGCAGTGACCCAGGCCCGATAATCCCCGCTCGCCTCGTCGGCCAGGCCTGAGCGTACATCGGCCGGGGTCTTGCCCCGGGCCGGGCATCCGCTGGGGACTACAGCCGGGCGATGACCAAAACCTTGCTGGTCCTGAATATCGCGGTCTCCTCCAGCGCCAGCAGACATCTGCTGCGTTCGGTCATCGATCTGTGGCCCTCGTACCTCGTGGTCTCGTTTCTGCCCTCCTCGCTCCGCGGGAAGCCAGGGTACTGACCAGGGATGTCACGGGCGCGACGGGTGGCCCGCGGCGCGGACCATGAATGCTAGAAGCGGCTCACACGCAGGAGGTCCCAGAGCAATGACCCGAGACGCACGGCAGACGGGCACTGACCAGACCGCTGTCCGCCCATTTCCTCAGCTGAACGTTCCGGAAGCGGAACTTGCCGACTTGCGGAGGCGCATAAACGCGACCAGGTGGCCCGAGAACGAGACGGTCACCGACGATTCGCAGGGCGTGCGGCTCGCGATGATGCAGGAACTCGCGCGCTACTGGGGGACAGATTACGACTGGCGCAAGTGTGAAAGGAAACTGAACGCCCTGCCGAACTTCGTGACCGAGATCGACGGGCTCGACATACATTTCATCCACGTCCGCTCCCAGCACGAGGACGCGCTGCCGCTGATCGTCACGCATGGTTGGCCCGGCTCGATCATCGAGCAGCTGAAGATCATCGAGCCGCTCACCAATCCGACCGCGCACGGCGCGAGCGCGGCGGACGCGTTCCATCTGGTGATCCCCTCGCTGCCGGGCCACGGGTTCTCCGCCAAGCCGGCCACCACTGGCTGGGATCCCGTCCGCATCGCACGGGCCTGGGCAGTGCTGATGAAGCGCCTCGGGTACACCAGGTTCGTGGCGCAGGGCGGCGACTGGGGTGCGGCCGTCACCCAGGCGATGGGCATCCAGGCAGCACCGGAGTTGCTCGGCATCCAGTCCAACATGCCCGGTACCGCTCCCGCCGACATCACCAAGGGGTTCGAGCGCGGCGACCCGCCGCCATCGGGCCTGTCAGCCGAGGAGAGAACCGCGTACGAGCAGCTGAGGACCTTCTACGCCAAGCACGTGGCCTACGCGCAGATCATGGCGACGCGCCCGCAGACGCTGTACGGACTGGCGGACTCACCCGCCGACCTCGCGGCGTTCATGCTGGACCACGGCGACGGTACCGGCCAGCCCGGGCTGCTAGAACAGCCCATGCAGGGAAACCTGGACGGCGACCTCAGCCGGGACGACATCCTCGACAACATCACGCTCTACTGGCTGACAAACACCGGGGTTTCCGCAGCTCGTCTGTATTGGGAGAACAAGGCGGACTTCTTCGACGCCAAGAACATCTCGATCCCGTTCGCCATCAGCGTCTTCCCCGACGAGCTCTATCAAGCCCCGCTGAGCTGGGCAGAACGCGCGTATCCCCACAACCTCATCCACTACAAAAGGCTCGACCGAGGCGGCCACTTCGCCGCCTGGGAGCAGCCGCAGCTCTTTTCCGAAGAGATGCGCGCGAGCTTCAGGTCACTGCGCAAATAGTGCGCGATAAAACGCCGGCCTGACTCCCGGTCACCGCCCGGGGCCGGCGAGACGGCAGGCCAATGACGGTCAGCTCGTGGCCGGGCCGGTCGCCCGCCAGGCTCCGGTGCCGGGGTGAGTCTCGTGCGCCGCGCGTCAGGGAACGTCCACCCGCGGACGTGAACCCGCAGGTCATCGACCTGCATTCGGATACGGATCCGGACCGGAGACGCCCAGCAGGCGAGCTGGGACGGACGGCCGCCGACTCGGTAACCTGAAGACCATGGCACGCGACGAGCGCAGCGTTACCCCGCAGAGCGAGGACTTCTCGGCCTGGTACAACGACGTGGTCTTCCGCGCCGAATTGGTGGACCGGGGACCGGTCCGCGGCAGCATGGTGATCAGGCCGTACGGGTACCGGATCTGGGAGCTGCTGCAGGCGGACCTGGACGGGCGGATCAAGGCCACCGGGCACCAGAACGCGTACTTCCCGCTCCTCATCCCGCAGAGCTATATGCAGCGCGAGGCCGAGCACGTCGAGGGGTTCGCGCCCGAACTGTTCACGGTCACCCACGCGGGCGGCAAGGAACTGGAGGAGCCACTGGTTATCCGGCCGACGTCGGAAACGATCATCGGGGAGATGATGGCCAAGTGGATCAGCTCGCACCGGGACCTGCCGCTGCTGCTGAACCAGTGGGCCAACGTGCTCCGGTGGGAGATGCGACCCCGGATGTTCCTGCGCACCAGCGAGTTCCTCTGGCAGGAAGGCCACACCGCGCACGCCACCGCGGCCGACGCGATGGCCGAGACGATGCTGGCGCTGGGCTTCTACCAGGACGTGGCCGTCGAGACCGCGGCTCTGGCCACCGTGCCGGGCGAGAAGACGCCGGGAGAGCGGTTCGCCGGGGCCGAGCGCACGTTCACGATCGAGGGCATGATGCGGGACGGGCGCGCCCTGCAGGCGGGCACCTCCCACTTCATGGGGACGAACTTCGCGGCGGCCTTCGGGATCACCTATACCGCCGAGAGCGGCACGGCCGAGCTGTGCCACACCACCTCCTGGGGCATGAGCACGAGGATGATCGGCGGCCTGATCATGATCCACGGTGACGACAAGGGCCTCGTGCTGCCGCCGGCCGTGGCTCCCTACCAGGTGGTGATCGTCCCGATCGGGCGGGGGGAGCAGGCCGGGACAACGTTGTCCGCAGCGACCGAACTGGCCGCCACCCTGCAGGGCGCCGGTATCCGGGCGCACGTGGACGGCCGGCCGCAGGTCTCGCCTGGCTTCAAGTTCAACGACTGGGAGATGCGCGGCGTCCCGATCCGGCTCGAGCTTGGCCCGCGGGACCTGGCCGCCGGTACCACGTTGATGTCCCGCCGCCTGAGCTACCCGCAGCCGGAGGCCGCCAAGGAGGCCGTCCCGCTCGAAGCCGCGCCTGCCCGGCTGGCGGCCGAGCTGGCCGCGTTCCAGGCGATGCTGGCCCGGCGGGCCGCCGACTTCCGCGACGACCACACAGCCACGGTCAATTCCTGGCCCGAGTTCGCCGCCGCCGTAGCGGTCGGCTGGGCGCTGGCGCTGCACTGTGGCGAGCAGGCTTGTGAAGACGAGATCAAGACGGAAACCACGGCCACTCCCCGCTGCATCCCGCTGGACGGGGAACCCGAGCAGGGCACGTGCATCCGCTGCGGCCGGGCGTCCGCCTACGGCAAGCGGCTGATCTTCGGCCGTTCGTACTGAGCCGGACCGCCGCCTGAGCGCAACGAACGGCCCGGGCCGTGTCGGCCCGGGCCGGACTGTCCATGCAGGGTCAGGTCACCGGTCAGCTGTGCAGGACCGGCGGGCCGAGCGGCAGTGCCTTTCCGCCGGTCGCGCCGGACGCCGAGCTGGCGAAGAAGTACACGACCATGGCCGAGACGACCATCAGGACCCAGCCGGAGGCCTTGGTCAGGTTCGCCGAGGTCTGGATGACCCCGAGCAGGTTCAGGATCAGGGCGAGGTCGACGGTCGCGAACAGCAGCGTGTAGCCCACCGGCAGCCGGAGGGTGGCCAGTATGAGCACCGACACGATGGCGATCCAGGCGATCAGGAACATCTTCTGGGTGTCGGCCACCGCGGTCGGCGCGATCCCGAACCAGCCGTGGACCAGGCCCAGCACGAGCAGGGCGTAGCTCAGGAGGAAGCCGCCGACGATGCCGGATACCCCGGCCGGCGCGCTTTCGCCGATCCTGGCCGCCCAGATCGTGGCGATGAACATCCCGAGCGCGGCCGCGATCACGATCGGCATCGACGCACCGATGGCTGTGGCCGGCACGACGCCGATGGACACCATGCCGATGGTCAGCGCGCCCACGAGGAAGCTCGGGAGCCCCACCATGGACGGCTCAGCGGCCAGCGGCACCGCGAGTTCCTCAACCGGGGGAACGAGCCGGACGGGCTGCTGGGGAGTTGGGGTTGGGCTGGGAGTAGCCATTTCTGCCTCCTTAAGGAAGCATTCGCGGGACGCATCAGGCCGACCGTCCACTCATTAAGCTGTACAACCCGACAGCACCCTGGCTGGGCTCGGTAAGATAGGGCCCTCAGGCAGGTGATGAAGGGGACATATGTCCCGGTCTGCCGGGACGGAAGGTAACCCCGGCCGATCAGCCGGCCGCCTCTGGCATGATCGATGGCGTGGCAAGCATCGACACCGAAGTTCTCGCCCGGACCGCGTACGAGGCCTACCGCAAGGCCCAGAAGGGGACCGTCCCGCGGTGGGAGGACGTCAGCGAGACCGAACAGCAGGGCTGGAGGGCCGCCGTCTCCGCCGTCAGCAGCTACGGCGACGCCACCTTGACCGACGCCGGGCCCACCCCGTCGATCGTCGTCCAGGTCGCGGGCAAGACCGAGGTCTACAGCACCGACTTCACCGCGGGCCGGCAGGGCAGCCTGACGGTCAGCGACGACCATGCCTCCAACCACCACGCCCGCTTCCAGTTCGCCCACGGCACGTGGTACGTCGAGGACCTCAGCTCGACGAACGGCACCTGGCTCAACGGGCACCGCATGTTCTCCGCCCAGCGGCTGAAAAAGGGCGACAAGATCAGGATCGGCCGGACCACCATCCTCATCGTGTCGGTCTGACCGAGGCCCTGAGGGTCAGCCGATCGGTGGATCGGCTCAGCCGTCAGGCCGATCCGCGGTTTCAGCCGGCCTCCCGCCCGCTCGGGCGATGCGCGCCCCCGGCCGCCGTTGCGACCCTGAAGCCATAGCAACGGAACAGGGGCTGCAGCCGGGAGGTACAGCATGGAGGAGGCCGAACGGCTCCGTGATCGGGCAGCCCTCATCGACACGGGCCGCGTCGCGGCCAGCGACACCCCGGCCGCCCGGGCCGAGGAGGCCGGGACCGGGCAGCGCATCCAGTTCCGCCCGTCGGTGCCGCTGCCCGTCGGGCTGCTGGAGAGCCTGCCCGATGTGACCCACGTCATCCACAGGGGCGATGTCGTGGTGGTCATGGGCAACAGCAACGCGCTGAACGCGGTCACCTCCGTGCTGGCCCGCCACCAGATCGTGGCCCGGCAGCTGCGGGTGGAGCAGGCCAGCCTCGAGGACCCGTTCCCCGCCCCGACCCGACCGAAAGCCGAGGAGCGCTAGCCATGTCCGTCACCGTCGCCACTGAGGGCTCCGCGCTGCAGCCGCTGACCATGGCCGGCTGGACGGTGGCGTTAGGGCTGGCCGCAGCCAGATTCTTCCGCTGGGAGTAGATTTTATGTGGAGGACGCAGATGACCAGTCCGATGCCGCAGCCCGGGCCCCAGGATCCGCTGGAGCAGCGCTGGCCTCCGGCGCTGGCCGTGCTGCCCTACGCCGCGCTGGTTTTCTGCGTCATCCTGTCCCTGGCGTTCCCGAATCCCGGGCCCAGGGCGGAGGGGATCGAGCTGATCCTGAGCCTCCTGGCTGCGGCGTGGATGCTGTGGATGTTCACCCTGCATCCCGCCTGGCGGGACCGCCCGGGGGTGATGGCCCTGTTCATCACCGTGCTGATCGTGATCGGCGCGTTCCAGGTGCTGGACCAGACCATCTTCGGGATCTACACGTTCACCATCTACTTCTACGTGCTCACGTTCATGGTGTGGCCGTGGCGGCTGCTCGGCGCGGCCGGGGTGGGGCTGGTGGCCGCCACCTCGCAGGCCTACGGCGTAAATAAGCACACCCTGAGCGGCGTGCTCATCTACCTGATCATCATCGCCGTCAACGTGGCTCTCCTGATGGCGTTTGCCTGGTCCAGGTGGACCAGCGAGCGCGCGCTCGGCGAGCTGGGCGAGACCAACCGCAGGCTCGAGGCGACGGTGGCCGAGAACGCGGGCCTGCAGCAGCAACTGCTGACCCAGGCCCGGGAGGCCGGTGTCCTCGACGAGCGGCAGCGGATGGCCCGGGAGATCCACGACACCCTGGCCCAGGGACTCACCGGGATCATCACCCAGCTGCAGGCGGCCGAGCAAGCCGCCGACGACCTGGCCGGCTGGCGCCGCCACTTCGGGGCCGCGACCAGGCTGGCCCGGGAGAGCCTGTCGGAGGCCCGGCGGTCGGTGGAGGCGCTGCGGCCCGAGTCGCTGGAGACCGGGCGGCTGAGTGAGGCGCTGGCCGAGGTCGCCGGGCGGTGGTCGGCGCTGCACGGGATACCGGTCCAGGTCACGACCACCGGGACGGCCCGGCCGATGCAATCCGAAGCCGAGTTCGCGCTGCTGCGGACCACGCAGGAGGCGCTGGCCAACGTGGCCAAGCACGCCCAGGCGACCAGGGTCGGGGTGACCTTGTCCTACATGGAGCACGAGGTGGCCCTGGACGTCCGCGACGACGGCCGGGGCTTCGACCTGGCGAAGCTCTGTACCGAGGCGGCCCAGGCGGCCCAGGCGGTCCAGGCGGCCCAGGCGGTCCAGGGGGTCTCGTCCAACGACCACACCCCGGTGGCCCGCGTCAACGGAGTGACCGGCCTGGTCGGCCTGTCGGTCGGCGACGGCCTGCGCCATTCGGCCGCCGGGAAACCGGACGACGGTGGGTTCGGCCTGGTCGCGATGCGCCAGCGCATCGAGAGCCTGGCCGGCCGGCTGCAGGTCGAATCGGAACCGGGCTTCGGCACGGGCATCTCGGCCTGCCTCCCGGTCGCCTCCGCGGGGGCCCGCTCGTGAGCCGCCCCGAACCCGTCCCCCCGGTCCCGATCCGGCTGCTGATCGCCGATGACCACCCGGTGGTCAGGGATGGGCTGAGCAGCATGTTCGCGCGCGACCCGGGCTTCGAGGTACTGGGCGAGGCCTGTGACGGGGCCGAGGCGGTCAAGCTCGCCCAGGCCCTCGGGCCCGACGTGATCCTGATGGACCTGCGGATGCCCGTCATGGACGGCCTGACCGCCATCACCGAACTGGCCCGGCGCGGGGTCACCGCACGCGTGCTGGTCCTGACCACCTACGACACCGACACCTTCGTGCTGCCCGCGATCGAGGCGGGCGCCACCGGCTACCTGCTCAAGGACGCCCCCCGGGCCGAACTGCTGCACGCGGTCCGGGCCGCGGCCCAGGGCCAGTCGGTGCTGTCCCCCGCCGTGACGGCCCGGCTGATGAGCCGGGTCCGGACGCCCGGCCCGGGCCCGCTCAGCCAGCGCGAACTCGAGGTCCTCGAACTCGTGGCGGCCGGGGGCACCAACCGGGAGGCCGCCGCCCGGCTGTTCATCACCGAGGCCACGGTCAAGACCCACCTGCTGAACATCTACGCCAAGCTCGGCGTGGGCGACCGCGCCGCCGCCGTCGCCGAGGCATTCAACCGCGGCCTGCTCACTCCCGGTACCTCCGGACGGCCGTAGCCGTCTTCCTCACCCGGAACTCACACGCGATTCCGGCGCCCTCACCTTCGAGATGGCGCCGGGCAGCAGCACGCTGACCGAGGTCTCCGGTCCGGTGCTTGGCCCCGCGATCACACGAGCCATCGGGTTCATGCTGTGTGCACCACGGCCCGTTCGGTAAAAATCTGAATGTGACCTAACGGAACGTGGTTTACCTTCCAGGTCAGCCGAGAGTGGACGGATCCCAGATGCGCCCCGCCGTTCACTTACGCGCGGGAGGCCAGCGGAGCACGATGTGAGGCTACGGCGACCATCCGGGCCAGGCGAGCCGCGGTGGTCGCTGAACTAGGCGACTGGGAGGAAAGTGAAGTACGTCCCCTTCGAGGCAGGCAAACGTCGAGCCTTGAGCAGGACCATCGTGCCCATCCCTATCCAGGTCGCTGCGCGAGCCGCAGGTCAGCTGGGTGTACGGATGACGGCGGAGGGCGTAGCGTGACGAGTGTTCGTAATGATCAAGGTGGGTAACTGCTGCGTGTTGCAGGTGGGGGGCTCATGAGTACGCTGACTGGCGAAAGGGACCGCGGTCCCGGTGAGGTCTCCCCCGGGGATCCGTGGCGGGGATTCCGCGGCCAGGCCTGGCGGGATTCGATCGACACCCGCCGTTTCATCCAGGACAACTACACGCCGTACGAGGGTGACTCCGGTTTCCTGGCTGGCCCCACCGGGCGGACCAAGAGCGTCTGGGCCCTGCTGACGGCGATGTTCTCGCAGGAGCGGGAGCGTGGCGTGTACGACGTCGACGCGCATACTCCGTCGTCGATCACCGCGCATGCCCCCGGCTACATCGACCGGGACGCCGAGCTTATCGTCGGCCTGCAGACGGATGCGCCGCTGAAGCGGGCCATCATGCCCAACGGCGGCTGGCGCGTGGTCGAGACCGGCCTGCGGACCTACGGTTACGAGGTGGACCCGCGGCTCAAGGAGATTTTCACCAAGTACCGCAAGACGCACAACGACGGGGTCTTCGACGCCTACACCGCGGAGATGCTCGCGGCCCGCCGGGCGCACATCGTCACCGGCCTGCCTGATGCCTACGGGCGCGGCCGGATCATCGGTGACTACCGCCGGGTCGCCCTCTACGGGGTGGACCGGCTGATCGCGGACAAGCGGAGGGTCAAGTCCTCGCTGGACGCGCTGCCGTCCGGTGAGCACGTCATCCGCGACCGGGAAGAACTGGCCGAGCAGATCCGGGCGCTGGGCGAGCTGGCGGAGATGGCCGCCAGTTACGGCTTCGACATCTCCGGGCCGGCCCGCATCGCGAAGGAAGCCGTGCAGTGGCTCTACTTCGGATACCTCGCCTCGGTGAAGGAACAGAACGGTGCGGCGATGTCGCTGGGCCGCACCTCGACGTTCCTCGACATCTACCTGCAGCGGGACCTCGAGGAGGGCCGGATCGAGGAGTCCGGCGTCCAGGAGCTGATCGACGACTTCGTCATCAAGCTGCGGATCGTCCGGTTCCTGCGGACCCCGGAGTACGACGCGCTGTTCTCCGGTGACCCCACGTGGGTGACCGAGGCGATCGGCGGGATGGGCGATGACGGGCGGACGCTGGTCACCCGGACGTCGTTCAGGATGCTGCAGACGCTGAACAACCTCGGGCCCGGGCCGGAGCCGAACCTCACGGTGCTGTGGTCGCCGCGGCTGCCGCAGGGCTTCAAGGACTTCGCCGCGCGGGTGTCGATCGACACCAGCAGCATCCAGTACGAGTCCGATGAGCTGCTGCGGTCGGTGACCGGGGACGACACGGCGATCGCCTGCTGCGTCTCGGCGATGCCGGTCGGCAAGCAGATGCAGTTCTTCGGGGCGCGGGTCAACCTGGCCAAGACACTGCTCTACGCCATCAACGGCGGGCGGGACGAGGTGAGCGGCGAGCAGGTGGCGCCGCCGAGCACGCCGGTGACCGGGGAGTACCTCGACTACGACGACGTCAGGGCCAAGCTGGACGCCGAGATGGACTGGCTGGCCAAGGTCTACGTCGACGCCCTCAACGTCATTCACTACATGCACGACAAGTACGCCTACGAACGGCTGGAGATGGCGCTGCACGACTACCCGGTGCGCCGCACGATGGCGATGGGTATCGCCGGCCTCGCGGTCGTCGCGGATAGCCTGTCCGCGATCAGGGACGCCCGGGTGAAGGCGGTCCGCAATGACACTGGCCTAGTGGTGGACTACGAGGTCGAGGGCGACTACCCGGCGTACGGGAACAACGACGACCGGGTGGACCAGCTCGCCGTCTGGATCGTCGAACGGTTCATGGATAAGGTCCGGCAGCACCCCACCTACCGGGATGCGGTGCACACCCAGTCGGTGCTGACCATCACCTCGAACGTGGTTTACGGCAAGGCAACCGGCAATACCCCGGACGGCCGCCGGTCCGGCGAGCCGTTCTCGCCGGGGGCGAACCCGATGAACGGCCGCGATCAGCACGGCTGGGTCGCCTCGGCGCTGTCGGTGGCGAAGCTTCCCTACGACCAGGCGCTGGACGGCATCTCCCTGACCAGCACCCTGGTGCCCTCCGTGCTGGGCAAGACGCCGGCCGAGCAGGTCGCCACCCTGACCGGCCTGCTCGACGGCTACTTCGACGGGTCCGGCTATCACGTCAACATCAACGTGCTCAACCGGGACACGCTGCTCGACGCGATGGAGCACCCGGAGAAGTACCCGCAACTCACCATCCGGGTCTCCGGCTACGCGGTGAACTTCGTCCGGCTGACCCGTGAGCAGCAGGAGGACGTGCTGCACCGGACGTTCCACGGTGCGCTGTAACTGTCCATGACGACGTCCAGGCGGCTCGCCATCACTCCGGTGCGGGAACACCACGGCGGGTCGCGGGCCGAGCTGGAGGCGGAAGTCGCGGCCGAGGGTGATCCGGAGATCGGCTACTACCACTCCTATGAGATCACCGGGTCGGTCAACGGCCCGGGCGTCCGGTTCATGCTGTACCTGTCGGGCTGCCCGCTGCGCTGCCAGTACTGCCAGAACCCGGACATGTGGACCATGCACAACGGGCGGCGCGTCACGGTCGGCCGGATGCTCGACGAGATCGCCGGGTACGCCAGCTTCATCAAGACCGCGCACGGCGGGATCACGGTCAGTGGCGGCGAGCCGATGCTGCAGATCCGCTTCCTGCACGCGCTGCTCCGCCGCTGCAAGCAAGACCTTGGACTGCACACGGCGGTCGACACCTCGGGCTTCCTCGGCGCTCGCGCGTCGGAGGACTTCCTGGACGTGGTGGACCTGTTCCTGCTGGACATCAAGGCTGGCGACGAGGACCTGTACCACCTGGTGACGAGCGCGGAGCTGGAACCGACGCTGCGCTTCGCCCGCCGGCTCTCCGACCGTGGCAACCAGATGTGGGTGCGCTACGTGCTGGTACCCGGACTCACCGACGACGAGGACGACGTCGAGAAGGTGGCGCGTTTCACCAGCACGCTGGACCATGTGGAACGCGTCGAGGTGCTGCCCTTCCATCAGCTGGCCGCGGGCAAGTGGGCCGAGCTGCGGCTCCCCTATCAGCTAGCTGACGTTCCGCCCGCTCCGCCTGAGCTGGTGCGGCGGGTGGAAAACCAGTTCCGGGCCCATGGGCTGACCGTCGTCTGAACCGCGCAGCACGTCAGCCGGCGGCCAGGCGCAGCAGATCGGCGATATGCACCGCCCGCACCGGCGATTTCCGCCGGCGCAGGCCCTGTTGGAGCTGGCGCAGGCAGCCGGGATTGACCGCCACCACGTAATCGATCCCGGCCGCCTCGATCGCGTCCAGCTTGGGGTCCAGGACCCGGCGGGAGTCGCGCGGCCGGACCAGCGAGTACGTGCCGGCCGCCCCGCAGCACCGCCCGGCGCCGGGCAGTTCCACGTACTCGGCTACCGCGCTGAGCAGGGCGCGCGGCTCACGCCACACGCCCAGGCCGTTGCGCAGATGGCAGGAATCCTGCAGGGCGACCCGCGCCAGCCGGTTTCCCACCAGGACCTGGCCGGTCACCCTGCCCTGCAGGTACTCCGACAGCTCCGCGACGCGATCCCGGCCGAGCACGGCCGACAGGTGCGCCGCGCAGCCGCCGGAGGTGGTGACGATCTGCCCCGGCAGAGCGGCGCCGAGCTGCACGGCTAGCTGCTTGCCCCGTTCGGGCTCGCCGTTGTGGGCGTGCAGTGCGCCGCAGCATCCCTGGCGGCTAGGGACGGCCAGTTCGGGCGCCAGGGCCAGCGCCGACCTGCTCACCTTCGGGTACAGGCTCCGCTCGAAGCAGCCGAGCATCAGCGCTGGCCTGGACGCCGCCTCCGGGGTGCGAGCGGCACCGCGCAGGCGGCCGGCGATCCGGTGCGCCCAGGAGCGCTCGGCCGCGAAGATCAGGAGACGGACGATCAGCGGCCGGCCGCGCCCGGCCCACTGGTAGCCGCGCCACTGCTCGAGCAGCTCACCGTACTGCACACCCGCCGGGCACACCGGCTCGCACGCCCGGCAGCCCAGGCAGAACGAGGACTGCTCGGCCACGGTCGGGTCGCCGGGCGGCAGGGTGCCGGAATCCAGCGCCCGCATCAAGGCGATCCGGCCGCGCGGCGAGGACGTCTCGTCACCGGTCAGCGCGTACGTTGGGCAGGCCGCCAGGCAGAAGCCGCAGGAGATACAGCGGCTCAGCAAGCCGGGGTCAAAGATCGACCCGGTCGGTGCGGCCTTCGCGCCCGTCATCAGGACCCCAGCTTCCCGGGATTGAGGATGCCAGCCGGGTCGAAGGCCGTCTTGATCCGCCGGATCAGGTCCATCTGCCCGGTTCCCAGGCGCCGCGCCAGGTAGGGCAGCTTGGCCGCGCCGACTCCATGCTCGCCGGTGATCGTTCCGCCCAGCTCGATGGCGGTATCAAAGACGTCGGCGAAAGCGCGCTCGGCCCGGGCGATCCCGTCCGTGTCCGAGGCGGATTCCAGCACGCAGGTCGGATGCAGGTTGCCGTCGCCGGCATGACCGAAAGTCGCCATGGTGACCTGGTGCCGCGCCGCGATCGCGTCGATGCGCGCGACCATCTCGGCCAGCCGCGGCCGCGGCACGCTGGCATCCTCCAGGATCGTCAGCGAACCCAGCCGGGACAGCGCGGGCAGCGTACAGCGCCTGGCGGTCAGCAGGGCCTCGGACTCGGTGATGTCACCGGCCGTCTGGATCGCCATGGCGCCGGACTCCATGCAGGCGGCGGCGATCCGCTCGAAGCTGCGGGCTACGACCGCCTCATCGCCGTCATCGCCGAACAGCAGCAGCGCGCCCGCGTCGGAATGCAGCCCCAGATGCGCGTACTGCTCCACCGCGTCCATGCACTTGCGGTCGAGAAACTCCAGTGTCGACGGGATCACGCCCGCAGCCAGGATGCCGGCGACCGCGCGGCCGGCCTGGGTCAGTGAGCCGAAATAGGCCAGGCCGGTGCGGCTGGTGACCGGGTCCGGCAGCAGCGCCACCGTCACCTCGGTGATCACGCCGAGGGTGCCCTCCGACCCGGTTATCAGCCGGGTCAGGTCGTAGCCGGCGACATCCTTCCACAGGCGACCGCCGGTCCGGACGATCTCGCCGGTCGGCAGTACCACCGTCAGCCCCAGCACGTAGTTACGGGTCACCCCATACTTGAGCCCCCGCAGGCCCCCGGCGCAGGTGGCCACGTTCCCACCGATCGTGGAAACTGTATGGCTGCCCGGATCTGGCGGGTAGAACAGGCCATGGGGCGCCGCCGCATCATTGAGCGCCTGCGTGGTCACCGCAGTCTCGGCGCGGGCCAGCATCTCGTCGGGCGCTACCTCGAGGATGCGGTTCATCCGCACGGTCGACAACACGATGCCGCCGTTAACCGGCACCGTGCCGGCGCAGAGGTTGGAGCCAGCGCCGCGCGGCACGACTGGGATGCGGTGCTCGGTCGCCAGCCGCAGGATCCGGGCGACCTGCTCGGCGTCCGCCGGCGCGATCACCGCGTCCGGCATGGCGCGGATCAACGGCGTCGCGTCACCCGCGTACACGGCCAGCTCGCCGGCCGCCAGCCGGAGATTCCCAGGTCCGGCGATGGCGCGCAGCTCAGTCAGGACCGGCTGGGGAATGCGCAGCTCATCTGGCATCGTCAACCAAGCAAACATCCTCGACCAGACATTTGTCCAGGCCACGCCGGCTCCCGTCTCACGACAGCGCCGGATCGATCCGCCGGGACAGGTGTGGAGCGCCGGCCTGAGGGTAGCCGAAGGCAAGTTCTGGGCCGCCAGCTAGAAAGAAGGAAACACAATCATGGCGCTCATCCTGCTCGTTCTCCTGCTCGCCCTGCTCCTGGGCGGGCTGGGATTCGCGGTCCACATCCTGTGGTGGATCGCCCTTATCGTGCTGATCGTCTGGATCCTCGGCTTCCTCGTCCGGGTGGGCGAAGGCGGATCCAGGAGCCGCTGGTACCGCTGGTTACCGGCCTCCTAGAGCAGGCGGGCCGCCGCACCTGGGCTGCGGCGGCCCGCTATTGTCATCTCCGCGCGGGACAGGCACGATGTGCGAGTGCAGGTACGCGCGTGAACCGGGAGCTGGCCGAGCTATGGTCGGCGCCTCTCGGCGCCGCGGGCACGGTCATCCGCTACGGCCACTGGGGCCGCCCGGTGCTGGTGTTCCCCTCCGAACGGGGCCGGGCCTGGGACTTCGAGAGCTTCGGCATGGTCGGCGCGCTGGCCGTCCTGCTGGAGGAGGGGAGGCTGAAGCTCTACTGCGTCGACAGCTACGACGCCTCGTCCTGGTCCAACCACGACATCCCGCTGGAGGAGCGAGCGCGCCACCACGGCCGCTATGAGTCGTGGATCGTGGGCGACGTCGTCCCGTGGATCTACCGGGACTGCGGCGGGCCGGCCGAGGTGATCACGCTCGGGTGCAGCATGGGCGCCTTCCACGCGGCCAACTTCGCCCTCAAGCGGGCCGACCTGTTCCCGCTGGCGATGTGCTTCTCCGGCAGCTACGACCCCGCCACCTGGCACGCCTGGGGCGAGCGGGGTAATGAGGCCTACTTCAACAACCCCATGGACTACGTCCGCCACCTGGAGGGCGATCACCTGGAATGGCTGCGCAGCCAGGTCAGCCTGCTGCTGGTCTGCGGTCAGGGCCAGCGGGAGGACACCACCGGCGTGCTGCCGAGCACCAGGAAGTTCGCCGCGCTGCTGGCCGACAAGGGCATCAAGCACGAGCTTGACGTGTGGGGCCATGACGTGCCCCACGACTGGTCTTCCTGGCGCGCCCAGGTGGCCCATCACATGCCGCGGTTCTGCTGAGGAGGGAGCCTGCCTTGACCGCGCCCACCACCGGGCCCACGACCGGGACCAGGCACCTGATCGGTCTGCTGCTCGGTACCGAGGAGGACTGGCCGACCGCGTTCGAGGAGATCCTGCGCCGGCTGGGGCCGGTCGAGGGCCCGGATGGCAGCGCCCACGCCTTCGACACCGAGCGGATCACCATCGAGCCGTTCAGCCTGCGGGACCGGCCCCGCTACCACCTGGTCATCGACCGGCTCGCGTACTGGTATTACCATCCGCGGGAGTGGCTGAAGAAGGTCGCGATGATGGACGGGGTGTACCTGCTGAACAGCCCGTTCACCTTCCAGTCGATGGAGAAGCACGCGGCCTACTGCGCGATGATGCGGCTCGGGCTCAAGGTGCCCGAGACGGTGCTCGTACCGTACAAGAACCCGGTCGACAACGCCCGCTACGCCTACACCGCGGCCCAGTACAACAAGCCCTTCGACCTGGACGCCATCGCGGAGCGGATCGGCTATCCGCTGTTCATGAAGCCGTACGACGGCGGCGCCTGGCGCGGCGTCTCCCGCATCAACACCCCGGCCGAGCTGCACGCCGCCTACGACGCCAGCGGCGAGATGCTCATGCACCTGCAGAAGGCCGTCGACTACGATGTCTTCGCCCGCTCGCTGTCGATCGGCGCCGAGACGATGGTCATGCGGTTCCTGCCCGACCAGCCCATGCACGCGCGCTACGCGGTCGAGCACGGCTTCCTGTCCCCGCAGGCCGGCACCGAGGTGGTGACGATCGGGCGGCTGGTCAACGCGTTCTTCCGCTGGGAGTTCAACTCCTGCGAGACGCTGGTCACCGGCGGCGAGGTCTATCCCATCGACTACGCCAACGCCTGCCCGGACGTCGCGCTGACCAGCCTGCACTACTACTTCCCCTGGGCCATGAAGGCCCTGGTCAAGTGGTGCGTGTTCGCGCTGGTGACCGGGCGGCGGCCCCGCCTTGACCTGGATACCGACCGGTTCTTCACGGTCGCCGACGAGCCCGGCCGGTCGTACCAGGAGAAGCTGGACGTCTACCGGGATCTTGCCGACGCCTACTTCGACTCCGCGCGCTACTACGACTTCTGGGCGGACAAGCAGGCCCGGCTCGACGAGGTCGTCCTGGACTGGGTGGCTAGCCCCGGCTTCGGCCAGCTGCTGATCCGGACCGTCCGTTCGGTGTATCCCCCGCAGGAGCACGACCAGTTCATCGCGCACCTGCGCGGGCTGCTCGACCTGTGGGTCCGCGACGAGACCGCCCGGTTGCGTACCAATGCGTAAAAAGGGGGACTAGACCTCCATGGGCCGTGACATCCAGGCGATCAAGATCACCGGCGAGGACCGGCGCAGGTACCGGGACAAGGTACGGCGCTCGCTGGACGCGTTCGCCCGCATGCTGCGCGAGCGCCAGTTCGACGACAATCCCTCGATGGTGGGCCAGGAGATTGAGCTGAACCTCGTCGACACCCGCGGCATGCCCTCGATGCGCAACGCCGATGTGCTCGACGCGATCGCCGATCCGGCCTGGGCCACCGAGGTCGGCCAGTTCAACCTGGAGATCAACGTGCCGCCCCGGCACCTCGGCGGCGACGCGTTCGCCGGTCTGGAGCGGGAGGTCCGCGCCGACCTCAACGCCGCGGACGGCAAGGCCGCCGCGGTCGGCAGCCACCTGGTCATGGTCGGCATCCTGCCCACGCTGGCCGAGGAGGACGTGAACGAGGACGCCATGTCGGCCAACGAACGCTACCGGGTCCTCAACGACCAGATCTTCGCGGCGCGCGGCGAGGACATGCGCATCTCGATCGACGGCGCCGAGCAGCTGCTCACCCACGCCGACAGCATCCTGCCCGAGGCGGCCTGCACCAGCGTGCAGCTGCACGTCCAGGTCAGCCCGGACACCTTCGCGAACTACTGGAACGCCGCCCAGGCCATCGCCGGCGCGCAGGTCGCGCTCGGGGCCAACTCGCCGTTCCTGTTCGGCAGGCAGCTGTGGCACGAGACCCGGATCACGCTGTTCGAGCAGGCCACCGACACCCGGCCGGACGAGCTGAAGGAGCAGGGCGTGCGGCCCCGGGTCTGGTTCGGCGAGCGCTGGATCACCTCGGTGTTCGACCTGTTCGAGGAGAACCTGCGGTACTTCCCCGCGCTGCTGCCGATCTGCGAGGACGAGGACCCGCTCGCGGTGCTCGACGGCGGCGCCATCCCGCAGCTAGCCGAGATGAGCCTGCACAACGGGACCGTCTACCGCTGGAACCGGCCGGTCTACGGCGTGGTCGGCGGGACGCCGCACTTGCGGGTGGAGAACCGGGTGCTGCCGGCCGGCCCGACGATCGCCGACGTCATGGCCAACGCGGCGTTCTACTACGGGCTCGTGCGCTACCTGGCCCAAGCCCAGCGGCCGATCTGGACCCAGATGTCGTTCGCGACCGCCGAAGAGAACCTGCACGAGGCCGCGCGGAACGGCCTGGACGCGCAGCTGTACTGGCCGGGCGTCGGGGACGTCCCGGCCGCCGAGCTCATCCTGCGCCGCCTGCTGCCGCTGGCCCGGGAGGGGCTGAGCCGGTGGGAGGTCGGCCAGGCCGACGCCGACCGGCTGCTCGGCATCGTCGAGCAGCGCTGCCTCACCGGCCAGACGGGCGCCGCCTGGCAGATCGCCACGGTGGCCGGGCTCTCCCAGCTCGGCCGCCCGGAGGCGCTGCGGCAGATGACCCAGCGCTACATCGAGCACATGCACTCCAACGAGCCGGTCCACACCTGGCCGCTGCCCTAAGTGGCCTGCTTGGCGGCGGGACTCCCGGCCGGGTAGAAGACCCCCAGCACCTGGAGCGGCTCCGAGCCGGTGTTCTCCAGGCAGTGCGGCGTCCGCGGCGGAAGATAGATCGAGGTGCCCGGCCCGATCTCGGTCTGCTCGCCGTCCAGGTGGACCACGCCCTGCCCGGCCAGCACGTGCACGACCTCGTCGTAGGTGTGCTGGTGCTCCGGGGCCCGTCCGGGCGGGATCAGCCCGGCGAACTGCGTGATCGGCAGGCCGGCGCTCAGCAGGACCCGGAACTCCCGGTCCCCGGTGCGCTCGACCGGGCAGGCCTCCAGGGTCGTCACGTGGAGGGCCGGGCCCCCGGGATCATCCCCGGCGCAGACGGTGATGGCGAGCACCTCGAGGTCCGATCGTGGCAGGCAGCGGTAGCCCAGCGACGACCGCAGCCACACGGCGGTGCCCGGGTGCAGGTCGGCGGTCCCGGCCGGCCCCGCGTCCAGGACGCCGGACCCGCGGATCACGTACCAGGCCTCGCCCTGCCCCCCCGCGGTGCCGGTGACCGCCGGGCCGCGGCCGGCGAACCGCAGCCGGCGCTGGTGCAGCCCGCGGCAGCCGTGCTCGTCGTTCAGCATCTCGGCGGCGGTGACTCCCGGCGCCAGCGGGCGGGCCGGCACCTGCCCGGGCCGGCGGACGACCGGCGTCCTCGCGCTCACCGGGTCACAGCTCGGGGTAGACCTGATCCGGGTCGTGCTCCGACAGCACCGACGGCGGCCCGATGAGGAGCTTGTCCGGCTCCCCGATGGCCGACTCGTCCTTGCCCTCGTAGTCGAACTTCCTCAGCACGTGCTTGATCGCCTCGAGCCTGGCCCGCTTCTTGTCGTTGCTCTTCACCACGGTCCACGGAGCCCATTCGGTGTCCGTGTAGTGGAACATCGCCTCCTTGGCCTCGGTGTACTCGTCCCACTTGTCCAGGGACTCGATGTCCATCGGGCTCAGCTTCCACTGCCGCACCGGGTCGATCCGGCGGATGATGAAGCGGGTGCGCTGCTCGGACTGGGTCACCGAGAACCAGAACTTGGTTAGGTGCAGCCCGGAGTGGATCAGCATGTGCTCGAACTCCGGCGCCTCCCGCATGAACTCCGCGTAGTCCGGCTGCGTGGTGAACCCCATCACCCGCTCTACGCCCGCCCGGTTGTACCAGGAGCGGTCGAACATGACGATCTCGCCGGCCGCGGGCAGGTGCGGCACGTAACGCTGGAAGTACCACTGGGTGCTTTCCCGCTCGCTCGGCTTGGTCAGCGCCACCACCGTGGCGCCGCGGGGGTTCAGGTGCTCGGTGAAGCGCTTGATCGTGCCCCCCTTGCCCGCCGCGTCGCGGCCCTCGAACACGAGGATGATGTGCTCCCCGACGGACTTGACCCAGTTCTGCAGCTTGACCAGCTCTACCTGGAGCGGCCGCTTCAGATACTCGTACTCGTGCCGCGGCATCTTCTCGGCGTACGGGTAGTCCTCCCGCCAGGTGTCGACCACCCGGCCGTCCGGCCAGCGCAGCACCGGGTCGTCGTGCTCGTCGTCATCGTCCACGGTCAGGCCGGCGATGAGGGCCGGATCGGAGGCCCAGTCGGCCGGCAGGGCGTTGAACTCGGAGAAAGATTCGCTGCTCACCCGATAAGCACAGCACATTCTCGGCGTCCGGTCACGTGCGGGCCTGCCTGTGGTGCTCAGCTTTTACGATTCCGCTCTGTCTTGTTCAGCTTTCGGTCACAGGTCGCCGTACACCACGTTCCCGCTCGCGACCGTCATCACGACCGAGGTGCCGCCGATCGCGCTGGGCGGGATCGCGTACAGATCCTGGTCGAGCACGGCCACGTCGGCCCGCAGGCCGGGCCGCAGGGTCCCGGCCGCGTGCTCCTCGTGGTTCACCCAGTCGACCCCCGAGGTGAAGGCGCCGATCGCCTGGCCGACGGTAATGGCCTGCGCGGGCAGGAACGGGCTCTCGCATTCCGGTTCACCGGCCTGGCCCAGCCGCCCGGACAGGACCCGGTTGACGGCCACGTGCATTTCCTGCAGCGGGTCGGCGCTCGATATCGGCCAGTCGCTGCCGAACGCGATCCGGGTGCCGCCGCGGGCCAGCGAGCCGATCTGGTACTGCCAGGCCGCGCGTTCGGGGCCGACGAAGGGCAGGGTCATCTCCTGCATCTGCCGGTCGGCGCAGGCCCACAACGGCTGGAAGTTGGCCACCGCGTCGAGCGCCCGGAACCTGGCCACCTCCCGCGGGGCTATGAACTGCAGATGCGCGAGATGGTGACGGCCGGCCCGGCGCTGCCCGGCCGGCAGCGCCTCGAGCGCGTCCAGGGCGGCGGCGACCGCGCGGTCGCCGATGGCGTGGAAGTGCAGCTGGAAACCCTCCGCGGCCAGCCGCCGGGCCGCGTCGCGCAGGGTGTCCGGGTCGATGAACAGGCGGCCACGGTGGCCGGCCGGATGACCGTTGCGGTCCAGGTACGGGGCGGACATCGCGGCGGTGAAGGTCTCGCACACGCCGTCGAGCATCAGCTTGACCGTGGTGGCCCTGAACTGGCCCCGTGCGGCCCGTTCGCGGCGCGCCAGCAGGTCGTCGATCTGGCCCAGTCCGCGGGCGCGGTCCCACCACAGCGCTCCGACCACGTGGCAGGTGAGCACGCCGTCCTCGGCCGCCTGGCGGTAGGTGTCGAACGCGTCCGGGATGCCCAGCTCGGCGGCGGCGCCGACGCAGGCGTCCTGGAACCTGGTGATCCCCAGCGAGTGCAGGTGCGCCTGGGCCGCGAGCAGCCCGGCCCGCAGTTCGGCCGCGCTGGCTGGCGGGACGTGGTCCGCGACCAGGCGCATGGCGCCGTCGTGCAGCGTTCCGGTGGGCCGGCCGGCGTCGTCGCGCTCGATCCGCCCGTCGGGCGGGTCGGGCGTGCGCCCGTCGACTCCGGCGCGCTCCAGGGCGGCCGTGTTGACCCAGGCGCTGTGATGGTCGCGGTTCGGCAGGAAGGCGGGCCGCCCGCCGGTGATCGGGTCCAGGTCCGCCGCCGTCGGCAGGCCGCCGGGGAAGGCGGTCATGGTCCATCCGCCGCCCAGCACCCAGGCGTCCTGGCCCAAGGGGCCCAAGGGGCCCAAGGGGGCCAAGGGGCCCAAGGGGCCCAAGGGCTCCAAGGGGGCCAAGGGGTCCAGGCCGGCGCAGTAGGCGGCCACCGCGGCCTGGGTGTCCTGCCGGGTGCGCAGGCCCAGCAGGTTGCAGCGCAGGCTCTCCAGGCCGCCGGCCACCGCGTGCACGTGCGCGTCGCCGAAGGCGGGCAGGGCCAGCCGGCCGCGTAGCTCGACGACCCGGGTGCCCGGACCGGTGAGCTGCCTGATCTCCTCATCCGGGCCGGCCGCCTGGATCAGGCCCCCGCGGACGGCCAGGGCCTGGACGAACCCGGACGGGTGCGCGGGGGAGCGTATCTTCCCGCCGGTAAAGGCGAGGTCGGCCTGGCCGCTGCTGATCGTCATGGCCGCTCACCGGTAAGGGGCATGCCCACGAAACGCGGGCGTTCGGCCCGCTTGTTCCTGGCCTGCCATGAGGCGCTGTGATCGGATGAGGTCATGAAGGTTCGCATCGGAGTGTCCCTGGGGCCGGACGGCGGCCCCGGCCAGTTCGCCGCGGCGGTCGATCTCCTCGAGCAGGCCGGGGTGGACTCGCTGTGGCTGCCCGAGAACGTGTACTCCCCGCTGGTCGAGCCGTTCACCGGGATGGCGTTCGCGCTGTCCCGGACCCGGCGGCTGAAGGTGGGCAGCGGGATCTCGGTGCTGCCCGGGCGGCACCCGGTGCTGGTCGCCAAGCAACTGGCCTCGCTGGCCGGGCTGGCCGCCGGACGGGTGCTGCCGGTGTTCGGCCTGCAGCCTGCGCAGCCCGCCGAACGCGTGCTGTTCCCCGTGCCCGCCGGCCAGCGCGCGGCCGTGTTCGACGAGTCGCTGGCGCTGCTGCGGCTCCTGCTGACCACGGAGACGGTGTCGTTCGACGGGTCGTTCTTCACCGTGTCGGGTGCGAGCGTCGCGCCGTTGCCGCCCAAGCCATTGGACATCTGGCTGGGTGGCTCAGCCCCCGGCGGACTGCGGCGGGTGGGACGGCTGGCCGACGGGTGGCTGGGCTCGCTGCTCACCCCGGCCGAGGCGAAGGCAGCGGTCGACGTGATCAACCAAGCCGCGGCGGAGGCGGGACGGGAAGTGGAAGCCGACCACTTCGGGCTCAGCCTGCCGGTCGCGCTGGACGGCATCCCGGAGACTCTGCGGGCCTCGATCGGCCGCCGCAGGCCGCACATGGATCCGGAGCTGCTGGTCGCGGCGGGCTGGGACGGCGCCCGCCGGATGATCGAGCAGTACGTCGAGGCCGGGCTGAGCAAGTTCGTGGCCCGGCCGGCGACCCGGCCCGAGACGTTCGGCTCGTTCGTGGACGGCTTCGCCGCCGCCATGCTGCCGCTGCAGAACTGAGGGTGCCGATGATCACGCCCGCGGTGGCTTACGGTGCATGCGGTAGCGGAGCACGAGGAACGGGAAGCCGAACACCCAGAACGCATGCTCGGCCCGCAGTTCGCCGGCCTCGACGTACACGTCCAGCCGCTCGGCGAACCCGCGCACCGCGGCGGTGGTGAGCTCCCCGGTCTGCGGGTCGATGTAGGTCAGGTAGTGGCCCGGCTGGTCGAGCTCGCTGCGGCTGTCCAGGGCCAGGCCCTGCTTATTCCCGGGCCTATTCCCGGGCCCATTCCCGGCGCCCGGCCGGGCGCTCGGCACCAGCGTGGCGGTGAAGCTGGCCTGCGGCAGCGGGAAGCCGACGCTGACGTAGCCGCGGCCCTCGTGCCGGTAGGTGGTGTAGATGCCGACGTAAATGGGCTTGCCGGTATCGGCGGACGAGCGGATCCAGCCGCGGATCGTCCCGCCCGGGAGGCCGGTGATGGTGTCGATCCGGCTGCGGACTCCGCGCTGCGCCTCCCGCTGGCTCATCGGCACGCTGGCCTGCCCGAGCGGCGTGGCCAGCAACGTCCGGTAGAGCAGGTAGCCCGGACGCACCCACAGCCGCCACTCCGGCACGATGTCCAGGGCGAACCTGGTGGTGTGCTCGTAGAACTCGCGGACCAGCGGGTCGACCGCGGCCGGGTCGAAGGACGGCCCGGCCAGTTCGTCCAGGGACGCCACGATGCCGATGTCCTCGACATCGGGCGTGTACGTGCCGCCCAGGACCTCGGCCAGCGACCGGACGTACCCGGTTCCGACGTACCGGGTCTGGCTGGCCAGCGGGACCACGAACGGGACATCCTCCGGGCGCACCCGCTCGGCGAGCAGGCTCAGCTGCGGATCACGGAACACCAGCGCCGAAGCCGTGCGGAAGCCCACCACGGCCGCGGCGGCGGCCACCGACCCCGCCACCGGCGGGCCCGCCCGGCCCCGCCGGCTGGCCCGGCTCAGCCGGCCGAGCCCGGCCAGCCCGAGCCCGATCGCGGCTCCCACTACCGGCCCCAGCAGCACCTTCTGCGGCCGCATCCCCAGCGCTCCGGCGGCCGCGCCCGCCGCCGTGGCGACCGGCACCGGCCCGGCTCCGGTGATCCGGTCCGCCGCCCAGCCCAGCGGAGCCGCCACTGCGCCGCTGGCGATGATCCGCGACCACAGCGCGGGAATCTCACCGGGCCGCTGCCTGGCCCGGGCCACGGCGTCCACCGCGGCGAGCCCGGCGGCCCCCGCCGCCGCGGCCGAAGCCGCCGCCCGCGGGCCGCGATGCGCGGCCAGGGCCGCCCCGGCCAGCGCGCCCATCAGGCTGGCCGCACCGATCTGCTGGGCCCGGCCCGGACCCGACGTCCCATCGTTGGCCACGCAAAGAACCTATCGGAACAAGGCCGCGCCCGGGCCGGCGCGGTGCGGGCCGGACGGCGGCCGGCGCTAGGCTCGTTGCGGTGCGGATCACATCGCTGGGCTTCCGGACCGATGTGGCACTGCGGGTCCTGGAGGGCGCCGAGGTCACCGACCGCGGCGACCACCTGGTCATCCGTACCCCCGGCAACCCGGACTTCTGGTGGGGCAACTTCCTGCTGCTGGACCGGGTCCCCGGACCGGGCCAGGGCCAGGAATGGCTGGCCAGGTTCGCCGCGGAGTTCCCGGCCGCTCAGCACGTCGCGCTCGGCGTGGACAGTACCGAGGACGCCGAGACGCCCGGGGAGTTCGCGGCCGCCGGGCTCGAGGCGGACCGGGCCACCGTGCTGACCGCCGCCCAGCTTCGCCCGCCGGCCCACCCCAGCACCGAAGCCGAGATCCGGCCGCTGGACGGCGACGGCGACTGGCGGCAGTCCGTCGACCTGGCCGCCCGCTGCTTCGACGGCGGCGAGCCCGGCGACTTCCTGGAGCGCAGGGCGGCCGCGCGGCGGCGGCTGACCCGGGCGGGAGCGGGGGCCTGGTTCGGCGCGTTCGAGAACGGCCGGCTGCTCGCCCAGCTCGGGTTGTTCGACGCGGGCGACGGCTACGCCCGTTACCAGCACGTCGAGACCGATCCGGCGGCCCGCCGCCGGGGCCTGGCCGGGACCCTGGTCTGGACGGCCGGCCGGTACGGGCGCGAGGTTTTGGGCGCCACCACCTTCGTCATCGTGGCCGACCCGGCGGGGGCGGCCATCCGGGTCTACCGCGCCTGCGGCTTCACCGCCCGGCAGCGTCAGCTGAGCTTCGAGCGCCCGCCCGGCTGAGTCAGCTAAGTGGGGGCGCGTCACGGCGGCCATTCCCCGCGGCGGATGAGCCGGTCCTCGGTGACCACCGCGGTCACCAGCTCGGCCGGGGTGATGTCGAAGGCCAGGTTGAGCGCCTTGGTGCCCGCCGGCGCGGCCGGGGACGTGACCTCCTCGTCGGCCCGCTGCTCGAGCGGGATCGCCGCCCCGGCCGCTGTCGCCAGGTCGATGGTCGACTCGGGCGCCGCGACGAGGAACGGGATGGCCGCCTGGCGGGCCGCGAGGGCCAGGCTGTAGGTGCCGATCTTGTTGGCCACGTCGCCGTTCGCGGCGATCCGGTCGGCGCCGACGACCACCGCGTCGGCCCGGCCCTGGCTGATCAGGAACGGCGCCGCGCCGTCGCAGGCGAGCTGGTGCTCGATGCCGAGCTGGCCGAGCTCCCAGCAGGTCAGCCGGGCGCCCTGCAGCAGCGGCCGGGTCTCGTCCACGATGACTCCGCTGAGCTCGCCCGCGACGTGCAGCGCGCGGATGACCCCGAGCGCCGTCCCCCAGCCCAGGCAGGCCAGGGCGCCGGTGTTGCAGTGCGTGTGCACGCGCAGCGGGCCGCCCCCGCACGAGTCCAGCAGGAAGGCGGCGCCGCGCTCGCTGATCTGGTAGCTGGTCGCGGCGGTGGCCTCCAGGACGGCCAGGGCCGCGGCCTCCACGGCTGCGCTGCCCTCGCCGGCCCTCGCGGCGACCGCCGCCACCTCGCGGCTGAGGTTCACGGCGGTGGGCCGGGCGGCGGCGATCCGCGCGATCTCCGCGGTCAGCCGCGGGCCGTCCCAGCCCTCGCCGAGCCCCTGGCGGACGGCCAGCGCCACGCCCAGGGCGCCGGCCGCGCCGAGTACCGGCGCGCCGCGGATGGCCAGGCTGGTGATGGCCCGTACCAGCTGGTCCACGGTGCTGATGCGCAAGCTGCGGACCTCGTGCGGCAGCGCGGTCTGGTCGAGGGCCTCGATATGCCCGTCCCGCCAGGCGAGCACGTCAGGGTGGTCCATACCGTCCAAGCTATGCCAGGACGGGCGGCGGGAAGCGGCTAGCAGCGTCCCGCGTAAGCGCCGCTGGTGTACGTGGTCCACGCGCCCCAGTTGGTCCCGTCGCTGGAGATGGCGATCGCGGCCTTGGCGTTCCCGATCGGGTTGAACGTCGCCATGGCCGGGCCGTGCGAGCCATTGATCTGCCAGTAGCCGTAGTCGTTGGTCGGGCTGAGCGCGTACTGGTTGCCACCGGACTCGGCCATGGCGATCTCGGCGGCCATGAAGGCCTCGGCGTGCGAGCCGCCGGCGTCCTCCCACAGGGCCTCGAGGCCGGAGCAGCCGAGCGTACCGCTCAGGCGGGTGGCCGACGAGGTCAGCGTGGTGGCGGTCTTGGCGTGCTTGGGTGCGTAGGAGGCGGCGTTGGCGGGCGGGTCGGAAGGAATCTTCAGCACCTCGCCCGCGTAGATGTCGTTGGGATTGCTGATCGCGGAGGAGTTCACGTGGTACAGCCAGGACCAGTCCGCCGGGTTGCCGTAGAAACGCTGCGCGATGGAGGACAGCGTGTCCCCCGGGCGGACGGTGTACGTGCGGGTGGCCGGCTGGTTGTGCCGGACCAGTGCATCGGTGTGTACCTGCTCGGCGGCCGTCGTGGTCTTGGCGGAAAGGCTGACCGCGGCACGCGCCTGCGGCGCCGTGGCGACCAGCGCGCCCGCGATCGCCACCGCGGGAGCGGCCTTGGTGGCCACCTCGGCCACCTTCTCCACCTGTGACGGCTGGGTGTGCCGGCCCGTGCGCCGGACCTTCCTCTGGCGGCGATGCGAGTGAGCTGAATCCACAGAACTCCCCAAGTAGTTTCCGCGCCCGCCTACCCGTCCCGTGGGTGGGTCTGTCGACGGGCCTGTCACTGCCTGTGATGCTGAGGTGTTTCTTCGCTGTTCGGCGGTCTGCGCCATCTGCGGAAGCATGGCAGTAACCAGTTCGGGCCCGCAGGTAAATCGAGTTATTTCTGTGACTCATCTGTGATCTGGCTCGGCACGGCCGTGGGGACTGAGATACTTATGTGGTGATCGATTACGGCCTGAGGTACTTCGACGACTACCTGCCGGGGGCGACCTATGACTGCGGAAGCGTCAGCGTCAGCGAAGACGAGATCGTCTCTTTCGCCAGACAGTTCGATCCGCAGCCCTTCCACGCCGATCCGGGAGCGGCGGCCCGCGGGCCGTTCGGCGGGCTGATCGCCAGCGGCTGGCATACGGCCGCCCTGGTGATGCGGCAGCTCGTGGATCATTATCTGCCGGAAGAGGCGAGCCTGGGCAGCCCGGGTCTCGATGAGATGCGCTGGCCCGATCCGGTCCGGCCGGGGGACACGCTCCGTGTCCGGGCCTCCGTGGTGGAGGCGCGGCGGTCGCTGAGCAAGCCGGACCGGGGCATCATGAAGACCGCGATCGAGGCCGTGAATCAGGACGGCCGGACGGTCATGCGGGCGACTGCGATCAATTTCCTCCGCGTCCGCCCAGAACTGGACAGCTGAGGCGGCTGACCTCCAATTTGATTCCGAACGGACCGGGGTGCTACCCGGCCCTTACCCGTCCCTGCTGGCCGTGGGAGGCTGAGCACGTGGCCAGCGAAACGACGCGGCGGCTGATCCTGCTGCGGCACGCCAAGTCGGATTGGCCGGACGTGCCCGACCGCGACCGGCCGCTGGCCAAGCGCGGGCGCCGGGACGCCCCCCGGGTCGGCCGGTGGCTGCACGAGCAGGGCTACCAGCCCGACGTCGTGGTGTGCTCGGACGCCCGCCGTACCCGGCAGACCTGGGATCTCATGGACCCGGAACTGGGCGGGGCGCCGGCCGTCCGGTTCGAGCCGCGCGCGTACGCGGCCAGCGCGCTGACCCTGCTCTACCTGGCTCAGGAGCTGCCCAGCCGGTACCGGACCGCGCTGCTCATCGCGCACAACCCGGGCCTGTCGGAGCTGGCCGGCCGCCTGGCTGCCCCGCCGGAACGCGACCGGGCTGTCGGCAACGGGCGCCAGCCGGGGATCAGCCTCCCGACAGCCGGCGTGGCCGTCCTGGAGTTCGCCGGCGACTGGCCCACCCTCACCCCCGGCCAAGCCCGCCTCGTCAGCCTCACCATCCCCGCTGACCTGTAGGCCGGGACCCAGTGGGTGCCACGCCCTACCGGATAGAGCCGTGAGATGTCATCCATCGACTAGGGGTCGCCCGCGGGCGGGCGGAATGGCACGGCGCCAGCGTCGGTTGGCCAATGCGGAAACCCTAGTGGTAGAGGAGAGCTGCGATGTCGCTGACCTTTTCCGGTGGCCCGCTGTCCGGGCGTCCGCCGCAGCGGGTCAACTACCGGATCGAAGGCCCGGCGCACAAGCTGCTGATGCAGGAGTTCCCGCGCCGGGTGCGGGCCGCCTTCGGCGGCCAGACCGTGCTGGACACCACCCGCGCCGCGCTGCTGCACGAGACCGGGCTGCCGCCCCAGCTGTACGCGCCGATCCAGGACATCCGGGCCGACCTGATCCAGCCGACCGGCCACCACACGTTCTGCCCGTTCAAGGGCACCGCGTCGTACTGGACCGTGACCGCCGGGGACCAGGTGGCCGAGAACGCGATCTGGTCCTACCCCGAGCCGAACGCCGAAGCCAGCTGGCTGCAGGGCTACGCCGGCTTCTACTGGGACGCCATGGACGAGTGGTACGACGAGGACGACCGGCTGGAGGGCCGCCTGCGCGACCCCTATCACCGGGTCGACGTGCGGCGCTCGTCGCGGCACGTCCGGGTCCTGCTCGGCGGGGAGGTGCTGGCCGGCACCACCCGCCCGCTGCTGCTGTCCGAGACCGGCCTGCCCAACCGCTTCTACCTCCCGGCGGCCGACGTCCGGCAGGACCTGCTCGAGCCCAGCGACACGCACACCGTCTGCCAGTACAAGGGCAC